>Ga0181612_155765_pt1 | contig 10363 bp, 5 predicted proteins | sample HoacroProtozoa21_FD_119630 | JGI IMG/M metagenome (GOLD analysis project Ga0181612, IMG submission 119630) | Hoatzin crop microbial communities from Cojedes, Venezuel. Combined Assembly of Gp0051906, Gp0051904, Gp0051908 | reverse complement strand
GGGGTTGAATGTTCCCTAATCTCACAAGATATAGCAGAAGGAGAGAACAGAAAGATATAAGTGAAGGGAGGTGAGAGGTGTGCTACAGAAATTAGCGGTCACTCCTCTGACTTTGTCAGATGGCTTGCAAGGGTTGTCTTCCTACAGCACAGAGGTGTGGAGCTCATTGCTGCAGGTGGTCACAGCAAGTGGAAATGGGTTCAGAAGGGGATTATACATATTAGTGGAGGACGGCTCCATCAGGGACTGTTAAACATAGTTGTCTGGATGTAGCCTCTGGCTCAGGAAGTCCATAAATGTCTGCCTGACAGATTCTGTGAGAATATCAAATGTATACACACCTCAATCCTGTCCACCCATCATCTGCCTGAGACAGTTGCTGGATGATAGGGACATCTGACCCTGGCAGTCCTCTCATTTTTAAGGATTTAAACGTGGTTGTTTTTCCTCCTTTCTGGAGAAGCTCCAGGTTGGAGAATTCCACTTAATTCACTGGGTTTTTACAGTTGGTAGGCACAGAGCAGTGCTTTGCAAACTTTGCACAAGCTTACTGTGTCTAGAGGCAAGTGGCTGCTTCAGTGGTTTTAGCTGTCACTGAGCCATCTCTTTTTCCAGACACACAACGCCAACGTATATTTAAAATCCATGGGGCAGAAGAGAGTCTTCGGAGTCTTCAGAAATGGAGCATTAAGAATCAGGTGCTGCCTGGATGCACTTTCTGTGCTGAGTTTATTTGGTGTTTTATTTAGAGGTAGAAAGTATTAGAAATACACAATCTCAAATGAATGCACAGAGTACACAGGGGTTATTAGATAACTCAGACTCTCCCACTTCCTGATAGAGTGCCAGGTGGGAGAGAGTTGTGTGTAAAAGGTTTACAGGAAAATAAATGCCTTTTCTTTCTACAGATTTTTTTTCCTGGCGATTAATGCTGCTGCCGTAGAAAGAAACATATATATACGGGGAGAAGATATAAAACGAGACAAATGAAGAGATACAAGTCTTCTCTGTGGAGTTTCAAGTTTCTAATACAAGCAAAATCTCACGAAGCTTCAAAATTATGTCTTACCTGCAAGGTCCAAGTTTCAAATTTTCCCAGTCACAAGGTGCCCAAGGGCAGACCCAGTGGAGGACTCAGGGTAGCTAAGGTAAGGGGAACAGAAAAAGCCGTCCTTTCCTCCTGTCGCATACAGAGGTTGTTGGATGCAGTGACTGCTGGCATCACTTTTGGCAGCCTTACCTATTGGACAACAAGTGGCTGTAAGATGGTGAGGACTGGGAGGGACATGGCAGGAGTTAGGAGGGAAAGGAATATTGAGTGAAGCTGACTGGACTATGAGTAAAGGGTAAAGGTTTATTTGGGGTTTGGAAGGCAGCATATTTTTTAGGGAATGTTGTTTTCTTCTTTTGAAAACCAAGGGGATTCTTGGAAATAATGAGGGGAGACATTTCTGTCCTTACTGGAACAGCAGTATGTTGTCTGCTTTTCGGAAAAAAAAAAAAGGAATTTTTGGTAATTTCATACAGAAATGTCTCAGTTTCATGTAGTTATGTTCTCCGTACGTTGTACAAACCTGTTCTCTAGGTACGTAAGCCTCTCTTCTCTGACCCTCACCAACCAAAGCCTACACAACAACTCAAAAACATGCTTCTAATCTTCCCTCAGCCCTCCATGCCATCACAAGGGCTTTGAGCAGCGTTTGGAGATGATCCCAGCAGCACCCCTTGGCTGGAGCAGCGCCAGGTTGTATTTCAGCATATTACTTTCACAGAAACGCTGCCTTTCTTGCGGGAGCATGTAAGGAAGCATAACACTGGCATTTCTCAAGTGTCAAATAAGGTAACTCGTTATCTGGTGCATAATTATATACTTTAAACATTACTGGAAAAGGAAGAATCGCTGGGGCATAAGAGAGCCCATCTTTTTTGAGCTTGCTGCGGAGCTCTGCTCAAGGCAGCAGTGCTGTGCTGCATAACAAGGCTTTGTTTAGCTCACTATTAGTCAAATGCTTTAGAGAATAGTACAATTAGAGACCTGGATGACAAAATCAGAGTAAATAATGAAGGGTAGGAGTGGGGAGAGAGAGAGAAAATAACATTACATCAGCAGACACCCATGACACTGGGGTTGTGCAGCGGTGTTTGTCTCTTCCTTTGCCCCCCCCGTTCGCCTGCAATATCCTGCCCAAATGTGGCAGTGTGTGTGGTGTATGGCCCTGCTTTATGTTATAGCTTGTCCAGGGGAGTCCGTGGGGTCCTGATGCTTTGGGGGAGGAACTGGCAGGGAGACACAGGACGGCTGCGCCGACTGGTGGGAGATGCTGCAGAGGACAGCTGGTCCTAGCCAGGACAGGCCATGCCGAGAGGCCCTTCCCATGGGTGGACCGTGCTCCCCCCTGACTGCAATCCCATCTGTCTTTCCTCCTAGACCCCTCTGGCCACCCTGGGGTCCTGCCCCTTGCCTGTGCTCCTAGTGAGCTCCTCACCGGGGAAAATGCCCCCCAGGAGAGACTGACTCACAGCAGACCATGGTCATTCAAAGCAGCTCTACTCAAATAACTATGCTGGTTATTTGTCCAAAGACACACAGCAAGAAGAGAAAAGAGGTTAAATGTCTAAAGGGCTGCCCATTTAAGTCTTCATTAAAGTAAATAGTTTTTCTAATGAAACGTGGATGTACCTAGCCGCCTCAGACCTACCCCAAAATCTCAACATCTCTCAGGCTTTGCTGTGAGAACAACTCCTTGGCAGCTTAATTAAAAACCAAAACCTTTTTCTGTAGAACAAGCTTGTGATCTTCTGCCTTAGGAAAATGAGTTGTTTAATTATAGCTGGCAGCTGAAAATAGTATCTTTCTAACCAATAGTCGGGTTGCTGTTCTCTGCCTCCGAATGACTTATTTAGAGATGTCTTATACCTGTCTGTTTTTCTTCACTTCTATTTCTGACCAGGTCTTTGAGCCAGCTGTGTGGTAGGATGACATATGAAGCAGGCAAACGAAGCAGGCAAACTGTACAGTGTATATGTCTCCTCTGTTACTCCCAGATATGTAGAAACAGAAGACCACATTTTTTCCTTTGGATTTGAGCTAATGGTTTCCATTCAAGGCATACGTGAGGGCCAGAAGTTTGTTCCAAGACATGAGGCCAGATGTACCAATCCCTGCACAGCTGTGCAAGTGGATAAATGGTGGAAATGCTGCTTCTCCATCCTGGTGTGAAAACTTGGTAAAATCCCTCTAGCAGTACTCGTAGGCTGCCAGGCCTTCTCCAGGCCACCCATTTGGTTATGGCAAGACTCTTGCAGAGCTGCAGTGGCCAAGGTGGGACTGATAGCAAACACTCCTTTGGGAGCTGGTAGTGATGGTTTCTATGAAGGTTTAAGTGGCATATTGCAGAGTTTTATCAGATTGTCCCATGAATGGGATGTCTCCAAAATACATGTAAGAACATTAATTGCATCCCAAGTGATCTAGGAACACATGTACATCTAGTCACTTCAATCAAGCATCTCTTTCCCAAGGAACGCAGAAAAGTGGCTTTCCCATCTTGTGAGACAACGTGATGTTCTGGCTGTGGTGACCCCCAGGGACAGATTCTGTAGCTTCAAAGAACATGGGAGAAGGGACAAACCACCCCAACTTTGTTCTCCCTACTTCATTCCCACTGTGCAGTGCCTTACACAACTGCCAGCACTTGGTGTGCCATTTTCAACAGCAATCTGCTGTAGGGATCGTGCGCATTTCACCGTCTGCCTGGTTATCAGCATAGACAGTGCAATTTACTCCGAGCCTGCAAGTGTTTTGTTTTACATCGTAGCAGGTTTTGGCACCCTTAGTTGAGTTCATGTGCAGAGAGCTCTTGTAGTGAGGAGCTCAGGAGCAAATTCCTCACGTTTGGAGCAAATTTGCTCAGGAGCAAATTGCTTTGGTGGTAAGTTCTTTCTGGACAGCCAAGGTGCCTGCAGCATCTTACAGAAGCTGTTTAAAGCTGCTGTGACTGAGCTGCTGAGATACCCGGGGTTTCAAGCCAGCAGAAAGACATTACAAGGCACAGACAATAAAATGGTTTTAATCACTCAGTCCAGACATCGCTATTTTTCAGCTCTCCTAGGGGTTTATGCAATCTGGTTACTTAACAGCATTAAAAAAAGAAGACCTGTTATGAGAAGTGTTAAAAATGGGCAAAGAAAATTGATGTCAAGAAACTCTGTTTGAAGAGCTGGTTTAGTCTAAATTAAGTGCAACTCCAAACATTTATATGTGATACTTTCTTTGTTTTGCATCATGTTTTGCTGTCTCTTTCCCTGCTTTACAATTCCTTCCAGAATATCTGCCAAAGCATTCACAACATGATTAATATTGCACGCTTTCCCATTTTGCAGAGTTGTAGGAGATAAATGTCTGTAAGTTATTTGTCTTAACCACTCCCATCAGTCTGCTTTTTATTGATTAAACTGGACTGTTTGATTTTGATCTGGCATGGAAATGCTAAGGGAAGATTTTATTTAGTAGACTGAGATCTTTGTCCTCAGTTTCCACAGCAAAGCAAAGTTATTAAAACACTAAGTTATATACAGACTTTGAAGGCTCAGTTTTTGCTTATTACATTGCTCTCTGTAACGGCTCCGTTGAAGTTAGTGCAAACATTCCTATTAAATCAGAGGGACTTGGGTTAGGACGTAAGTTGTGGAGATCGTCATGGGAGTCACGAAGAGCATCACAGAAGTCATAGCATTTCATGGTGCAAAAGAAGGATGAGAGCAGAATCCAGTCCTTTCAGGGTAACACTTCTACTTAATAAAACTAGAGTGAACACTGTGGTAAGATTTTTTTTCGCTATCCCTGTACTCCTTTGCAAAATGTTTTCCATTTGTGGCTGTGTGTGAAAGCACTCCTGGAATTCTGAGGGTTGAGACAACATGTAGATTCAAAACTTTTACAGACTCCTAGGCTGCCACTTTCATACCTGCCAAACAGCCCCTCACTCACACCCCAGGGAAAAGTTTTTTTGAATATTCAGACCTCTTGCTCAGCACAATACATGTAGCTTTCCTAAGGACAGACAGAGTCTGTAAACTGAGCCTGGCTGGATCTGAAGCAATGATCATGTGGCAAATCTAAATGCTCCCAACAAAACCACATCCATCACTTGCTGGTACTAACGTAGCAGACTTAGGAGTCAAGCCCCTTATAAACTCAGGTTAAAATCAGCTGGCTTGGACAAAACCTGAAACCTCATTTGGTGTCTAATCAAATTAAGCATACGGTTTGTTTTTTTTTGGGGGGGAGGGTCCAGTTTGAGCATAAAGTGAAGGAGAAGTGAGCTACTGAAAATGAAATATTTCCACTGGTCTGTCTGGTAATGGTAATGGCAAAGCTGACTCATGAAGTCAAAGACAAGAAACTCAAATCACAAATGTGATTGCCCTTTATTGCATAGTCTGAGTAAGAGCCTTTTCGTGCTGTTTAGTCCCGATGTCTACACTCACTTTTAAAATATGGATAATTGCATGAGGCAGATTCTGCCTCACCCCTTACTGGTAGTCTAGACTTAATTCATCAGGAATACAGAGATGAATGAGATGATGCGTTCAAGTTGCTGCAGTTTAGCAAAATGTCTCCTATAGTTGTAAATGAGGATGTCTGCTTTTGGGGGGATTGTTCCGAAATAATACAAATGCAGTTGTGACACTGATGAGGTATTTTGTTGGGAGTTCACCCGTAACTATTCAGTTATTATACACAAATATTCTAAAAGCTGCAGCTGAGCAGAGAAGTATGTCTGCCCTGAAGATTTTTAACTATCCTACAGGTTTATGGAAGGATGGATAATGTTATCCCTGTAGCAAGGATGTCATGGTTATGATACTTATTTTAGCAAGGGTATAATTTTCCTGCAGATTAACAGACCTTTCAGTCTGCCATGGCCTCGAATTCATTTTCCTTGTCTCGGCTTGTAAGTCACCGCCATCACCATGGTGCTTTGGTACCCATGCAGAGAATATCATGCATTAACTAATAACTACTATAAATCCAGTGAAAGACTAAACCAAGAAAAATCAACACTACGTCTCCCTTAATTTTTCTATATTTTAAAATTTCTTTGAGAATGCACAATAATATTTAAAGTTTCCTCTTTCTTTTTCCCCCTCTTTGGGGAAAGCTGCCATATGAGACTGTTGTCCCTAGACAGTGCAGGGATAACTCGTTAGCTAGTGTTGACCGTGAAGAGTTGTGTGTCCTGTGTTCAGTGGCTTCTCACAGTACAGAAACATGAGTCCAAGACCATTATTCCACAGTAATCTCATTTCAGAGTAAAGGATAGGTTAACCGCTACAGATTTGATGAGGTTCACACTGAAAATGTGAAGTGTAGAGGGGGGTTTTACATTCTGTATTTTGGATTTTTGCAGCTTTCTATAACAGTAAAAGATCCCTTACCAGAATAGTTCTTTTGTACCAAAACTCCTACTGAGCATGAAGATTTCACAGGTGCACACTAGGTATTGACTGTCGGAACTAGATAGGCTAGTTCCTAGTGAACTAGATCGGAACTAAAAGGCTACCTCTAGACCATTATTCAAGTAGACACAGGCCCGTACACTTGTTAATTTATGGGTTTAAACTGAAAAACATGGTGTGATTTAATGCCAGACCAACTAGAACTCTCACAAAGGATTCCTGGGCATGGTCTGAAAAGTAGCATGAGCCAGGAATTTCTCCCAGTAAGCAAGCAACTGGGATGTGGTCACAGCACATTTTTTTAATAATAAGGATGCCAACCAACTGTGTCTGTTGACATAAGGGGTAGAAGAGGGGCTCTAGCATTCTTTACTTCATCGATATAGATGAAGTCAAAGAAAACAGACCTCATTTTGCAAGGGGCTTCACAAGTGTGTTGGGAAGACAGGCAAAGAGAAGGCAGCCATGAAACAGCGCTAAGTACTATACCACAGCTGGCAGACTGTCCTGGTTAAAAGTATCTTCATGGTTTCAGGCTGTCATTTGAGGGCGTCTCACTTAGGTGATCTGACTCTATGGTTTGGGCTTGAAGATTACGGACATTTGTGACCTATGTTAGATAGAAAGTGACTGTTCCCGCTAACAGAACTCGGTATCTTCATGTGCAGAAAGCCATGATAAGGGTTGTCCCTTATTTCAGATGTCCCCTTGGAATGAAGTGGTATTGGGAAGTATGGTCGCTGTGGCCCTTGGGACCAGTGGTTCGCAATGGTGGTGGCTGGGCAGTGCTGCACAGCACTGGCTCAACCCACATCCCCTGGGATAAACACAAACAGCAGAAAACCTGCCTCTTTTCCCCACCTCCTTCCGTAAATCACTCACAAGACAATTCCCTTGGTCCCTCTGAAATCAATCTCTTCTCATCTTAACAGCTGCCAGTTGCTCTTTTTCACAGGGTTTCATCCTCCTCCTCTGAAGGATATTAGGAAGGCGTTAATACTTCTCTGCTTGCCTCTGAGTTACCAGACACTCTTAGCTTGGTCTCTGCTCCATGGGGACACCGGCTGGCAATGTTCACGCTTGTCCCCGGGCTGAAGAGACTGCAGCCAGCAATCCTGGAGCTGGTGCATCGGCAGGCTCGTGTTTATGAACTGTCAGTATAGCAGCCAGTACTGGCTGTGGTTGGTTGATCATAAGAGCAGCAAATGACTGTGAGTTTTTAACTATACTGCTTCTCTTTCTGAGATGGTAATAAATCAGCTTTTGAAACTGGTAGAATAGTTAGCTTTCTGATACCGCTGAGATTCACTGCAAATTCACTGAGAGGTACTGCAAATGTGTGTGGGAAAATTGCTTCTTATCCACGAATTTGCTTCTTATCCACTTGTGCTGCTTGTGTCTTTAAACTGTATCGTTAGTTAGGAGCAGCTGAAAATTTATAATAAATATGGGTGCACTTCATATTTTAAGACACAATAATGAGAAAGAATAATAATAATGATTAGAGTACCTGGTCTCATTTATTAGTGTCTCAGGTAACATCTGTGGAATTAAAGAGAAAGAACCAAAAGTCCTAGGAGCATGTCTTGTTTTTTTCTGCAATACCAGATTCCCTGCTGAAAAAAAATCATAGAAATGAGTAAAATGGCTTAGAAATGGGAGCTTGAGTTTGGAACCATAGTGCCCAAAGAGTCTGGATATCAGGGAGTTTAGAGGAAGAATAATCGGCATCCTCCTACATTTTCTTTAGTGTTACCTGCCTGCCTGCATCCTAGAGGAACAGCTTAAAAGGTGCCTGCTGTTCCAATGGACACTATGTGGTGATCAATAACAAAAGCTGCTAAGTGGTCTCTGCAGCACAAACTGATGAGGCTCGGTAAGAGGAGGGGTGCAGGAGACTTGCTTCTCTGAGGAGGCTTAAAATGGCATGGGTCATTGGTATGCATTAAGAGAGAATGAGCTGTAGCAGTGAAAGGATGGTTTGCCTTAGAGATGATGACCTACTCTCTTGGTCTGAAACAACTGAATTGGGAATTGTCAGCAGCTGTTTAACTTCAGTATCTGCTTCTCTGAAGAAGTGCTGTAGCTTTATGTTGGACCTAAGAAATTTGTAGAGCTTTGGGGCAGACTTAAAATTTAAAACTTTAAACTTTCAGTGTCTAAAGCTGGGCGAGGGTGACTCCACCCCGGCAGCTGCCTCAGCACGATGGAGAGCCACCGATCTCGCCTGCACAGTCTGGGTAGCAAGCTCCCAGCAGCACTAAGCATGAGCGGTGAGCAGCGTGCAGCCAGTCGGCGTGCTGCTGCAAGGGCCCGGTTCTGCTGCTGTCTACACCAGCACGTGCCTGGGGTAACCCCACTAAAGTAAACACAGTCATCTGCCAGCGTAGCCAGGAGCAGCCCTTGACCCTGACACACCCTATGTCCAAAGGGGATGGGGCAAAGAGACCCCAAACCTCCCCGTCGGGAGCCCTGAGGGTCTCTGTTCTGCTCGCTGTTTAGTAATCCTTCAGGTTTTGCCTCTTTATGAAGTAATCTCAATAGCTCATCAACAAATTACCAAACTATGTCCCAAGAATAACGATGCTGGCAGTTTGGAGCGAATTACTGACGCATTTTACCATTTCTTTAACAATTACAGCTCTGTTTAGAATGGAGAGAATTATATTGCTATTTAGTTTTAGAATGATAAATTGCAGGATATTAAAAGATTCTTCGTTGAGTGCAAACAATAGAGAGCTTAATTATTGCTCAGAGTGTCACTGTAGCATTATGGATCAATTTGAAATTCAACTTGCCTGGCTAGATTTATTTTAAGTCTGGCATTTTCAGCCCTAGTTTTCACTCTCTGGGTCTCTTTTTCACTCTGACAACACATCAATCTATTTTCTAACAGTTCTAGCATTAAAATCATCTCTCTTAATCTGATTTTTTTTCTCCCTTATTTTATGTTGGGAAAAAAAGATTTATTTCAAATGCAGCATGGTACAGGAAATATGTTTATATAGGAGACAAATTCAGACCAGCAGCAGCATCTGTAATCCATACGCCCTTCTTGTCATAACTAGAGCTGCCTCAAAATTCTTCAAGAACCAGTTTGCAATGAAAAATGCTGTTTAATTGAAGCAATACTTTATGGGAACAAATCAATTTCTCTAATATTTTCAATGAAGAGAAGCCAAAACACTTCATTGCAACTTTATCAATGCATTAGGATACTAGACTGCAATCTAGACTACTAGACAGAAATGTTCATTTTAATAGCATACACATATTTCCTGTTAAGTATGTAGCATTTTTCCTGCAATATAGAGTTTTATGGGATATATTTAGAATATATTTTTTCCACCAATCCCAAATACAATATTTTGTACTTTTTTTTTTCTTGTGAAATTTCAAAATGTTGTCCCTTGTTCTGATGTGGAACCATTTGTGAGTATTGGGGCATCTTCTGCTGAAAAGACACTCCTATTCTTGGGTACCTTCATCTAAAGGAGAGGGACCCAGAGGCAGAACCCTGCAGAGCACAGCAAGACATCCACCTTCTGCACCACACAACGTGACCGGGCTGCATTAGTGCCAGAGGCCCTCTTTCCCAGTCACAGGCTGCAGGCCACTTTCTGCTGCAGTCGGGATCTTCTGTAGCTGTAGAGCTCCAGCTGAGATTTGTGCCATCAAAGCTGACCGTGGTTGTCCTCATGACAACACCTAAAGGAGAAGTTATACCAATATCAGACTGTATGGCTCACAGCCTTTTACAGGGTGCACCTCCACCCACTGTTTCCTCTCCAAAACTGTCTGAGTGGACGTTATCTCACCCAGCCTTGGTCCGATATCAGTGTACACCAATCATGCTGGATATAGGTCCAAAGGAGGGCTACAAAAATGATCCGAGGGCTGG
>Ga0181612_144321_pt1 | contig 10363 bp, 6 predicted proteins | sample HoacroProtozoa21_FD_119630 | JGI IMG/M metagenome (GOLD analysis project Ga0181612, IMG submission 119630) | Hoatzin crop microbial communities from Cojedes, Venezuel. Combined Assembly of Gp0051906, Gp0051904, Gp0051908 | reverse complement strand
GTGGGTGTAATGTCTTCCAGTCCCTTCTTTTGGCCCACTGTTTGGTCACATTTCAGTCTTCAGCCTGCTCAAGTCTTAAAAGTCATTAGAAATACAAGCAGTGGCATTTGGATTGTAAACATCAAACAGATTATTTTAATCTTGATTGTTTATGGATGTACACCCTGTTCTGCACCATTCACCACCTAAAATGAAATGCAGAGTGGGGAGTTAATACTCGGTTTGCTACACGTAAATCTCAGCAAGCTGCCTGGACCCCCATGACTACATAGAAAACATTTCTTGGGTGTTGTTTCTGTTGTTCTTTTCTAGCCAGCACAGCAAGGAAATGAAGCGTTGTGAGGTGTAATTTGTGAAACTTGCATGGAGTGAGCAGGAGCAGAGCACCTGCAGTAGGGAAGAGGCCTGACCCAAGGCAGCGGTGGTTCTTTGGTTTCATGTCAATGTAATGCTGACACATCAGTCTCTGTTAGCGAAATCATGGGGGTGTGATTAATAAGAAGGAGAAGGTGACCAGAGCAACCTCAACTTCTGACGTGAGCATCCCTCTTAGGATTGAAGGCTGTGCAGAGTAATGTCCTCTTTCTTACCTCCTCAGATCACGGGAGTTGGCTGCGTTCCAGGAAGGGTTATCGAATTACTCTGTTTTCAGAGAAACGACACCTCACTGAAAGCATTCCCAAAGGTTACTGACTGCAGTATGAGCTCTGACTGGATGTATTAGATAAAGATTGATCAGAGTTGTCACAGCAAATTTCCATTCCTGTCCTACTCCAGGAAGTGTAGACATGGCATTGGACATCTTACAGCCTAGAAAATGAAGGACATGGGGTTTTGGCCACAGACAAAAGAAACTTGCTTGTTTTTTTCACTTGAAATACATAATGTATGAAAGATATTTTAGTAAGTGTTTTTTTTCTTTCAGTAAAATTCCAGTTTTCCATTAGAAATATTTGTCTAGAAGTGTTTTGGTTGATCCTATTGATATGCAGTGCGGGGGCTTAAGGAAAACCAGCCAAAGCTTGTCTGCTATTCATTTTGCCCTCCTCTGTTTGGCTCATTTCCCCACTTTATCCCATAACATGACTGGCTGTCATTGGACCGTGAGAGGTCATGTTTCTGGCCTCAGCCCACCAGGTAATGGGTTCACCAATGCAAGGCTCTTTCCTTTGAACGCATTCATGGATTAGCTCTACAATATTACTTTTCTGACTTTATCTGGAAGTAGCAGGATGTTTTTTGTTGTAATGGTCAGCCATGGGAAAATGAACAACATAATGTTCATTTAGATGGCTGCTGGTAATAAGATTCAGTGCTTTCAGCTGTCTGTAATATACAGCACGTACAAAAATTAGGGAAAAATATCTATTCCGGTCTAAGCCATTTTGGCCAGCTTTACTCCAATGCATCACAGGTACTGTGTTTGCACACACTAAAGGAGTGCACAGCCACAGTGCTCTTGCTTGTTTGTGGCTCTGCTTCCTTTTTGAGGTGGCAGCACAACTTGCAGAGCAAGGAGGTGCATGCCTGGAACATACACAGTAAGAGATCTCCCTGTGTCTCCCAGCTGGACTTCCCAGTCTTGCGGATGTCCTGCTCAGTTCTTCCCATTGCTTCTGCTTGATCTCAGGCTCTTTTGTTTCAAAACTTGAGGACTCGAAGTACATTACACTTTATGTCATTGTGTCTTCTGTTATTTCTAGAAATCTATCTTTTTGTGGCAAACACCATTAAGGAGCAACTTGGCCAGAGATGGTGGCCTTGTGTAGGCAGGGATTATGATACGTCTTGTTGTGCACCCGAAAGGATTTAACTTCTTTAATCCTTTTATGTACTTTTGGCATCATTTTTCATGGTATTTATCAGAGTGGAGCAATAGTTCAGCAAGTGAGAGAGTCAGCTTCAAGAAGGTGTTCAGAATGAAAGTGCCGTAAAGCAGTACCAAACTGGGATCTCACTCAATTTCTGAAGTCTCTTCACATTTGCTTTTCAGAGTTTCACTCTTCCTACTCCATTTTCCACAAGATCACTCAAATGTAAAAGTAATCATTCAAATGCAAAACGAAGGCCCTTGGCATTAGCAAGGCTAATGCATCCGAGGCACCCTGCAACTCCAATGTACACATCAAGATTTTCTCATCTATGTTTCATCCCCATAACCAGGTTTTCTGTTCAGATTTGTTAGTGTGACTCTACAAATCACATAGACATTACTTCAGAGCCCGGCTTATAGCTAGTAACTACTCCCTTATTACGTTACAGTAGCATTGCAGTAACTGGAGCAGAGCTTCAGTCACCCAAGCATAGATGTCTGGCGCATGTCTGTGGGATGTACCCTCATGACTTCAGCTGCCACCCCGGGGAAGTGAGGGTCTCCCACAGATCCTTTGCTCTATCTGCCAACCATGTGCAAACATTCTGGAAACTCAAAAGTATCTTAAATGGCACTAGGCACCTATGTTGAGGTGGTGGAGTCCCAGTGTGTGTCTATGCTTTTTTTGAACAGTTGCGATGAATAAGTCAGTACTTGGTGCTGCTTCTTCCACTGACAAATTTCTCTCTCCAGCTTTTGAAATCCTGTTGGTAATGGCTGTTTGCCCTCTAAGATTGCTACTGAAATAGCTGAAATTGCCTCTCTGAGCAGAACGCATAAACATTGCGTCCTTATAGGTATATGCTCTCCTTGGCTATGCACAAGTATAAAATGGTTTTGCTCCACAGATACATAGCAGTCCTTTTCCGAGGCAGAAACTGCTTAGTGTTTGTGCCAGCAGCTATACTGTGCTGCTGGCTAAATTGCTTTGCTTGTATTTTGTAAGCTTGTTGAAATGCACATTTCTGCTCCGATGCTGCAGGGTCTTTGCTTCCCAGCCCCTCTCTGAGCGTACTTTGTCTTCTCTCCTTGTATTAGTTTCTGTGCAGCTCTTTCTAATTCATCAGAGTTTAAATCAGACTTTTCAAGCAATTTCTCCTCCAGGTTTGTCTCTCTGATTCTCATTCCACCCAGGTTATGAATAGTGACACCACAGAACCTCTAAAAGTGTTTAAGTTTGGTTTAATGGAGACAACCCTATTGGTTTTCTTTTTGCCGGTATCTTTTAGGAGCTTTATTCTTTCCAGCAGAAGAATTGTAGTGAGAATTCAGCCCAGAAATACGAGCTTAAGCCAGTCCTATAAAAGTCATGTGCTTGTCAGCTATTAAACAAACCCTTTTCAGGAATTCCTTTTCCTTGTAAGTGTCAGGGCTTGAGCTTCCCATTTTTCCCCATCACAAGCCAAAATTCTGGCAGCAACGACTGCTTGAGCTGGGCCTTCAGCAGACTCAATACCTAAGACTTGCAATAAAACAGCCAGTGATTTCATCATGTGGGGAATTAAATTTTCAAGTGCTTTTTTCCTTGGAAGCACTTTATAAAAGATTCTGAAAGCAAGTTGCAAAGGAGACTGTAGCTTTTACTGGTGAACATTGGTGTAATTTCTTTCCCTCTGTTCCTCTTCAGAAGTACCCTTGTTTTGTTCCCTGCATCCTTTGTGGCAAACTAACTCTCAGGGGCTTTAGTTTTATCTTCTTCTTTCTTCTTTTTTTCTTCTCAGAGAGACTTCACTGATTAGCATCTTTGATCATTGTAGTAAACATTGAAACCCATAGAAAATCCACAGAAAACCCACATATTTATGATTAATTCCCTGCAGTGTGGAATACTGGATAACATCTGACAGATCTGTGGCAAAAGCCAATGCCATTTCACAACAGCACCCCACCTCCGTGCCATGAGAGCAGTTCTTAGCTGAGATCAAGTCATGCAAGTAACTAAACCCCAAGTCCACATGTGGTTAGAGCAGATATATGGGACATATGAACAGGACTGGCCAGATGCTAGACCATATGATAAACACCGAGGATCATGGCATCATATAAAACTGGGCATTTATGTGGTACAGCTGGCTATGCATAATCTCCTCCTAATTTATAAGGCTGGAGCATCTGGTCCATTGCTGTTGCTCTATCAGCTTTTCCTGAGCCCTGTTCTTGAATTTCTGGTAGCTGGATACTGCTCTTCTGAGTGCCAGTGGAACGGGAAATTAAGACCATTTACAGTGGGAGATCAGCTCTTACTCCATCTGACAGATGAGATCATGTTCAGCCATGGTCATGAAAGAAAGCAGGGCAGGCCCTTGTGGGATGGTCTCCTCTTCACACGGAGATCAGTAACTGCAAACTCTAAAAGACAATATCTATTTCTCATCGGCAGGGCCCTGTAGGGACACAGGGGCTTGGCTGGACGAGGCCACTGCGACAGGCCATGTCTGTGACTGCAGACATCCCGTGGTGACACTGCAGGCAAGGGCTTACAGAACTGGTTGCCAACGTCTTGTTTTGTCACACTTTTGCTTAATCTTCCCCACCCTATGCCACAGCCCTAGACGCCAGCATTTATTTCTCTCTTTCCTGAAACAGAAGCTGGCATTTGTCACATTGGTAGAAGATGCTCTGTATGTGACTGGAAAACCTAGAGGAGGGTGTTTTCAGCTGGGCCTTGCGAAATTATGGTCAGAAGGGGTCCAGCTGAGGACTTAGGAGTGTCCAGTGCTGGGCGGCGTGCAGGAGCACTGACCACCGCTGAGCCACGTGCCGCCTGGGCAGCTCTGGGAAGGTGGACACACAGCAGATGCTGTCTTCGTGCCCATGAGGAGGAAGGGGAATGAGGGCCAGAGCTCACCTTCCCAGGTATTTCCAAACTGCAGAAAAGCCCCAACTGTAGTTTAGAGCCTGGTAGAGCTTTTCGTCCTTACCCCCTTCATGGAGATGTAAACAGCAAAGCAGCATACAGGCTAAGGAACAAACAAAGTTGTTTTTGGAACCTACAACATTTCCAACGCTATCTAGAAGCTGTGGGTGCAGATCACCCAGCTGCTATGTGCTGCAGCAAAGTACCTCTCGCTGCAGGAGCCCCATCCTGTGAACCCAGTGGAGCATGTCTTGGGAACATGCCACTGCCACTGATTGCCGAGAAAAAAATACAGCACCAGTCATTTCACCAAACCCTTCCCCAGTAAAATTGCATGTCAGAACAGAGCTGGCAGGAAATTTGCATTTCAAATGGAAAGAGAAAATTGGCTTTTGCAAAATGTCGAGGGACTGGCAATAATAAATTCTGTTGCTGTCAGAATGTAGGTGGGCTGTTCCCGCAACTCGTGTGCTGCTTTCTGTAAGCCTGCGTTGTTGCTGAGGAAGTGAAAACTGGTTAGCAAACATCATAGCACAAGATGTCTTCAGACCTTTTATTGTGTTTTGCAGTAAAAGTGCTGCACATCTTGTATTATTTTATCAAACTGAAAAACTTCCAGGTTTCCAGCATCTCCATAGCTCCATAGCATGGCAGCAGCTATGTTTCTAGCCAAGTCTGAATGCTTCAGGAACCCTTATGGCTCTGCTGCTTCTTTTCTTTTTTAATGTATTCTGGAAGATTTGAGAGCCCTAAACAGTTTCATCCTCGGCAGCTGGCATAGGTACAGTATCAGGCATTGTCAGAGTCTGTTCCTTGACCAGGGTTAGTAGATGTTACCTTAATAAATGTTTATCTTCGTGTAACAATAGCAACGTGAGCTGCCCTAAGGAAAGAAGTGAACTTGAGAAAGAGCTTGAATTACTACAGATGCTGTTTTCCAGCTGTGATAACCCATGAGTGGATGAAGTCACCACTGCTGCAATGTATTGCAAGCTATTTCTTAATAGTTTGCCTGGACGGTTTTATTGTGGTTCTGCCCAGCACAAGAGGGGTGGCAGGGTGTGCCGGATCTGAGACTTGTTATGGTGCTAGGTACTGTACAGAGATTTAGTATCATTTACTGTGCGATGGTTGAAATAGAGGTCTCTTTAACTGTGTGTCATTGAGTGAAAGTGAGCATCTTACCTGTTTCAGTTTAAATGAGCTCCTGCTGAATCCCAGACTGTTTTCACCATAAGAAATGTTATGTTGATGGCACTAAGAAGACATTGTGAGTATGGGGTATGCTCCTGGACTACACAGTACTTATTTTAAAGAAAGGATGCTTTTTTCATCTTCTGTTGCAATCTTTGTTGTAGAAGAAATAAAATATCTGAAACTTTTATTTTATAAATTGTATTTTAATTCCAAGGCTTAAAATAGAAAATCCCTAGAAACAATCTTCAGGATATTTTCACAAGTGCTTTTTGTCTTCTTTTTTTATCACAGTACATGACTATTTCCTTTCTAAATGCAAATATATACCATTTTACATCGTAATATAGAACATAAAAAGTATCCTTGGCCTTTATGTAACATCAAACGATTATAATGAATCAGATCATTGAATGCAGCAAACGTTAATTTGAAAAGTATCCAAGTATGTATTCCAGGCATAGACCACAGATGTTGATCTACAGCTGGATCTGTGATGGGAGGCATCTTCTGCCATTATTCCTGTTACTGGGAATAGAAAGAGAATTGCCGCTGGAGTGTGCATTTAAGCTGGGTGGTATTCAATTTAACTGCAAATGCAACACATGTCATTTGCCTGCATCTCTCCTGTACCTCTGCAGGCTGTTCAGTAGTTCAGCTCTAACCTGAGCTTCCAGCCTTTTACAATACTGACAAAGCACGCAAAAATGCAGAAAAATCACCTGGAAACCCGCTCCCTCCTTAGCCTAAACCTACCGACTGTGTCTTAAGAAAGACCAACATTATGCATCATATTATGAAGCAGAAGAAAGAAAGTCTTTTGTAGTTCGGGTACCAAGCTGAGAACAAAAGCACAGGTTCAAACTTTGATGCTTTTCCTGTTTTCCTGTTCCCCTGAGAAAGGACCCAAACCTGAGCTTGCTGAGGCCAATGACACTGAAGTCAGCTTTGGCTTAGGTCTTTCTACACTCTGCCTTGGCACCCGCAAGGCAGGATTGATGGTAAATCTCTCTGCTGGGCATGTGATACATGAAGATAGTCTGGTCACTGAGGTAAGCAAACAAACAGCTTTTTCAGACCAGCTAATTGAGATAACTCTTGCATTTCGGCCCATGGAAACTCGTGAAATTCAACAACTCATTTACTTTTAGAGACGTTACACCTGAAGAATGGCCATGAAAAGAGGACAGGCTCATTTGAATTACAGACATCAGATAAATCCCTGGACAGAATTGCAGAACTTGCAGCAGAACTGCGTATTAACAAAGCTGGAGGTCACTCATTTTCCTAGTTAATTATTACTTGACAGCAATAAAAAATGATGACAGCAATACTATGTATAACTGTTTAAAGAAAGGGAAGAGGAAGGTGTTTCTGAGGAGTGTGCGAGCATGCAGATAATTACCCATGCCATTCCTCTAATCTCCTTAGCTGTATCATTCTCACCCGGTGTGAAACCAGCTGAGGTGATATAAGAATTCTGCCTAATACTGTTGGATGGGATGGCAGTGTTTAGGCCACACCTTTTTTTCTCCTCTTGGCGAGTATCTGATGCCTTTGGTGAGCGGATAGCCCTTGACTTCCAGAGTCATCTCCAGTTCGAGGTGGCGACTTACCTGTCGCAGAGGTGCCAGCCCAGTCACTGCAGCACAGTGCACTGCCTGCTGCTGTAGGCACTGCTGCGGTCCAGCATCGGCACGTACGTTTTAGCCATGACGCAGTAGCTGACTCCGGGCCTCAAATCTTCTATTTTAATAACCTTGTCTTTTCCTTCGTACACCAGGGCTCTGTGTTGCTTCAGACCAAGCAGAGTAAAAACAGCCAGTCAAGTACATTACCCTAGCAAGTCTGTCTGTGAGCAAAGTTTGATAAGAACAGAGGATGCAGAGCAGCAGGTGGACTTGCACAAAGTCAATAGCATTAATAATGTATTTATGATCTTTGAAGAAAATTCGCCTCCCAGATTCCCCTCCTGTCCCAACTAAGTTGATGGGAAAGAATTAAACAAGGAATTACAACTCAATTCAATCAAATTCCACTCCTGAAAAATAAGCCTACTTGGTTTTCAAATACTTGCACAGTCATCGATGCTCTCACAATCCCAGAACACTATTTCAACTGTAAATCAAGAATGCTGTGCTCATACTTTCCTGGCGTTTCAATGGTAAATGGTTCATATTTAAATATGCACTTACCTCATCTAGCAAGTTGTTAATTATGAAGACCTGATATAGCAGATCGTAATAATTTGTCATTGGTATCTTGCTGCCTGTCTTCCTCTTATAAGGAGAACGTGGAGCCTGTAGCTTTAGTATTATGGATTTGTTGCTATGAACCACTGTTACCGTTGGAGGTCCTATCATAGCTAAGGAAAAAAAAACAAAGCTATGAACATAATTATAGTTTATTAATAATGTTTCACAGAATGCAATTTGAATCCATTCAACAATTTAATGTTCTTGTTACCAACAATATATTATGCTACATTTACTGTTACAGTGCCACTTTGTAAATCCTTACTTCTAGGTGGTTATTGCTTAGGGCATTTGGGGGCTGACACTTCTTGTGTTTGTAAATCTATCTTTGAACCAGACTTTTTGAAATCTCTCAGAGCTACATGTTGCAGACTGCAGGCTGGTCAAGCAAAATGCTTTGGATTCTTTGCCCTGATTTCCTCCCTCCTCCCATTTTTATCTGCGTGCTTGAACTGGATAAAATACCTATTTGAACCATTTCAGTTATGCCAAGGATGCAGCTTCAGTCATTACTTTCAAGTTTTTTCTGCAATCTGCTTGGTTAAACACAGGTAGAGGTTCAAGCGAGTGCCTGCATACCTGTGCGTGCAGCCCCAGAGATGTGGGGAGACAGGACAGCCGCAGCCCCATGCGTCTCTCCAGGAGGAGGAGGTGGCACAGGGCAAGATGGGCTGTTGCTGCTGCAAGGTACTGCTTTATGTCAAAGCCCGTGGTTGCATCCCTACAGGAGGCTCAAGGCAGTTTGCACTTCAGGGATGTGAAGTGACCTGCATTGACATTCACAATTCAATTTTGCATTGACCAGTGAGGGAAAACTGATTAATTCACTGGCAGCTTACTGGTAGGTGCACTGGTACTGTGCAGTGTTTTGGCAGTCCTCCAATTTCTAACATGCTATGGCATTATAACAACTGTACTAACGAACAGCTTTGCGCACGTCCTTTCTAAATACACTGCAGTCAGGAAAACAGATAAATGTGAGGATGGTGGTCACACAGCTCTCAGCACTCTTCTCCCTTATCCTCCCAAGCAGAGAACATTTCCTTCTTTTTTCCACCTTGCGTCCAGTCCTTCCAGCAGCTCTGAAAACAGCTGAAAATGATTTGTGTAGTTTCATGCCTTGAGGAAGAGGTTGAATTAAAGGGACCCAGCACTTCTGATCCCCTAATTATTGATAAGTGGCTACTTATCCACAACCGATTGGCTTTCAAGTGTGGGGAAAATCATTTTATTACAACACTTCACCTGAGAGCTATTGACTTGCAGCTTCTTTCGGTACGGCTTTGTAGCTGGAAAAGGACTACTCATGTTTGCAGATTGGGAGCAGGAATGATGTATTCTGTGCCACAGAAAATCCAGTTCCTTTCTCAGAGAGACCCATATGTTTGCACTTACTTTCTCGCCAGGGAGTGAATCTGCAGCTGAGGCTCCAGTCGGAATAGATGCCAGCTGACGCGGCTTTCACTCTGCCGTAGTAAGGCTCTTGGATGTCAGAGGTCTCTCTTGTTAGGTCACAGACATGATTTTGAATCCCCCAGCAGTCATCTTTATTTTGCCATGTGGTCTGCCCGTACCTATGGAGAAAGAGGAGGAAGGATGTAAGCTTTAGCTATCGCCGACTGGGTCCGTACAAATTTTTAACCGTCTGTTTTAACTCGGAGGTACTGACAAGCCTTCTGCCATGGAAATTAACTCCCTTCGATTTGATGATGGGGAAGATAGATTCCACAGGTGTTTGGGAGCTGCAGGTTTCTGTCTTTTCTGAAATAAACCTGAAGCACAGATGTGGGTCACCAGCCCTGCAGGAAGCCACCGCATACTGGCCCCTTGGGAGAGGTGGGTGAGTTTTAGCTTAGCCAGTGTGTTCAATGCTGGGCAGAATGTCGGTTTCCACCAGCTAATTTCTCAAAGACAGTAGCTATTTCAGATGCTCACCAGGTGTGGCAGGGACGGAAGCATACCTCCTCGGAGGACCAGCTCCTAGCACTGCCTCAATTTTGCCAATTCAGGCATCCTGCAGCACTGTTGTGGGCAAGCTGGGCCACCAAAATACCTTGAATGTCCTAGCACAGAAGTACCTGACTTGGCTAGCCCTGCTTCAGACAGGAGGTTGGACCTCCAGAGGTCCCCTGCAAACCACATTTTTTTTGCAACTCTCTGGAGCAATGAAGGTTCAGAGCGTAT
>Ga0181612_167337_pt1 | contig 10364 bp, 6 predicted proteins | sample HoacroProtozoa21_FD_119630 | JGI IMG/M metagenome (GOLD analysis project Ga0181612, IMG submission 119630) | Hoatzin crop microbial communities from Cojedes, Venezuel. Combined Assembly of Gp0051906, Gp0051904, Gp0051908 | reverse complement strand
CCGGGGCGGCGGAGGTGAAAGCGCTGCAGCGGCGTGGGTCGGAGGATGCCGTGGCGAAGCTGTGGTGGGTTCCCTGACTGCATCAAAGGAGGCTGGCGGGTGGATCTTGGCCGTAGTAAAGGGCACGTCAAAGCTACAGCGTAGGCGTGTTACAGATGCGATTTAACTGTTTGTTTCCGGAGTCGGGTTGTGTTACTGAAGGTGTGTGTACTGTCACGTGCATGACGCATGAGTGTCTAGCTTAAATTCGGGACAAAGAACTCCCGAAGGCCTCTCGAAGAAGACCATAGAGGCCGGTAACTGGCAGGCCGTTGGCCCTCCACCAGGGTAGCACTGGAGGGAGAGATCTGGCAGCCTGGCTGGCTCCGCCTTCTGCTGCTGCTGTTGCGCAGCCGTCCCTGCAGAGCCTAGCACTGCAGAGTACAGATGGTGTTTGTTCAACCTTGCCCCACCTCCTAGCTTATCTTTCAACTGCCGGGTACCTGTGGCTTCTTGTAAGCTTCGTGCTCTTTTCAAACACTTACAGGTACTGAGAAAGCTTATCCAAATTTATGGTTAGTAGCTAGAGAATGTTCTAAGTTCATGGAATTTTCAGAGAGAAAGCGTTTGGGAACAGTTAACAGCCTAAACACTGCTTAATGTCATGTCCTTATATAAAACTGTTTAGATAAAACAGTATGTGACTCAACTTGGTAACCCATAAGTATTGACCTAAATAAACTAGGTTCTTGCTACCTAAATCTGATCTACAGCTTTCTGTGGATATAAATATCCTACAGAAATGTAGCACGTCGTTCTCTTCACTTGAGCGATAAAAATGTAAACAGCATGCAAAGGTATGAGTCTGTGTTAATGATACACTCCAGACAAGCAAAAATCTGTTAGGCTTCTGTTGAGTGCCCAGCGGAATGCTTCCATGTCAAAGCCTGGTGTTGAATTGGTGATGTCCTCAGCAGTGTTGCTGACATGTTAGACTGTCTTGTGTTTTTTTTTTAAAAAAATTCAAGATGTATGGGAATACTTCCTACAGCTGCTGCAGTTGGAACAAGTGTAGTCTATAGCTGCAAATAGTATTGGCTGCTCTTCCAGAAGTTGCTTGGTAGTGTGGTCTTGATTCTTCAAGCATGTGAGCCACAGACAGTCTGAGAAATCACTGATCTTGGGCTGTTGCTGTACTGTATGTACATTTTTGTAAGCAGTTTAGCTCTTGTGTGGTTGCTTGAGCAGCTACCTTATGTTACAGGAGGAATAACTAGAAGCTGATAACTTCTAAGTTTGTGTGCAATATAGAAATGTAATTCAGACTGAAATTAGTGAAGTAGAAATTAACAGGTGGTGTATATACCTTTTTAGGTATTTCATTGGTAGATGGCTAATGTGTAGAGAGACCCCTTTGTGGGCACACCTAATGACTGAAAATGTTTCTAACTGGCAATATTACAGTAATCATAAAAAGGTTGTGGCTGGAATGGTCACAATAGGAACAATATTTTTCTGTTGAGCTTAGGCGGTGAGTGTGTCTCTTCTGTATTTTAAAGTGTTGGGTTTTTTTAACTCCCTGGTGGAGTACTATGGGGTAAAGAGCTCAAGGAGCTTCCTTGAAGGAAATGTATGACCTTGTTACTGCAACTCAACTGAAGCTATCGGGATTTGTTTAAAGAATCAGCTGATTTGAAAACCTAGGGAAAGTATTTATATGGTCCTGAAACACCTTTGTGTTCTTCCAGGAATGAAGTCCATTTTGGTTTGACCTTGAAGACTGGGGGGGGTTTGTTGATTCAGAACAGTTCAGTGATAGAGCAAAATGAGCTGTAAACTGGGGCTTACCCAGCTGATACAAAAATTACATTTCTTAAAACACTGAACCTTTCTCTAGTGGCCTTGTAAACTACCTTAGGCTATGGTGAGTCTGTAGACAGTGGTCTGAAAAAAGTCTAGACAGCCATATGACAAATGCATTGGAATTACCAGTTTGGGCTGAAGCTGCTAGTGCACATTACATGGACTCTGTGTTTTATGGCCAGGTCTTGGACATGAAGCTTCATGTTAGTCAAGGGATGATTTAATTCTAGAGAAGAGTGTATTTTTCTAATTATAGCATTGTAACTTAACAGAAGAGACTAGTCTACCTTAAATTTGGAATTTGGGGTAAATGCTGCAATACTTAGACCTAAAGTGCTTAGTGTAAAGTTGAGGCTAGTTTACCAAAGTATTACTAGCAGTAGTCTGCTGTGTTAATGAGTTTAAAACCAGTCTAGAGGGACCTGTGTGCCTGGAGTTTGCTAGTGTTGCTTGGGTAATTGATATACATCGTAATCTACTATTTGAGTGTACCAGATATTGCAGGGTCAAGAAATGAGGACAGGCTGCAAGTTCTTTCTAAGCAAGCAATCCTGATGACTTTTGAGCTGTATTAGAACTATTTCAGAATGCTACAGATAAGTCCTGAAGAGCAGCTGCCATATTCAGAGGCCTCTACAAGTCTGTGTCTTATTTTGCCTTGAACTTTTGCTACAACTATAATGATACTCTCTTTTATTGCAGGCTGATCAACTGACAGAAGAGCAGATTGCAGGTGAGGTTTTTATGTGCTGTGTTGCTACTCCTACTTGACCTGGTACATCTCTTAATCCAGTGACTGTCTGTGTTACACAAGATATTTAGCTTTCTTAGGTACTGAAGTAGTATTGTGGAATGTTTTAAAGGCTTACCTACTGTAAAAGCACCATGGATACAATGAATCTGAAGTTTTGTCCTCTAGAATAGTTATACAATCCTCACAGCTTTACTAGCTAGTAGACTTGGGGCTCTGTTTTTCCTCTCGTGACTACAGAATTGTCCAAAGTGCAAACTGAAAGGGGGGGGGGCATTGGTGAATCTCTGATGGAGACTTGGAATCTGGAGTACTCTTCTAACAGATGGTGAAAATAACTAACTTTGCAGTCTCTTGTCAGTGGAGATGTTTCAGAGTGTCTGTTTTTGATGACAGCAGAGACTAGTTCCATGATGGCAACTCTTGATACTCCATATTTGGAGCTGCATTGTGTACTTGGACGCAAGTGTTCTGTGCACTGTTCTGAAGGTCTGGCGCTTGCTCTGAAATGCTTAAATACGCATGTCTTACATCTTAGTGTTGGCCCCCTAACAATGGTTTCTATGCATTAACAACTGTCTGCAAGTGGCTGAAACTTAGTTATTGTGTCTCCTACTCATGCAGGCTGCACAAACTAGTATCTGTCACTGCTCTCTGAAGACTGATTTCATCTTTGATAATTGATGTGACTTAAAGCTGGTAATGCAGAATTCAGCCTTGCCATGGACATAATCTTTAGTGGTTTTGATCTGACAAGTGTATAGTGTTAGTACTAGGAAGTCTTGAGTGCATGTAACTGTTGTGTGAAATGGTTTTAGAGGGTGTTGGGGTTCTGCTGATCTAATAGTACTAGGTCAAGTACACAAATAACAGCCTGCAGGAGGTATTGCTATTTAACTGTGGTGTAGCTCTTGAAGACACTGTATTAAACAGAAGTGTCATAATGAGCTAGTTTGTTTTTACCGTAACTGCCAAATTTGAAGTGTGAGAACATTCTTCTATAGCTTTTAGACTTCAGCTTGCTTTAACTCATGGGAGACTAATTATGGTTTTGTGGAAAGTGCTTAGTCTATTTACTTGTTGCCATGGTACTGTCATATGAGTAAGCACAAGCCAAATCTAGTGCAACTTGAGATTTTTTTTTTCCTGGAAGTGGCCTTACATACTGTAAGGGTTTTGTGATCAGTTTAATTGGAGCAGGCTTTATCAGTTGTCACTGCTGTCTTCTCAATAATAGTTCATTGTTCCAGGTCTTAACTGTAGAAGCTTTATTAGTTGATGTAGCTGATTATGGAATATAAACAGGAAGCTTATTAACATGACCTCATGATTAGGGCAAAAGTTAGCTATTCAGTAATATAGTATAATTCGCAGAGCCAAAAGTGAGTATGAATCAGCTTGTCATGCTGGAGTAGACAGTTTTCATTTGTGTGGAAAGAATAAAAGTATAACTTTGTTAGTATCCAGTGTAAAATGGCCTGCCACTTTCAATTCAGCTATGGTATTTTGTGACATAAAGACATAAGCCCAGTGCTGCTCTGTTAGGAAACCGTCCCTAGTACTGCTTAGGAAGGGTTGCGGTCTGTGTAGTTTTACTGTTGAAGGCTAGTGTATCGTGTGGGAAAACTGTTACAGGTACAGTTGCATGTTTTACAGAGTGTGTAGTTTTGAAGGCTTGAGCCCCCTACTTACTATTTCATCTTTCTGAAGATAGTTAGCTTTTGATTTGGAAGTGGGCTTAAGAAAACGATACTACAAGATAGAGACAACATTAGCTTTCTTAATAGAAGGCCAAAGTAGTTAAAGTTGCTCCTTCTCCTGGGCTTAAAACAAATCTTTTTGCCTCTGCTGTAAAGCACCAGAATACAGTTGTTAAGGATTCCAGGTGTTATTTCCTGTGGATTTCATTGGTCATATAGGACTGAAGCTTTGTGTTGTTAAAAGTAGGGGTGAAAGACTTGAAAAACTGATTTTGAAAGCTGACTAGGTGTGGAATGTAAACAATAGTTCCAGCTTCATTCAGTAGGAATGGAAGCTGCCAAGTCAAATGGGTGTCCCTTTGGTTAAGTGTCTATGAAAAAAGGTGTATAGGTCAGGACCGTTTGATGGGAGGGGTTGGATCTAAAGATGCTTTTGTCCAAAGCACCTGGCCTAGTGAGCTAAACCTCCTTCCAGTAGACCTCAGAGGTCTAAATGGGCTCTCTGAACATGTAGTCCTATGTATGGTGTTTATTATGCCTTGTTTCTTTAGTGTGCTGTGGGTCTCTGTTGGAGATCTGACCCACAAGAGTTGTTTAAATTTATTTCATAGTAGAAATAGTGATGTTTAAGTGTTGAGTTCCTGGAGCTGTGAAGAGAACAATTGACATTCTTCTATAAAAGTTCCAGACATAACTGGCTAAGCTGTGTGAAAGTGGGAATGGTAGTTCTGGGTCACTGAAGACTGCCACTTCATCTGGAAAGGTGATGTGGTGCAGACGTGCCTCAGAAGCCACTGTTAAATAGAACATTGAGCTACAGTGTTAGAGTTCATGTTCTGTTGGTGTATCCTTTTTTCATGAGGCCTGAAGTAGTCTCTGGATGCAGTGTGCTTCTCGGAAGGAATGAAAGGCTGAAACCTTGTAGGCTGGCCTGAAGATGAGTGGTTCTGCTGGCATTGTCCTCAGGTTTCTGACAGGTTAGCCTTATCTGGGATACAGGGGAATTTTCATTTGCAGTTTGATGTGGAGGAGTAGAGGGAGCATTTGCTGTATGTACCTACTTAGAGTCGTAAGGAGTTTGGGAGGTGTGGTTTATAATCTAATGCAGCAGGAAGCCAGAATTGAGTTGCTTGCTAAACTTCAGTATTTCATAGCTGTCTTCACTGGCCATTGCTGCAAATCCTCCAATGCTAGGTTGTTCTTGTTCTAGTGTAAGCTATATCTGCATGGGTTGTTATTCCTTTGTTCTAACTACTGGAGGTTGTTCCTAGAAGTGGTTAGAGGTATTTTAATTGTATTCCTAGCCTGATTTAGCACTTCAAACAGGAATATACTGCTGATCTTTGACTCACTTTGCTGTCTTCGTGGCTATGGTTTATAGCTGGCTGTTTCTTGCCTACAGCATCTTTGAGTAAAAGAATGGTAAAGAATTGTCCTTTGAGTGGTTCATTTCAAGTGTTCAGAATATACCACTGGCCCATGTTGTAGCAAGCCAGTCTTCAAATTTTGTGTTAAAAAAAAAATGCAATACTTTTTCTAAGCAGGCTCATTGCAGTACTGTGAAGTCTGCTTTATGTTTGGGTTGTTGACAGTTGACCTTCAAACTGAGGATGAAGTGGTTAACAGCTAAACACTTTGAATAACACTTGAGTATCTGCTTTGATGAAGATTTGATGTTCCTCTTTTGAGGTCCTTCTATGATAGACTATGAACTGCTTTACTAGGCCAGACCCGTAACCTTTTCTTCCCTGGTGTAGAACTTTACTCCTGATAAACCTATTTGTCTCCAAGCTAACTGAAATTAGCCCCAAAGACTGGAAGTTACTGTAGGTACAGGTTACAGCTGCCTGTTTGCATAGGCCTTTTTCTGTTTTGTGATTATACAATACTGGCTTGAAACTGTTTTGTTTGGTCCCATGGTAGCCTTGCTCTGATTGTTATGTGCTGAATGGTGGGAGTTTGTGTTTGGAACACTTCAGACTGTTAGATGTAGAAGAGTGTGGGGTTTTTTCCTGGATGGGACTCAGCTGTGGCTCTGGTATTGTAGCTGCATTTGTGAAATATAAAAAGCCTGTTTTTGTAGTTGCATTTTTAACACTTTGCCAGCTTGTGTTCACCTTGAGTGTTCCAGAGTATGAAATGGATGAAGTAAGACTGTATGCAGTTTGTTTGAAAACACAACTTTTACTGTGACTAATTCTAGCCTGGGAAACTCAACATTTGGAAAGCTGGCTGCTTGGAACTGCTGACAAAATAATTCTTGGAAGTTTCTGATGCAGGAGTACTCTTGAGCTAACAAGTTCTCTAAAGACATGGTCCTCGGGTGCCTTGAAAGCTGTAAAAGGATCTTAACTATACAAGGGAATAGAGAAGTCTTTTGTGTTTAACTTGTGTATGCGCTACTACAGTCCAGTGAGCTAGTTTAACGTCTGTGGCCAAAGACTAACAGATGGTGTGGATTTAAACCAACTCCGCTCTTGGACTGGACGGTTAAACATGTTATGCTTGTATTGGTATTGCTGGCTACCATACAGCCGTTGTAGAGGACTAAGAGGTAGCACTGAAACACAGTTAAGCAGTCTTAGAACTGTTTTTGACTAGTTCTGTGAAGGCTGTTTCAGGATAGAGTAGGGCTGAAGCAATTTTCTAAGCGGCTTTTCAGAAATTAAGACTCCAATGACTTTTCATCTTGAACTGGCTGGAGTTGTGTATCTGCATAGACTGCAGAACTGCAGAAGTTCCATGGGAGAGAGAGCTGGGAGGAGTTCCTTTTTAGCTAGGTATGGCCAAATGTTAAGACCTATGGTGCTAGGTACTGCAGCTTTATATAGCATACATATATTGTTCAGACTTGCTTGTCCAGCGGAAGTGAGTTATAATGAGAAACTATTTTTGGGTTGGTCTGATTATACCTTCTTCCATTGACTTGACTCCTCTGTTAGTAACAGAAGTGTGGTTAAGCTGTAGCATTTGTATTTTGAGTACCATTTTTAAGCTTTCTCAAAGTAATTTCATTACTTTCTCATGAGAGAAAGTTCCTACCAAGGATGTGGATCATTGTAGTTGCAGGTAGCTATTCCTTTCAGCTCCATATTAGGGATCATTCTTCAGGATAAGTAGTAACAAACATTTGAGTGCTCCTGAAATGGATGACCTTACATCTCATTTAGGTTAAAATGTGGTTGATTGATGGACTGGTTTCCAGATGCTGGTGCTTCCATATTGGCACTACAATTATAGTAGACTGAGCAGTATGCCAAAACTTAAGAGAAGGAAAGCAAGTTTTGTAACTTAGAACAGTAAGCAACAGTGGATTCACTTTAAAGCTGAAGGGATTAACTTCTTTTTTTGTGTTGTACAGAATTCAAAGAAGCTTTTTCACTATTTGACAAGGATGGTGATGGTACTATAACTACAAAGGAGTTGGGGACAGTGATGAGATCGCTTGGTCAAAACCCCACAGAAGCAGAGCTACAGGATATGATCAATGAAGTAGATGCTGATGGTAAGATTTTACTAACCAGTAATTTAATCAAGTGCCCAAAACATGTTTTTCTAACAACATAACTATCTTGCAGGCAATGGCACAATTGACTTTCCAGAGTTTCTGACAATGATGGCAAGAAAAATGAAAGATACAGATAGTGAAGAAGAAATTAGAGAAGCGTTCCGTGTGTTTGATAAGGTACTAAATGTTTACTTTAACAAATACTTCTGTTACGAAAACTCAGTCTCACTCCTAATGGGCTTCGTCACTGAATTTAAGGGTATCTGCAGTCCTATCGCCTAGAACCTCTAGGTTAACTAGTCACCCGAAAGTTCAGTCTACTATGGTATTGTACCTGAAAGTCACATGAGTCATCGTGATAGTGGTGGGTGATACTATTAAGCCACCACTTGCTATGACACTAAAATACTTGTACAAGGCTGGCAGGGAAATTGCTTAAATATTTTAAATGGTAATCTTTTAAATCTTGCACTTAGCCTTTACTAAGTAAATTGCTAAATGAGTCTGAAGTTACTGAGCTTCTTAGACAAGATGCCCTTTCAACAGAAAATAGAAGTACCTTGGGATGTGGGGAGGAAGAAGTCAGTCCTGAATTTGCATACACTAGTACTTTGAGATCGAGTGTCCCAACTAGGGTGGAACATGTAAAAGTGGTCTGTGAAGGCCTTGTTGCTTTCTGCTGAACTCCTGTGAAAGTAGTAAATGAGGTAGTAACTTCTGGTCTAAGAAATAGATGCGCAGTCATATGGTTGAATAGGCATCTGTCACCTAAAAAGGTTGCAAAAGGTGTCGATTGCTTTGTTGGTGATTAAAAAATGTCTCTGCATAGGTCAGCCACAGTAGACTGTATTGAATAAGTTGTTTTTAAAATGTCTTTTCAAGACTAAGGTCCTGGACAATACTGAGGATATGCTTACAGCTCTCATTTGCCTAATTTCTTAATGTTTCAGTATTCTTAAGCTATAGTTAAGTCACTAGGCCTTAGACAAGTCTATTGCAGTATTCCTTTTTCCCCTTCCCTTCCAGGATGGTAACGGTTACATTAGTGCTGCAGAACTCCGTCATGTGATGACAAATCTTGGGGAGAAGCTAACAGATGAAGAAGTTGATGAAATGATTAGGGAAGCAGACATTGATGGTGATGGTCAAGTAAACTATGAAGGTAAGGAGTTGTTAAGTGATTCTTTTTATGTAGCACTCTTCATGCTGGTGACTATGTAGATGCTAGTAGTCACACAAAGTTTAAATAGGGCAATGTTCAGGTGAAATCTTCTCAACAATTAGTGTTCTTTTAAGCTAATGTCTTAGTATGTACATTGTGTACTTCTAAATAGGTTTGAGTGGGTTATCGCTACCTTTGTGCTAAAGGCAAAAAATGACTATTCAGCTGTGCAGTGGAAGAAGTAACTTTCTAAATCTCCTGATGCCTAATGACCATTAGAATAAGGAAGCTGGCAGAGATGTTCACATATAGTTCATACTGTTCTGTTCACTAATGAATGTTGATCTGACTGACTGTAGCAAGTCACTCATTTTTCGTTAATACTTTTAAAATTACTGATTAAAGCCTGTAAAATCCACAGTAATTTCAAGACCTTTAGAAGACCTCTTAAATAAGTTCACACAAATCAACTGCAGCTGCAGCTTATTTTTCCTTCTTTCTGGCATTGAAACTTAAATGAAATCATACAAGCAGGAGGAGTTATGTTAGTTGCTTTGCAGTTCAGAAGCACCAAACTTGTTTTCACTTAGCTCTGAGACAGTGTTCAGAAAGTTAGGGTATTCTCAGATAATACCCTTACTGTTTCTGAGCTACAGGTGTGGCTTCCCTTTAAGGCCTTTTTGGTTGTGGCCTTAGGATGAGTGCTCACCTGTGAGTTGAGTGAAAAGGTGTTTTAATGAACAAGGCAGCTGCTCCATAACTGTACTTACAGATAGACTGTTTAGAGGGTGGGCATCCCTCTTGTTTCCAGTTTCTCTTTTGAAACTTGAGCAACCAGTTGACCTTTTAGATTCCCAGTTTCTTTTGTTATTGTACCTGAAGCTATGGTTCAACAAGGTAAGTGAAGAATCCTATTTTGTGGAATCTACAACAGTGTGCTGTGACTAAGCAGTAATTCAGTTGTTTAAAGCCAGTCAGGCAAAACAGTGAAACTTGAGCTATTCTGGTTTGGAAAAAAATTCAGACCAACACAGTGTCTGTCTTGTACACATACTTAACTGATCGTTGTTTCAGTACAATTTCTACTGACTTCATAGTCATTCTTGGATGCCTTGTCCCCATCTGTAAGTCAGCAGGCATGAGGACCCTGTAGTGTTTGTTTTGGAAGTAAGGCTGTTCCCCAGTTCACTGAGGGATCAACTTTTATAAAAAAGTAGAGGCTTTTTGACATTAGATAGGAAGTTTTTAGGTGTGATTGGTGGGAACGGGGACTGTTTTGAACATGCTTTATTGACTCTCTGAAAATATAGTTTTGAAACAGTGTTCAGCACTAGTAAGGCAGGTCACTTCTCAGGTCTTGCCATTCAGATTTTTCTCTGAATAACTCTTGTGCAACTCTTT
>Ga0181612_163496_pt1 | contig 10364 bp, 8 predicted proteins | sample HoacroProtozoa21_FD_119630 | JGI IMG/M metagenome (GOLD analysis project Ga0181612, IMG submission 119630) | Hoatzin crop microbial communities from Cojedes, Venezuel. Combined Assembly of Gp0051906, Gp0051904, Gp0051908 | reverse complement strand
TGGGAACAAGTACAGCAATAGCAAAAATCAGAACCTCTTTATCTGATTTTGCTAATGGGACAAATGTTGCTGGAAAAATGTTACCAGATGAAGTTTTCGGGGTATGGCTTTGATCAGCAGGATGAGCCAAATAATTGTTTTGCTGCAGGAAAAGAGAGAGCCTGCACTGTCTCGCCACGTCTGGGCACCCACGGCTGTCGCTTAGCTTGTGCCAGCTGCGCTCTTTGTCCAGTAGCACGGTGAGACAACCAAGCAGTTTAGGGAATTCAGTTCACTAAAATAATCCTAAAACTCAGTGAAACAAAATAAGTAGGGTTGTTGTGTTTGGGTTGGGTTTTTTTTTCCAAGGGAGTTAGCTTAAAGAGGAAGAGAATGGAATTATGCTTACAAATGGGAAAAGAAAAGAGCAGATGTGGGAAAGACTCAGGGCAGGAAAAGAAAGAAGTGGAGAAGGAAAAGGGTGGAATGAGGTCTGCCCCTTCAGGGGTAGCATTTATTTATTTGGCTTAGCTGTGTCAGGAAAATTTGGCATTACTTTTTGAAAAAATAGGAGCACTAATAAGAAGATAAACATTGCAGCCACGAAAAATCATTCACTTGCAGTCAGGCTTCTTGTTATAAAGACAGAAATGGAGTGTCATTACTGAGCAAAACTCCTCTGTGTAATGTTATTTTCACAGACGTGTGTGTTCACATCGCTGGCACTTCAGCAGGTGGAGACGAGCGGCTGCACCCCACCCTGGCCAGGCAGGACTCTGGAGCGCAGGATAAAACAAAGCTGTAAATGTATTAATTATCTGACATGGTTTTTAAATCCGTCCGAGACGCAACTTTATGTCACTGAGCCACCCTTCAGGGACTCCTCTTTCCCCCAGAACTTCCCAGCATACAACCTACACTGCCTTCAATTCCTCCTAACCCTTGTTTAAGCTAACAGTATTTGTTGCACATGGCTCTGAAGCAAGAGCAAATAGCAGGATGCCATTGCCAGAAATCACTGCAATGCTGCTGTTCAGACAGGTTTTGTCTCCTTTGCATTACCTACACTATTCAAAATACAGGTAGACCAGGTTCTTTCCTTTGCAGTAGTAACAGCCTTGCATAGGACGAAGCAGTAAGAAGCCTGAAGTCACTGACTGCTCACTGCTAAAATGGTGTTATCATTGATAAGTTACTAAAATTCCTGTCTGATACATCCCTACCATTATACGAAAAAACTTTTTTTTCTGATTTTTGCCATTTTCATAGAACAGATTTTTTCTTTATTGGCTTGCTCCATTTCTGCACTGTGTTGCACTGGAGTTAACCCCTGATGGAGCAAACCGTAGTCAAACACACGGTAATTTAGCAGGGCATCTAGAAACCCAAAACAGATGACAGAATCCAGGCAGCTTGAGAAATGAAACCGAAGCTTTGTTTCCACAAAGAAGCAAGGTAGACAGCAGTAGGGCCAGCAAATTACTGTGTCTTTTACTATGACTGTGCAAAATAGCTTTGCCTCTTGGCAAAATTGAGCATGGGTCTGGAGTTCCTTGCCTACAGCTTATTAATGATAAATCCGGGAGTCATTCTCTTAAACACTGCCTCATCCTGCCATTGGGCTTGATTCTGAGAGCATCATCTAATTTTCTACTGACCTCTTTGAACTTGGGGTACTCAGCATTTTTCCGAGCAGGGCCATAAGCTGGATAATGTTCAATGGTTTTACTGCAAACAAGTCTGCCTTCTGGTGGATTATTATTACTATAATTATTATTGTTGTTGTTGTTATTATTATTGTTGTTATTATTAAGATCAGCCTGCATCCTTTAAAAAGATAATTTTCTTCCTGGAAAAAGTAAACAAACCCCAATAATTTCCTTTGTTAGGAAAAATTTCTTTACTCTCTTTTGTCAGCACGCACCTGACTACTGCTGTGGCTGACACCAATAGCATTTATTCTGTTTACTTTAAAGAATAAGCCACCACTGTTTGATTTAGTTTTTAATATTTAATGCATAAGCTCTCTCTTGATCCTGCATTCCAGAGAAAAGGAACAACAATTTCTTTAAATATCATGCAGGGTGCCTCTGAAGCCAGACGTGTGGATGTAAATCTCCCTAGTAAATTTATATAACCGAGATTTATAGGTGGGGAAAAAAAAAAACCAAACATGTAAGCACCAAGTTCCCCTGGGAGCACTAATGTGACAGGTGTACCTCAGCCCAGCCAGTCACTTTTCATTTAACTGTCAGTGCACTTGTTTAACGCTTCTAGCTGCATTGCACCAGTATAGCTTTTTACTCTAAAGGTCAGTCACCTATGCCAAAGTTCAAAAAGACATTCAATGCAAACTAAAAATTAAATCAAGGATGGCTTTCATCAGACCTGACTGGAACTAGCTAGGTAAGATGAGGTTTGTTAATACACACATTCCAAATTTTAAAGAAAAAAATTCTTGTCGGGACTGTATGAATTGCACCATGAGCAAGATATAAAGAGCTATGTTCTTCCTTATGCTTGTATCTGTTTAAAGTACTCTAGCTATCAAAGTTACACAGGAGTGATTTGTATATTTGTATATGGAAAGAAAAAACACTGAAGAATGGGACTTAACATTTCATTCTTAAGGGAGAAATAAAGATCCTGATCTTCTCTCGGGAAACTCAGTGTGGTTGATTAGGGCAGCCAGAAACTGGTTTTAAATTATCAGTTATGAACCTGCAATCCCAGGTCCCCAGTCTTGACGGCACTCTCCAAGGCATCAAACTGGAGATGCCTAATGAAGCCATGATGGCCGCTTCAGCATTTATTATCAAGAGAGTAATGATCAATCCAGAGCCCTGCTATCTGAGGCTGCCAGATCCTTCCCCCACGTCACTGAGAGAGCCAGAAAATGAGCTGGAATGACTAAGTTCGGCATCAATAGAAGATGTCTCTATATGGCTCATATAAATATAGAATCACAGAATGGTTTGCATTGGAAGGGACTTTCAAGATTATCTCATTCCAACCCCCAGCCATGGGCAGGGACACCTTCCACTAGACCAGGCTGCTCAGAGCTCCATCCAACCTGGCCTTGAACACTTCCAGGGAGGAGGCAGCCACAGCTTCTCTGGTCAACCTGTTCCAGTGTTTCACCACCCTCCTGGTGGTATAGGGTCTAATTCCTTATGGAATTGGGAAAAAGTCCTACCTGTGGCAAGTATGAAGGTGGTGCTAGCACAGTGGGAACATATCCCACTGGCAGGGGGCAATTTCATCTATATTTCTGTCATCTTGTCTGTGTGAGTAGGATGAAATAAGTTCATCCAGATTTGTGGGTATGGGAAGAGGTGGAAGGCCTCTCTGGTGAATAACAACTAGTGATTACAACCAGTGGTAGACCCAGCCCGGAATTAGAAATAAGCAAATGATGATTTGTTCCTTAATACAATCAGTAGCATATCCTTTTAATTTCTTCAGGTGACTGTGACCTCTCTCTCAATTTGTCCATCAGTTTACATCCAAATGCTCATTGAACATCTGTTAAAGCTGGAGCTGAAAATCTTTGGGATTTTTTTTAAACTGTTAGATTTTTGTCAAACTACCTTGAAAACAAACGTTGCTGATAGAACATCAGTAGCTTACAGCAGAGGCTAGAGATGAGGAACAACATAGGACCTAATGAATAAATACAGGTTCCGACTAAGTTCAGCACAGCATAATACTGCTCATAAACATACTTTCCATCCATCCTAATTGAAATTATTCATGTAGGTGAAGAGAGAGAAACACAACTGAATTCAACCTTGGCATCTTCATGAATAATGGTCAGTACAAAGTAGCACAGGGGCTGAAACAACTGAAAAACAGGTCTCTTTTCTGTAAAATTAATAGTTGATATTGTTTCTCTTCTAAGAGTTGGGTCATAGCATTTCTACATTGCATATATTTAGACCAACGGGAGGTATTATTAAGTAAGTGCCCCAAGTTATGCTCTAAATTCTTACAAATGAAAGACCAATTCAGGAAATTAGGATAAATCTTTGGATGATATACACAAAAAGAAGAATAGAAAAAAAAAGTTATTTATTCGCAATCAATAATTCAAACAACTGTACCCAAACCGTACTTTCTTATTAGAATCCCAATGCTGCCTTTCTGCATCCGCCCATGGAGAGGGTGAAACTGGAATGCTTTGTCTTTTTGTTCTTATGAAGTCAGTGTTCCATATTAGCGTTACTTGGAAATCTCTCAGGATGAATAAATTTAGAAGGAACAAGTGCAGATTTCTCACCAGTCTTGGAGCCTGAATAAGCCAATAACTAGTTTCAAGGATAAATTACCATGAAGTTATGAATGCTTTCATGTATTTTTAACGGTGCAAGAAGAAACATGTAGCACTAAAAAAGTGACAGATTTTGTATAGATGTGGGAATAGATGTCATTTTTTCCAGCTCCAGTGCTGCCATTTGGTACAGGGACAGGAAAGTCTTTTTGCAGGTGTAAAGCACCTGCACTTGTGTTGGAACTCATGCACACAGAAGTGCTGTAGCGCTAGGTCCTGACAACCTTTTATCGTTCTGGGGAATTCAAAAGTTCTGCAAATCATTCTGAGGAGTGGGTTGGTGTGTGTGGATACAATTTTCCCCAAAACAGGTCCCACTGGCACTACTTTTCCTGCTTCCACAAAAGTAGAAGGAGAGGCAAGTCAGCTCCCGAAGGTCTTTAGCTCTAATCCTTCTGTGACCTTTCTCATGGCAGGAAGAGTGAGGCCAAAGTCTGGCCCTTGTCTCCACATCTTGTGTGGCAACAGAATTACACTATGAAGCTTTAAGCAGGCCTCTCTGGTTAAGGAATCTGACCCCACAGAAAGAGAGGTTAAACTAGCTCCACTAGCAAGGTTCAGATGTATCTCCAGCAGCTTTCCCTTCTGCTGTAGTCAGGAATGCAAGGGAAATCTGCTGCAGGACAGTGTGTAAAGATGACAGACCTTTAAAAGGCTTGACCAAGAGGCTCAAAGAGAAAATATTAAGTGGGATTCATCCTCATAGGAAGGTCTGCATAAGAAGGGTGGGATACATTTTTCCATGTTGCCATGAAGGCCTGGAAAGTGCCTCCTTATGCCTCAGCTTTGGTAGTGCTTGTGGGCAGGCAGGCCTTGCAGTTAATTTCAAAGAGTGGAAAATCATTGTCCCATGTTTTTCTCCCCAGTCTCCTAAAAGTTCGACAAATGGGAAGAAAAAATGATCAAATTCCACTGGACGAAGGCTCATACCACTGGTCATCATTGTCAAAATGAAGACAATGCAAAAAGAGGCAAATAAACCTGTGTGTGCAAAATTATTATTGGTTACAACTGACATATCTGACATTTTTAATCAGATACTATAATAGTAACAGAAACAAAGTGGAAGTTTTATGATGACTGGAATTCTGATGATGAAAGACAGAAATGGAAGTTGCAGACAGAAATAAAATAACTGGGCAATGCACCTAGGAAGATAAAAACAGAAAACATTGGTACCACAGTGCAATGAGTCTGGTAGAAGCTCATCTAGAAGACTGCAAAATGTTGGTTTACCATAGTCAAGAAAAGTGGTATTCAGTAACACAGGATCAGAGAAATAATCATCAGACAGGAAAGACAAGACAAAGCCTAGATTAGAAGGGTAGATGTGTATGTGGTTTATTTAGCGTAGCAACTGATGGCTGAAGGGAGATAAGCTTGTTGTGTCTGTGAACATATGATTGGGGTAGCACCAGGAAAGGAGAATAACATTTTTAAGTTAAAGTCAATATTGGTACGAGAATAAATGTAGTCAACCTGTTTGTGGACAGTTAGGTCTATAGAAATCAAGAAGATTGCTTCACAGGACAAGAAGAGGGAAAATGGAGCCTTGTTGTTTCTGAGATGAAGGTGGGTGAGATTAATCAGACTTCAGCCTAAATGCCTGAATATTAGTTGACTAGGCTTAAGTGTATTTTCTAGACATCTTCCATAACAATCTAACTTGGAACAGGAGGAATCCTGCTCCCTGATTGATCTTTCATCTTTATTCATATGAGGAGTCACAGGCAGCTAGCATGTACTTGATACCTGCCTTTTAGATAGCTAAAGGCAGATCAAGTGACTATCACTCTATATATTTAGCAAATGGGATATCGACATTTTTATAGTGGTGGTTATAGAGTAAATCCCTTTCTTTGGATAGAATACAGATATTTATAGACAGCTTCGGAATTAAAATCCTTGCTGTGCTGAAGCAGGCAATTATTCACTGGCCTCAGTGAGGCCCAGATTTTGCCTCTTAAATATGAACAAGGTGAAACACTGTAAGTTGAAGTCGTATTAAATGTAGACCTCTCCCGTAACCAAAGACTGTTCTAGCCACTAAGCCCATGTTTTCTCAAAGTTATTTATAATAATGCTTAAGTAAAATAGCCATCCAGGAAAGTCAACAAATAAAAGTGCATCTGATTGACCACAGAATAAACTGCCTTGGAGGTTATATGTGCTTGTATGCATTCCATTGCATTGATCGTGAGCGCAAGTATTTTAGACTCCAAACTGGGTAGCTTATCCAATGCTCAAAATGCTATGTATTAATCATTACCTTTGTTCTAGCATGATTCTTAAAGTCTGTTTTAATAGATGTCACAATCAGATCTCCTCTGGTGTTTCCTGAATTCAGCACATAACTATAAGATTGCATCAAAGCTAAAATAGCTGGATACCAGTTGACATGGCTGCATCATTCATTCCTCACAATAGTAAGCATATATCAGTATGATAGGCTGAATACGAGTATTAAACTCGCAGTGCCTGTGCCAAACAAGGTTTTGTTCTGGAATCAAGAGCTCCTCAGCATAATTCTCTTCTAATGGAAAAGTAGCCAACAATTAGAAGTTAAAAGAAACGTATAAGAGATAGCTGAGAAGTGCTGGCTCTTTGACATGTAAGTCAGATGCTGAGGTCAAAAGTACTTATTCTACTATGCAATTTATTTGCATCTTCTGCAAAGGAAATAGGGCTGGTTCTCTGAAGAATAACTGAGAGTCCTTTTGATATTCATGGCAGATTGTTTTGGATGGCTACCGTCCAGAAAATCTTAATGGGGAGAGATAAATATTCTGTGGATGGATGTAATACCCCTTTTTCCAGGGTTTTATCTTAGACTCACCTCTCTACACTGTATAGGTTACTTTCAGAGGTTTCTTTTTATCTGTTTCTAAACAGCATGTGTATTTATCTAATGATACTGTGGTGAGGTATGATTCATCCTTCTGGTTAATAGAGTGCGCAGTTGAAAAAACCCTTCACATGCAAAGTATTGTTAACTGCTTATTCTTCGTAAAAGGGAAGGAAATGACTCAGGCTGGAGAAACTTATAGTGAGGGTTGCTGGTGTTCTTCAGGGTGTTAGCAAAAAGAATTGCTCAAATGAAAGGTGAGAGTTTCTGCAGGAAGCACGTTCTGATGGGAAAAAATTGGCACTCCAGGAAGGATAACTAAAGAAAACTGACAGAAAATCACCCAAACTAGGCAAATATTTTGGAAAAGGCTTGGCAAAGAGGGATTTACTGGGGCTCAAGTCACAGTGAAAAGTGGAATAAGGACAGGACTGAGAAAGTCTGGTGTGCTTTGGAGGGACCAGTCTGAGGATTTCTATTTGCAGTGAGTATGGGAATGGTTTGTGAAACTGCACAGGCCGATCCTGCTTAAGGGTCTTGGAGCTGGAAGCAGCAGCAGAAAATAAAGGAACTAAAATATGAATCAAGAAAGAAGGAACTGGGAACACTTGCTTTTCTTTTTCTACTCATTAAAAAGAAAACGAAATTGGAAATATCCAACAGCAGGAAACAACACAGTATGGAAACTTTTGTAAAATTACAGTCTTCCTTCTTGCCTTTGTGTTTAGTAACATAAATGGTTGTTGAAATAGAGACAGCTTTCAAACTGTAACTTATTTTCACCAGTTGTGTCAACTTCTTTACTTTTGTTAGTTTTCATTTTTTGAACAACATGTTCCTTCATTTCTGCTGCCTAAAACTCAGTCAGCCTACGATCCTGAATCATGTAGAAGCAGGACCATAACTCCTTAGGTATGTCCCAATCCATACAAGCGTGGAATTAACCCTATCTCCTTATAAAACCTGGGCCCTTCCAATAGCATAGTGGGAATGTGGAGCCACTTTTTGCTGGCTGTGGTTGACCCTACCAAGGTTTTTGGTAAATGGTTTAACTAGGCGGTACTGTGTCCCTATGAGACCTCTAGGTTTGGGAGCTTGGTGGCTTGATGTGACAGAAGTAGGGCTGATTTGTCTTTTACAGAGAAGCAGGCACTGATTAAGTGGTTAAAAGCAACAATGGATGGGTTTGTGCTGAATTGCTGGAATGGAATGTGTCTGAAGGGCGGTGAGGATGTCTGATGCTGGATGATGAGGAAGTTTTGCCGAGGCATTGGTAAGGTCTCAATATGAGGATGTTAATGAAATGTAACTAGAGTCACTGTAATCCAAAAGGATTTTCACGAAATCTTTGTAAGGTTATTGTGCTCTGAATGGTGTTAAAATATGGAATTTATGTAAATGTAAATGAGCTGATGTTTAGTTATTGGAATAAGATACTGCGGATGTATTGTGGGATATATATAAATGAATGTGTAATCTAGATGATTTAGGTTATACAAGATGGTGCTTTGGCCACCTGTCAGTGATTTTCTTTTACCAGGCTAAGGAAATTGTGACTATGAAAAGAAATAACAATTTATTAGCAAGTATTTGGATTGTATGAATGTGTCTTCATTTTTGTAATAAAGAATGTTAACTCTACCTCTTAATTTCTGCTAAAGTAAACCTGTGAGTTTCAGTAATTATTTTAGTTTGGGCATAATCTAGTTTAACAAAAGTAAGAGTGAAAATTAAATCTTATCTAATCTCAATTTAAGATAGTGATCAACTGACTAGTGATTTGCTCATGAATCACTGCCTCACTAAAGAATTCCCATTGAAGAGAAATCACAGGCCATATGCAGCTGGAGGCAGCTTTCCAGAAATTTGTCCTAGTGATAACTTTAAGGGAAACAGTGAAAGTTGCAGTGAGGAAAAACATCAAGTCAACACAGGAGAGAATTTGCCTGACTATGACCAAGGATAGCAGCGCAGCCTTCACGGCAAGGGGAAGGGAAAGGCTCCCAGCCCCACATCCTCACATTAGATCAAGATGACTCCCTGAAACCAAGCCACTCTTCCCTGCTCACGCAAGCTTCTCCTCCATCTAATTTCATAGGAATTGAAATAGTTCTGGAGCAGAAATATTTTGTGCTGTAGAACTATTGAAATCAAGGGTAATAACAGCAAAACTAAATTTGGAGAGGTGCACAGGTAGGGGAGAGAACAAAGAGGGGTTTTACTGGGATTAATGAGCTGTGGGCAAGATGAATAAACAAAGTTCGGAGGATTTTTTTCTCTCTGTCAAAATCAACATAGTTTGGGGATTATGTCTGAGTCACAACTTCCAGCCAGCAGTATAAAAAAATGTTTAATTTCACTTTTCACTGAAAGACAGCTTTCCATCATATCCCCGCAGCCTTGCCTTGGAAATACCCTACCTAAAGTTGCTCTGAGCTTGTGCTAGAAGAATCACACCTATTTAGTCACCTTTTATTACCAAAAAAATGAAAGAATATGAAGCACATGAGCCAACTACAAGATATATAAACTTTACACTTTTGTGGCAAAGACATGACATAATACGTAGTCAATATTTCCTTGAATTAACATACTTTATAATCTCTTCAGTCAAGTGAAACTCTCAGTGAATTCAGTGTGCCTGCAACTATCCCAGCCCTGTGCTGGTCTCCCAGCAGGTCTCCCAAGCAGGGCTGGGCCGGGCCCGAGAGCTGGCAGTGCTGAATGTAGCGTCCTTGCCCTTCTCAGAGTATGTGCTGAACCTTAGCATGGCGTTGTGGCATATCGACACCAGTAAAGAGGTTTAACTGCAGCACACATGAGCCTACTGAATGAGCTTAACTGAAGCTAATGCTGACACCAAGAGCCATCAACACCCAATTATGGCAGTTAGGCAACATTTCGCTTGCTGTACTTGAAGACTGATACCACAACCCCTATGGTTATTTTTTCTCTTGATTTAGGTTTAAAGTCCCTAGTTGATTCAGTCTTTCCCCATAAATGGGGTTTTTTTTGAGGTTTGTCATCACTTTTATTGCTTCCTTGTGGACTCTTCTAAATTGATCTACATTACTTCTACTACAAAGGCAGTTTCCAAAACAGGATGAAAAATTCAATGCAAGACTTTTAGCAGCTCTTCAGAGCAGAAGGACAAAACCAATCATCTTGCAAGGACACCACCAGTCTTCAAAACCCAGTATGGTGCTTGCC
>Ga0181612_124464_pt1 | contig 10364 bp, 4 predicted proteins | sample HoacroProtozoa21_FD_119630 | JGI IMG/M metagenome (GOLD analysis project Ga0181612, IMG submission 119630) | Hoatzin crop microbial communities from Cojedes, Venezuel. Combined Assembly of Gp0051906, Gp0051904, Gp0051908 | reverse complement strand
TAAAACACTGGAACGGGTTGCCCAGAGAGGTAGTGGAGGCCCCATCCCTGGAAACATTCCAGACCAGGTTGGACAGGGCTCTGAGCAACCTGATGTAGTTAGCGGTGTCCCTGCTCGCTGCGGGGGGGTTGGACTAGATGACCTCTAGGGGTACCTTCCAACCCAAAACTTTCTATGATTCTATGATTCTAAGATTGGCACAGTCAAACTGGAGTTTGGGTAGCAGACTACATAAAATATGTTATTCAGTTACCATTCTTTATGTGAAGCTTGCATGCTGTTGAGACAGACCGGTTTAACTGTGTCGCTTCACAAAAGGGAAAAGCGGATTTGAGAAGTGCAGTCACTCAGGTGTGATCGTGCCACCTGCTGTACAGACAGCGAGGAGTTTCCAGACGTCATACAAGTGCCGTTATTTCGGCAAATCATTTTTGAGAGGGGAAATTTGTTATGCAACAGTATAATGCCAGAAAAATGCATGTTACATTTCGCTGGGTTTTTTTCCCCCCCCTTTCAGACAGTGCCTGGACATTGCTCTGCATCAGCTCTCCCTTCCACTGATGCAAAAGAAACCTGACCGATTTCCCTTGCAGAACATGTAAAAACCCCACAGAAGAAACCGAGAACAGTAAAACAGCTCATACCATTCAATTTCTTTCTTACACTACACAACCTGATCACTTTTCAAGAATTAAAGAGACAGTATAGCTGGGCAAGACATAACCTAAATGCTAAAAATACATTGTTCTGATAAAATATTTAACATGGTGCAAGGAAACTCACTCAGATGTTATTTAAGTTACTCAAACTGATTTATTGACAATTTAAATGTGACATATTTACAGCACTGTTTCTAAAATAATTTAACAATTTTCATAGATTTATAAAAGTACTGATAAATAGGAGACCCTGACAATTACCAACCACAAATATTTCCCTATGCTACCGAACTACAACAGTAGTTCTTTTCTTTTTTCTTTTTCTCTTTTCCTCTTTTTGTAAGTCCCATAATGGAGCTGCTTTACCTCCACCCAACGTGTAAAATGGCAAATACCAAAATATAATAAAATGAACATGCAGTGTGAAAGCTGTACCAGAGAAGTGATTTCAGATGTTAGACTACAGTAAAATATTTCAATGCAAAGTGTCTTCCACACAGAACGTACTTGTGAAAAAATAAGCTTTTTAAAGAGCTGTTCTTTTATCTTTATAGAAGTTAAAACCTACAATACTAGTTCAGACATTTACAGTAACTTCCAATTCTGTGCTAGTTTTCACATATATCTAAAGAGTCAAACAAAACCAGTAATTTACAAACACCACAGCCTTAAGACAGTGGTTAGTTAGCTTATGGATAAAAGAAGAAGGTGCTGATATAATTTAAGGTTTTAAAATTAGATTATATTTCATTCCTTTATGACACCAATTATTCTATCCTTGGATCAGCAAATTATTGTGGTAAAGCCATCCGTATCTCTCAAGCAGGAAGTCAGTTTGGAAGTTGGAGAGAAGATGGACTTCTATGATATGTATCTTAGGTTACAGTAGACAAAAGTATCGCAAAGCTGGACAACCTGAATCACAATAAGCAGCAGCAAGAGATATTTGTGGGGTTTTGATTAAAGCAAACGTTTTTCAAAAACGATGAAGAGTACACACTCCGTCTAATCCAACACTTGAAATGTAAAGGTTCTTTTCATTCGCATCACTGAAGCCCCGTAACACAGCGTACACAAACAACAAACACTCATTTTTTTAAAAAACATATATTGCACAGCTAGTAGGTGCAATACCAGAACACTGGTATCCCTAGCGTAAGTCTTCTATTTTAAATAGCTGCTTTGAACTACGCTATTCAGAACAACTCCAAGCCAACGTCCAAAACCATTAAGAATGGTTTGTGTACATACCTAATCCAAAAGTGTTTCAACAATGTGAGAAAAACCACAGAGGCACTTAAGATTATTAGTGCACCAAAAGTTATAGGCCACAATTGCATGACTCTGAACAGTTCAGTACCAAGGACGACAAAACCAAACGAGCAGGTCTTCCACCGATCAATACTGAAACAAGAACTGTTCACAAAGCACTGATAAGAAAACCATTCTCAGAACAGTAATCGAACGATACGTTTAGACATTTAAGAAAAATAATTGCTGCAAAGCCTAATGTAACACAATACAAACCCTACTTGGTTCAAAAGATCTAAAGTGTCCAAATTCAAAAGTCCAATTTCTCTTCTTCCCCCCTCCAAAACACCATTACATGCAGTCCATTAAAATCCAAATGTGCAAAAAGTTATAACCCACCTTTATGAGTGCATCAAAAATAGGCTGACTATTCAAAATATTATTTTAGTGGAAATTTTACAGCACCATAATGAGAATTCCAAGGGAGTTCAGAATTCTTGTTCTGATAACAAATCTGTTGATACTGTTGATCCTAGAGAACAGAAGAAACATTTTGTGCATTTCCTGGTATCTGAAAGTCACGGAGAGAAACAATTCTCATGTGTGTCTAAAAATCTTACTGTAGTTCAAAGTGAAATTAAGTAATCCCATTTGTTGGCAATAAATTCTCTGCAATATGGTATTAGTTGTAAATCTAGTAAATGTGCCAGATTAGGAATGAAAAGTTGCTGGTACCTTGCTTAGCTGCAGAAGTACCTTTCATTTTTGCCTTTCTTTTTTGTTTGGTTTTTTTTTTTTTTTCTTCCCTAAATTGTGCAGTTTGGCCCCTCCTTAGTAAGTGATTTACTGTTAGGCTTTGAGAAAACACGCAATGTCTGTTTCTGACCCTCAGCTGAAAGGCAACATACAAACACATTATATATACACATGTGTGCACAGAAACACACACATACATATATATAAAAAAATCAGTGTTCCGGTTTTTTTGTTCTCAATTCCTATAATTTTCTTTGGTTAAAAGTCCGAGCGAGGAAATTAGAGGACGGAACAAATGGATCATTCTCCAAACACTTCCACCACTACACATCGCTAACTGGAAGGCTTGCATCATCCAGATCCACCAGGCCAGGATCCTGTTCCTGAGTGCCATTTTTACTTTGGGGTCCCGACAGGCCCCATTCAGTCATTTTGGAAGCTGATTCTCTTGGAGCGACAACCTGGATCTTGTAGCTCCCTGGCTTGGCCTTGGTAAAAGATTCGTGAAATCCTCGCTTCTCCAAGGCAGGGTATTTGGCGTGAGGGTTTGGGACCAGAGGGCTGCCGTGAGCGGCTGTGGAATGTGAGGTGGCTGGGGCTGGGACGGCAGAACAGAGAGCATGGTTGGGTTCGGAAGAAGACTCGGGATGCTCCTGGAAAAGAAGAGCACGTGTTAGATGAAGTCATTGACATCATGTTGGAAAGATGCAGTTTCAGATTTCATTCTCCGGAAAAAAAAAATCCAAGGCAGAAAATACACAAAGCAAAGCATCAGCCACAGCAGCAGGAGGCAGGTGCTTTCTCAAGGCAGTGAATTATTAAATGTGAGCTTACAGCAGTATGTGACAGCAACATCAGTGTCTTCATTTGAGGAAATTAAATTTCTCAAATCAAGCTCAGCAGCTCTTCAGACCTTACAATATAGCCCAGCAAACTGAAGCTTCTCATTTTACTAGGATGTTAAGGAACCTTTTGAAGATAGGCACTTTAAAGGCCATTGAAAGTGACGCCTTTCCACAAGAAAAAGTGTTCAAGCCTATTCATATACATCAGGCACTCATCCTAAAACCTGAATAATGCACATTTTACTGTTCCCTCTTCTTGAGGTACCAACCTTCCCAATTTGTTTCAGGGACCAAACAAAAGCAGTAACTATTTTATGCTACCCAGACTGTATAACAATTTTCAAAGTTAACGGACCTAGAAAAGAAACTGATCTTTATGCTATTTCTTCTAAGTGTCAAGTTATTTTCTTGCCTTTGTTATTGTGAACTGTCATTCTGCTGACCTCTTTACAAAACTGTTAGATTGCTACTGTGAAAATAATCTTCCACCATTCACTCACTGGTAGAAACAAGCTCCCAGACTACCTAGGAATGATTTAGATGTCGAAAACAGAGCCACAGATTGCCATTTCAGATCCTGCCTGACCTACAGCTGTATCTTCCAGAACCCAAAATTCCTCAGGTTCTGCATCGTATCTATCAGTTCTGTAAGGAAGTCTCAAACACCTAGGGACACCTGAATGGACATAGCATTAAATGATACGAGCAACATGACGTGCGATGACGCAGCGAATACTTCACTCCGCATGCATGAGGAGCTGCAGCTGCTGCCACTTCGGCCATCACCAGTGTTAGTACATGAACTGAAGAAATCTGCGAACCCATGTGTATACACAAACCAAGTCACTTCTCAAGCACATTTGTTAGCAAAAAAAACCATCACATGTGTGTCCAAGATGCAAATATACATCCTAAATGAAATACTTAATTTTTACAGCAGTTTTCCAAGTTTCTTTTAGAATGCTGTGACATGAATTCACAAATCTGACCATAATAGATTCTGCCAAGCGCTACTGTATTTCTTTTTATAAATTAACTAGTGTCACTGGGTGAAGGAGCTGTGCAACTTTTTTTACTTCAGTTTTGCGTTCAATTTCAGTGAACTATTTCACATTATTTACATTGCCATATTTCATACCTGACTTGATACTCCACTTCAGGAAAAACATTTGCTTTAGAACATACGATTCAGTGATTTACCTACTATCCTTCTGGATAAATTTAGTCCAACAAATAGGACGAAAGTAAGGGATATTAGGACAAGATCTCTATAATAAACATTTTGCTAAATTGAACTGAAGGATACTTGGATTTTACTACCCACACTGACTGTAATTTCACAGTTAAGAGACTACGTTTCTGTATCACTCCTAAGGTGCACTGCTTTGAACAGTGTACCGATTATACCTTATAATGCTTCTACGTTTGAACTAATAATTTCATGCAGAGACTTATAAGCCATGCAAATCAGGCTACAATATCACCCTTCCAATTACTAGAGTTATGACGTGCGTTTTTTCTGTGCACGTACCTGTATTAGTTTGTGGGTAGCTTAAATTTAATTTTGCTTTTGCGCAGTTTCAAAAAAATGTAAAGTAAAATGGAAATATGAACTCTCATGCAAATTAGTTTTTATACTGCCCTATTAAAGTGACATCACATAACTTACATTTAAATATATAGTATGCTTTGAAGTATAAACACATTTTTAATTTCCAATTATTTTAAAAGTAAGAAAAAAAACACAGTGCAAACCTGTAAGTGAATGATATAACTTATGAGTTAGTTTTCAGTAATGGTAATGACAACAGGTAGCATTATTTTTAGTTTTTTATAGTGCAAATTAGTCTCTAGTGCCAGCCCTCTGTTAAGAAGGCAAGTTTACATGAGAGCCCACATACGTGCTGCATTCACCAGTTCTTGATGTATACCTCTGTATACAAGGATTCGACAGCCTTCTGGCCTGCCGCATCTGGAACACAGTGCAAAGCTAAGATTAGAGTAACCTATACTTGGGGAAAGAAGAGAGGGAAAAGGAAAGAAGTGATGCAGACAGTAATAGCTAGATTGCTCAGCCCCACAAAAAAAAAAAGCATACACAAAGAAAAGGTATCTGCATATGTTCATTCCCCCAAAAAGAAACAAATTTTGATAGGAAGTTTTAAAAGCCTGAAGCAGCTCCCAGCTGTAAAAAATAATTGAGAGCTTAGACTGAATTAACAGAAACACAGTATCAACGCAAATGTGTAGACAAAAGCCAGATTTAAATTATTAGATTTCAGATTCTGGGGGTAATGATATATCCAGCTTACTACAAAACATCCCACAGCCAGAAAGTGAAAACCATTGCCTGCAATATTCGAACTGTAAGGTACTCCATTTGTTAAATCCGGACATACCTGGAGACACTGGGGCATGACAATAACCTTCACTACTTTTCATAAGTTAACGTGGTTTGTACTGAACATCTACCACAGTTTAAACGCAAGCACGTATGAAATGCTGGCATCCCCACGGCTTCACAAATACTAAGATTTGTCACAGTGCCTCAGTTCAGTAGTGCTAGATGGTGTTCACACGATGTTTTCAACAGCAATAACTAATTCATGCGAGCAGAGATCTCTTAGAGAAGTTACTTTAAATTTAAATCTGTATCTGCATATAAAATAAACTGTCAACGATGGAAAACGACAATTTAGTAGTGAGCGTTGTTAAAAACAAATTAGGATATTGTCATTTCATTGCAAAATTCAGCAATTAGCGGAAACACCTCGCAGGAATTAGAAAGTTGCAATTTTACTTCCAAACTAGTAGTAGTGACAAAGATCATACTGAACTCAGAAGAATTTTTCTAGGTTAGCACTTGCATTATCTACGTGTTCATGACAACACAATGCACATAAAGTTACATACAGGTAAGACCAAGAAAAGTGCTCAATTAAAACTGCAAAATATTTTATGCCAGTCCATATGAAAGTTCATGCAAAGATGCCACCTTACTAAAGGACAGGACAGAGGACAGATGAAAGGAAAAAGCAACTAGAACTTCATGTGCACAAGTGAACACCAACTAATCACATTTTCTCTGAGGTACAGAGTAACATACGGAAGCTGCTGATCTTCCAGGTCCCCGCTGTGCTACGATGGCGCCAGAAATTGCTTTTATCCAACTGTGCATGTCTTCTGGACTGTCCGCCTAGATCAAACAATATGAATTATGTTTAACAATCAACTCCCAGCTCTCCCAGTGTCCTGACCATCCGCATTAAAATGACAGCCTTGCCCGACGTTAGCAGTCCGTTACTCAAAGCCATAGGGACTTCCATTTCTTAACCCAGACAGTTCTTACAATCTTACCCTGATTTTAGCATTATCTGTATATAGTTATATAAAATAATAAGCAAGAAATAAGTATTTTTACACTATGTGCACACTCTAGACTCCAATTTTTATTTCCCACAAACAAAAAAATTAAGGCACCCATAGAAATTCTTACAGGAGATCTGCTGACCCCTCTTAGTAGACTCGGGCCAACGACATCACTTCTGTACTTTTCGGTCACTGTTCCACTTTACCAGGTATTTACTGGAGAGTTACAGTCAAACAAAAATCAGACTGTCAGGGTTCAGCTGTGCATTTACTTAGAACAGCAATCCAACAAAAATGGAATAGATTAACAGCGAATACCAAGGGTGTGCGTATCTGGGATAAAGATAGATAAAAAGCTAAAGCTGTCACCTAATTAGGTTGCAGCTTTATTAAACCAGCACATCCACCCAGCAAGAAACATCTGCAACATGTCACTTAATTGTGTTCAGCTACAGGACAGCTCGTAACTCAGCACCTGGCACCACTGCCTGTATTAGACTATACAGGCCTTTCTGATCCTACAGGAGGAACTCAAAAATTATTCCCGGTACTACAAGCGTTACATTCCTACACAGCCAGGAAAAGCAAATCTTTGCAGTTTGTATTCTATCCAAACATTTAGAAGGTGACATGGTAAGGACACAGTGAATAAAGTCCATATGGATACATATTACAAAATAGGTACTGAAATCTAAACGATGCTGTGCTTTGTGGAAATTTTAACGTGGCAACTAACTTGAATCTGAGAACTCAATTATTATACATAAAAATTCAGTACTTTAAAATAAAAGATTTAATATATTGAGTTGATCCTACAGAATCTGAAGACCTGAATACCAACAAAATCACACTAGGATTTATTGTTTATGATTTTCATACAGTACCAACACTTGCTGTTACGGGAAATATTTCTTACATGCATCTTTCTGAAATATAATGAAAATCACATTCCCTCTGAAAATCACAGCGTAGTTAAATACAACCTTAACAGCAAAATAGCAGCGCCTCTCTGTTTTGACTACAGTAGTCTCTTGGTTTTGCCCAAAGTTTAAAAAAAGAAATTACCTGTACATAAAAGGTTCGAGAAGTTGTTACAATTTCAAAGAGATTGTCTCTCATCATTATATCACTGCAAGTAAAACACAAAAATACTTCAAAAGCAAGCACAACTCTCCCACTTTACTTAAAAAAAAACTCTAGGATGTGCAAAGAAATAGAGGTCTGAAGACCTTTGCATTTCTTTATTACTCTGCTGTTGGTTTTTTGGTAAACACCAAGTAGAAAAAGAAAATCAGCATCTCTTAATTCATTGTAGTCCTAAGACTCTTCAGTTTATCAGTGGCATGTGTGCTACTATATATATTTTCAACTGGAACACTGTAAGACGTATCATGCTAAGTTTAAAAATATTTATTGCTCTAGTCAAACGTCTGTAAAATTTCACATTTATATTTTGTTATGTCTTTGCAAACTATTAGTCCTAAACAGTAGCCTGCTAAAAAAAATTCAATATCCATCACAACTACTGCAAAGGCAATTAATTCCTTAGTATATTGCTATTTGGTGGGAGCGAAACAGCAGGAGGAAGAGCATTCTTATCTAAATTCAGACATTTAACATAATTTAGAGATTATATAAGCAGAACAGAGACTCCTAAAATTGCTGCCTCAAATCAGGCAGCACCAATGCATCTCTAACTCATGATTACATGATACTTCTTTGTTCCACCCTCGTCCAACGTATTTACATTCTACTGAATGTTACAAGTTTGAAACGCACACTAATACAGAACCCTCAGAACCAGTTTTATGCACAAAACTACCTGCTGTCCTATAAATACAGAGTACCACACACACGTGCATCAAACAAAGTAATTAAAAAGTTCTCTGTTGTTTCCAACGAGCAGGCTAGCCGTGGCAAAGCAGTGTACCACATCCCACGTAATGCCATCAGTGCTGCTCTCCTCACCTTTGTTTGCACTCCTGAACTTTATGGACCTCCTTAAGTGGTATAACCCTGAGAGGTTCCTTTTCCTGAAAAAAAAAAGGCAAAAGTATTTTAGTAGCATATACCTAGCAACTGGAATATGGTCAGAAAGCCAGAGGTCAGGACAGCTGACAGCAGCAGACATATACATGAGACTTTAAAGGCAGTCACTTATGCAAAAGCTGGTGTCAACCAAAATTTAATTTGCTTTTGTAAGTATTAAACCAACCATGGCACTTGCAATGAAGAGGAGGTCAAATCAAGGAGCAAAAAACCCCAACACATTCATTCACCTTACCATAATGGAGACAACCACCCCTGTCCCCTTCCCCTAACCAGATCAGGAAACTGAATCTGGTCTCAAGCAGCTTATTTCAGTAAAACCATGATTATATTCATTTGCTATGAAATGCTACAATATAAGCTGCTTTGTTAATTGCACAGTATGACATAGCTTTAAGATTAATTGTATCCTATACTCAATACAATTAAAAATACAAAGAAAGCAATCATACCAAAACCTGTAAAAGAGCAAATATTCTTAAAGCGTATGAAAATTCTGCTACCATAACAAAAATAAGCATTGCAATTCTGTCAAGGTTTCACACAACAGGAAAAAAAGTGAGAAACAATCAGGCAGAAATACTTTCACTCTTGCCCTGACAACCTAACGTTACACATACTATTCGTTTCCTGTGGTTGCTGCAGTAAAACACAAACAATCAACAACTTATTTTCCATCCTAACATGTTTTCTTTAAGCAACGTTACAATAGACTACTTGAGCTGGCTTCATCTTACAGACAAAACACAAGCTGTTAGCTCTAGAATGACTCCTCTCTCTACAATTTCTATTACACTGACTTAAGAGGTTTATGTTGTTACAGCAAACAGCGCATGTCGCCCAGCTACAACCACCATCAAATGTCACTTTTCATTAGGTCACTTCTGTCTATAGCAGATCATATGTGCAGATTTTAAAGCTCAATGTTTTCAGTTATTTTGCCCCTCTTCCCTCCACTCCTCTCCCTGGGTTCACTCATCCACCATGGAGTTTTCAAAGTAACACATCAAACATGAACTGCAAGATCATCCCTGGAATACAGACACCTCTTGCAGGGAAATTATAATTTTCTGAGTCTGATATTGCCTATTGTATTCCACCATGCTCCACCTGAAGACTGACAAGGCTCTTCCTCAAACTGAACAGGAGATCGTTAAGGTGGGGGACAACGCTTGACACCAAACAACACCACAACCGCAACAAAAAAATCTCTAGAATCTACACATTTATCAATTAAAAAACCAACATTTTTTACATTTTTAAGAGCAGACAACTCGGATCTATTTCTACAGATGCAAAACCAATAGCATCTCAAGATATCCAGCAAGTATATCTTGAGGCTGGAGAGCTGGGCAGAGAGGAACCTGATGAAGTTCAGCAAGGGCAGGTGCAGGGTCCTGCACCTGGGGAGGAACAACCCCATGCATCAGTACAG
>Ga0181612_106832_pt1 | contig 10364 bp, 11 predicted proteins | sample HoacroProtozoa21_FD_119630 | JGI IMG/M metagenome (GOLD analysis project Ga0181612, IMG submission 119630) | Hoatzin crop microbial communities from Cojedes, Venezuel. Combined Assembly of Gp0051906, Gp0051904, Gp0051908 | reverse complement strand
TTGTCCAGGCGGGTCTTGAATCAGAGAAGGAGACTCCACAACCTCCCTGGGCAGCCTGTTCCAGTGCTCCGTCAACCTCAGAGGGAAGAAGTTCTTCCTCATGTTCAGACGGAACTTCCTATGCTTCAGTTTGTGCCCATTGCCCCTTGTCCTGTCGCTGGGCACTACTGAAAAGAGCTTGGCCCCATCCTCCTGACACCCACCCTTGAGATATTTGTAAGTATATATTCGGTCCCCTCGCAGCCTTCTCTTCTTCAGGCTGAACAAGCCCAGCTCCCTCAGCCTCTCCTCATGCACCTAAGAGCCGCAAGAAGCGAATGCTTTGGAGAACCGGTGGGCAGTGGCGGCAGCAGAGACCTCCGTGAGAAGCTCAAAGGCTGCCAATGAGGGCAGCTCTCCAGAAGTCCTGCTGCTCTCTGGCTTGGCTGGAAGCGAAGCTGGATGACGGGGTGAGCACCTGGATGCTGGAAAGCTGGCTTGCTCCATTCTGCAGCAAGGACCTTGGACCCCACGACTAGCACAGCCCTCCTGTAGTGTAAGCATTGGCTCACTCAAACTGCTTGAGAGCCGTCCTTGAAACATCACACTGGTAGATCAGGCAGAGGAAATCGAATATTTGCAGCCTAGAGACAAGCTCAGGTTTGTGTCCAGGTCCACTGCGGACTGGCATGAGCAGGAAATGAGGAGTAAGGATCTGCCGTACAATGATCGGCAGACATCAAAAATGGGTAAAAGGGAAAAGTGTCATTCCAGCTCTCGGCACTCTCACTGTTCAGTGAGAGTTTTGGTCCTTTCCTGCTGCTAATTTTCCTTTTCAGTTGCGGAAACCTGCTCAAATGCAGAACGCAAAGGGAGAAAGCTGTGGAAGCCGCCTGGAGCACGCGTTCGAGGGCCCCGCAGCAGCATGCGTGCATCAGCCACAAAGAGTGAGGATGCACGTGCCTTCGTGGAACCAGATTCTTCGCCCTTAATGCTGCATGGTTTTGATACCGTTGTGATGTATTTGGTACGTCAGAAAGCCCACCCTGCTGAGGCACCCTGGTCTGTGTAGAAAGATCTCTTCTCTCCAGGCCTGCAAAGCAGTTGGGCACTGGTCCTGCCAGAAAGCCTGCAGAGACCTGAGCAGATCTTTGGCCCTTCCTAACGTTTGCCAGCAGACAGCAACCGGGAGGTTCAGGGCCTTGAGCTACACCTTGGGAAGCGCTATGGTTTATCTCTGCGCTTGATTGCACCCTGTTACTTGCTACGAACGTGTTCTTTGTAAAAAGATCTGGAGCTGGATCCTTCTCTCATTGCGACTCTGCCAGCTGCCGTCCCCAAAGCTATGTTTAAGCAGACAAAATTCCCCATCCCTGCCAAAAAAACTCGTAATAATTAATAACAATAAAATGAAGGTAGCCTGGATAAATGGATCGTGCTGGCTCTATAAATCAGCAGCAAAGGCTGCCAGGGAAGATGAGCGCGGCGTTGTTAACGTGCCGTCTTCCATTCTGCGGTAGCCTTGGTCTCCTGGTTCACCGTCGCTGCGCTGCCGGTCTCCGCGCTGCCTGTCGCAGGTAGGCTGGCAGATGGGCACGAGCACCTCGGCGCAGCGGGCGGCTTTGATCCGTCTCGCTGCGGATGTGAGGTGGGCGCGAATGCTCCCGCTGACGTGCCCATCACGTTGCGCTGCTGAGCTCGCTCATTCTGGGAGCCGCAGGATGACGGAGAGCTGCGCCCAGAGTAGGCTTGGCGGTTCGGTGAATTCTCGGCACCGTCACGTTGCAGCCGCCGGTGTGAGGATCTGCCTGCGGGTGTGCGTGTCCTGGTGCCGTGATCCTGTCAGAAGTTGAGCCGTGTTGGGCTGGAGCGGAGCGCGGACAGGAGGCCTCCGAGGAGAGGCTGCTGAAGCCATTTCGGGCAGCGATCCCATGAAGCCGTAGGTGGTAACCTGCACGCTGCCAGCGCTGCCACGACACGCTGCCGGGGAGATGCTGAGCTGCTGAAGGTTCCCCCCCGCCTTGGGTGCAAGCTGTTGTTGCCTTGCCATGTGTGGTAACAAAACATTTCCTGGCAATATTATTGAAAAGAAAAAAAAAAAAAACAAAAGAAAAGAGAAAAGCACAGGGGTGCGAGTCTGAAGGTACTGCCCTAGCCGAGCCCTGGGCTGGGTATCTGTGCTTGGTTTGCTTCCGTGTCGTCTTTTTCCTGCTGAACATATTTCTCCTCAACCCTGGCTCCAGACTGTTTGATAACATTGTTCTTGGTCTGTTCTGCCCTGCTCCAGAGCTGGAGGCCACACTGGGAGGGGGAGCTGCACGGTTCTGGGAGGAAAGATAATTAGGAAATGGAAAAAGCAGAGGAAAAGACAGGGAAGAATTACATGAGCAAGCCACTACTTTGTGCTTCCTTCTGAAGAATAAGTGCCACGGCGACGTTCACAGGACTCTGGCAGGTGATAAAGTCGAGGTGGGTGGCAAGCTCCGAGTAATGGTGCTCATCAGATGGGCCACAGCAAGGCAAAGCAGCAAAAATCCCTCCACACCTGCCAGCTGGGGAAGCAGCTACCTGTGAAACCATGCGCTCAGAAAACTCTTTGTTCTCTTACCCAGGGTTTCTTATCAGAATCTACGACAGAAGTACAGATCTGTTTCAGGCAGTGGTTTTAACTTAAATGGGTGAGTATCCAGGTGATTTTCCACTGGAAGCGCATTACTGTGAACATGACTAAAATCGAGGTGCTTCCCCCAGACCACTCTGAAGTTGCCCACGGTCCTCCCCCAGCCCTCAGCCAGGCGGTAGCCGCCGAGGTAGGGAACGTCTGCGCTGCTGGGGCTGCAGGCTGCAGCGGTTCTGGGGGTGGCTCTGAAGAGACCGCGCTGCAAATCTGCTGGCGCATGGGCCACGTGGATCTCCCTGCCACCCAAGTGTTTCGTTAGCATCGCAGCACCCGCGTTGCCACATCTACGCTGCTAGCAGGAACCAAACGCAAAGCCAGTCTGAGTACAGGCGCACAGCTGACAAACTGCACCGTAGTCATACTAAGCACGTGCTTTGCTCTGTGCCCGTGCATAATCTCACCTTCAAGGTACCACTTGTTTGCGTGAAGCAGCACGCGGATGGTTTTCAGGCTGGAGACCTAGCATCGTAATTATTCTGAGGCACGTTCCCTACAGTTCAGGTGCTGAGCCCAAAGGCGTGCCAGCCTGGCCGAGTCCTCTGGTTACACGTGACAAGAAGTCCTTTTATTGGTAAGCTGGTGTTGCAGCAAGGCAGAAACGGACACACAATCTGCTTCACTGAATGCTTTAATAGTTGGTGTCATCTGCTGCCAGAAGACCTCAAAATACTAATCCCAAAAGGAATGTGACATGACCGAGGTTGCCTGTATGTTTTTGGGAGAGTGGTGGAAGGCGAGCCGGTCTAATTTCACCTCGAGTGCTTTGCATGACTGGCGCTGCAGCAAGCTCCGCACACACGCGCACAGAGGCTGAGGTCAGTGTGCAGGCGCTGTGCAGCCAGCTCCACGGGTCACCTCTGCTTTGGGGATTCTCAGCTCCTGCCAGCAGGTGTGAAATTCGTACCATCCCCATTCATGCTAGCCCCAGATGGCCATCTCGGCCGCCAGGTCAAGGCCAGCCTGCGACATCAGGACCGGCCTGTGGTAACGTGGTGCTCTGGCAGCGGGCTGGCGTGGAGCGTGTGTGTAATCACATACCACAGGGTTCGGTCATAAATTCAGGCTGATTTAACATGTTCTGCAGGGAACACCCAGTTTTTGTTCCTAAACTTTGTACTGCAAATTTGTGGGAACGAGCTTTATCAACGCGAGCGTCCTTACGCTGTTCTAACGGCAGCCTTAGCGGGGATGGTGGTGGCTTCCTCACGCGAAACAGAGTAAGGAGCACTTCAGTGAAATCCATGGGTGATGACTGCTGTGACTTGCGGTTGCGATGCCTGCTCTTAAACAGTTTGTGAACCCTTTAGTGGTGGTTTGAATCTGAGAAAACAAGCACAGCAGCAGAGGAGGACTAGAGCTAGATCTTGTGTGTTGTGCAAATGCAGCCATTCACTGCAGGTATCTAGGTGTTCTGACGGTTTGTGTGTACATACTTTTCGTTTGTTTTACAAGAAGTGAAAGACATGTCAATGCTGCACTGGGAAAGGCTGTGAACACCGTTATGGACAGGCAAGTGATATGAAGCAATTCAAGAGAGATTAAAGAATGGCTGGAAAACAACCATGCAAGTTCCAACTTGGAAAAATGCAAACCGAAGAAAACCAACCTGAAACTCAAATATGCAGCAGGAATAAACACTGTTGAGGAGATCGAGGAATGATAGTGGCGAGCTGATTGGAAGTGATATTTCTCAAGCTGCAGAAGCGGGCAGCGCGTGGGAAGGCACCCTCTTACATGTGGGAAGGCAGAGCATGTGGAATATTGCCCCGAGTCCTGGGTACTGCACTTCTAGGCAGACAGAGGCACGCTGGAGGGGATTCAAGAACAGCAACCAAAAAAAAAAATGGGGGGGTGGTTGTCTGTGAAGAGGCTGCCCCATGATTTTTCTCTATAAAGTAGTCAAAAAATGAAAAAGAGGGAATGTAGTGACTGTCGCCAGTGTTAGAAAAAAGTAAATGCTAAGCAGATTTACTTAAGGCTGTGTGCAGGGGGATAATCAGGAGTAATGGGAGTGCACCAAGAAGAGGAACATTTAACTGAAAACCAAGAATCTCCCTGATGGAGGGATGTGCAATGCCTTGCAAGGAAGTGGTGGAAACTTCATCCCTGGGGACATCTAACACTTGACCACACAAAGCACTAGGAAGTTTATTAGAGGAAATGACTGCATTGGCTAGGCGGGGGAAGTATGGTACAAAAGATCACTTTCAATTTATCTGAATGTATGATATGAACGGAAAAATATGTACCAGGATGTTTGTGATTTCCACATTCAACAGCCTTAAGCTGTCTTCCATTTACAGTGATGATGGACTAATTTATTCCCAGGTTGCTCTTTCTTCCACTCCACCAACTTCACCTTTCCTAATCCGTGCTGGGAAGCACAGAGGAGTGGGAGGCTTTTTCTCAGAATAAGCAATAGCTTTGATGGAAGTTCTCACTTTCTGGCAGGATGCTGTCAAAATATAGGGCGGAAGGTTGTCCTCTTGGATTTGTAGGTGTCGCCTCCGTGGGGTGCTCCTTCTTTACTGACCTGTGAGGGAGATCACTGTTCTCCATAGAGGCACATGACTTTGGTAAGTTCCCACATGGGTTATGTGAGCCGCTCCCATTTGCCATTAGAACTGGCTGCCAGAATGTGAATTGCCCTGGTTATTTAATTGGCATCCTTAAAAGTCCGTTAAAAAAGACAAACACAAAGATATACACACACCAAAAAAAGTTTACAGCCACCTTGTTTTTAAAAGCACGCGCCTCCCATCCGCGCCAGCGCTTCCCCGTCCTGCCGGGCGCCCGTGGCTGCGTGGGTACAGCGAGCACCGCGTCCCTGAGGGCTCAAAAGACTTTTATTGTCGCCTAGATATTCTGAGATCGGGTGGCCAAGCTGTAGCTTCAGAGCAACAGGGAGAGGGGAAAACCAGATACAAATATGCGCCTGGATGTGCTGAAAACCCAGCCTGGCAGCCCCGCCAGCGGTGTCCCGCTGCTGCAGCACTGGTTTAACCCCATGCTCATTAGCCTTGACAGTCTCTCTTGATGGCATGCCCTCTCTGTAATCCAAAGCTGTGCTTGGAAGATAAAGGCTTTGTGTGCTGGTTATAAACAGCAAGGCTGGAGTGGAAATTCACAGGGTTGGAAGTCAGAGAGCAGCTTTGCCGCTACATCGAGAAAGCCTCATGAAGGGTGAGGGCTCCTTCTCTCATCGCATTCAGAGCAGCTTCTCCTCCAAGCTCTCACAGGGCCTTCGCGCTTTTTGTTCTGCCCCCACCTCCACAAGTGCTGGTGCTGAAAGGTTTTTCTTGTTTTATGCTGGAGTCACTTTGGATGCATTGTCCTCTCCCAAACGCTTTGTACTTTCTACAAAGCAATGTGCTTGTACACCATTGCTGAGGGGGAGGGAAAATAGCAGGGCGGGAGGAAAAACACTTACCCTGGGAAACCTTCACGAATCTTCTTGGTTTTTTTCTCAGACCAAAGACTGATTGTCTTTTGAAATGTCCATAGTTTTCATGATACTTGTCTTCTTGCACCTCTTGGCTCTTAATTGGTTTGGAGAATTCCCCTGTTTATTCATTAGTGGGGGATCGAGAGCCCTCCCACCACCCTTCTCACCCTATGTATTGTCAGCTCTTGGGGAAAAGCTGGACTTGGGGGGGTTCCTTTGTTAAAAAAAAATAGGAAAATCTAATGCTCCCACTTCTACATGGGTGAAATGAAAAGAGTTGCAAGTGGTTCTCAGTAAAGGATAAGGGTGGGTTTACTCAGTTCAAAACAGATTATTTGGCTATGGCAAGAGAATATTATCTAATAGCCTTGGAAGCCATCTAAAGAAAGTGCAGTAAGAATAAAGACATCAGCTGTCAAAGGGTGCACAGCCTCTGAGCTTCCTGCCCCTCTGTCCTCCAGCCTTTGTGTTGCCCCAGATTAATATTCCTTTTCACTCGCCCGAATGCTTGGGGGTTTTCGGCGGGCTTGTCAAGGCAAACAATGAGAAAAATATGGGAAGCCAGAGAACAGGTTCCCAACCAGTATCCTGTTCGGAGCAATGTTTTATGACCCTGAAGCAGATGCAGTTGCTTACTCTGTTCAGCTCTGTCCTCGGCGAGCACATACCAAGGGTTAAAAGCGCAGCTGCAGCGCAGAACCTGGTGGGGACGCAGGAAATAAAGCAGAGGCAATATTCGAGGTATACCCAGGTGCGCTGACGTTCTGCGGAGGTCCCCCGAGTGCAGAATTAAAGGAGCAAGCTGTTCATCTTTGATTCAGCTGCCTCACTGGACTCCAGCATCCAGGCTGTTTTCCGTTCCTTGGGCTTCTGTCTGTATGGACTCTCAAATCCAGCATCTCCTTGTCTGCCCGCCAACACAAACCTAGACGTGGGCCCTTGGTGTCGCCACCCTTCCTTCACTGCTATTGCAGTAGCCTGGATGCCTGCCACACCGATCCTCTCAAGCCTCCTAAACAACGTGGTGCTAAAACCTTCTGTTTTGGCTCGCTGCTTGGACCACCACACTGCTCCTTTCTTCCTTCTGCTGGATGACTCCTCCCCACTTTTACTTTTCAGGTCCCTCAAGAGTCAGCCGACCCTGCCATTCTTGTCTAACAGATCTAAACCCCATGGCCCCTTGGCAAAGGTGGCCTGGCTCTCACAGAGAGCCCACCCTGGCTGGGACACACTCCCTCCAGGCATCTGCAAAACTATTTTCCTCTCCTTTGGACCGCTGAAAATTTGCCACTCTCCACACCCTACCAGTGCCTACCAGGTGCACCAGGAGCTGAGCCTGCCTGGTCACTGGCTAATAGCATCCTTCTGTCATCGATATCTTGTCCTTCCCTCTCTACTTCACATGGGTCTAAACAAAAGTGGGATTGTGCAGAGGATATTCATGTGGCTTCATTAATTTCAGGCTACTAAATTAGCTGAGTGAGTTTGGCTCCCTACAGAGTCAATAAAGGAAGACGACATCTAATAAACCTCCTAAGTTGTCCTACGTTTCTCCACTGACTGCATAGGGAGCTTATTTATCTAACTTTGATAATAAAAATATCCCCCTGGGGCTCCTTACCCTTCTCCTCTATGTCCAGCTCCTTCTCAGAGAAAGCAAGTGTTGGGGAATTACATGTGTAGCAGAGAAAGAAAGAAAAAAATACATGTGCAGCAGAGAAAGAAAGAAAGGCTGGTGCTGATAGGAATGGGGCAAGGAGGAGAGAAACTGATGGGAGATGAGGGTGAGGAGACTGGGGTGATGAGGATAGGGAAGGAAAAACAGGAGATGAGATGAGGGAGTGGGAAGGATGCAGAGATCCTGAGGCAGAAATGAACTCAAGAGGCGGAAGTGGAGGAAAGATAAATACAGAAGAGAAGTTGAAGGAAAAGCGGAGAAGAGAGCAGCAGGAGGCAATATGATGTTCATGAGAGAAATGTTTGTAGGTGGGCAGGCAGGCAGAAGCCACCATGAAGGAAAGATACATTTGAAATGATACCAAATGGGAGAGAAGGTCTAGTAGCGATACTCAAAAGCTTGAGGAGAAGATTCTTAAGAGAGACAAACCCAGGGAAGAGAAGAGGGTGGGTTCAGGAAACAAACACTGACAACATTTTAAAGAACGACACTGTGCCAGAGGATGGTTTAGTCGAACCCAGCAACAGAAATGTTTGGAATGGGAAAAAAAAACCCCAACCCCACAGCAATAAGTGGAGGACAAATGAACAGAGGAAAGGCACTAAAAGAAGAGTAGGCACAGAGAGCAAGGGTCTCAGCTTGCTGCCTTGGAGTCTGTCCAGGGACTTTAGCGGGAGCAGGTTGGGCCCCAGGGCATTTGAAACGAAACTTTAGCCAAAACTCATTCTCATAACTCTGATGTTCAAATCCTGTATCTTCAAAGCCGTTCTGGAGACGTATGTATGCAGTCCCATCCCTGCCAACCCCTGTGCTATAAACCCCTAGATGATGACTGCTCTCCCTGAGGACTGACTTGGATTTGTGCTCTCCAAGTGTGTCGGCACCCGCTGTTTGGGTTGCACCTAGCCACTGCAAATAGAACCACTGAGCTACCAAGTACTGCAGCTTACCTCTCAGCAGAACAGATGCCAGCCAAGGTGTCACGGAGTTGGGCTCCAGACTGCTCCCTGGGGAAGGTTCTGCATAAAGGTCCTTTACATGGAGTCCATGCAAAGCAGCCATTTCCAGCTGGGATGGGCCCTGTACTTTCTTAATTGGTGGATTTTTGATCAGTGATTTTTGAAGGCTGTTCCCTGCCAGACTGTTATGGCCCTTTCTTTCCTCCATCCAGTAGCACTCCTTCCTCCCAGAGAATGACCACGGTGCCTCTGAAGGCAAACAAAGCACAGGACAGGATTGGCAAGACCTTTCAAAAGGAAAATATTCCCTCTCCGTCTGAGTGGTTATGAATAATGATCTCTGTGCTAATGTAGCACATTTAGTTCGGACTTCAAAGCCTTTGTCACTGAGGTTGTGTCAAAGCTGATTTGAAACATAGACTGACAGAAGTGAAAGAACTCACAGGAAAGACAGTTCTTGCCCAGAACAGATTGTCAGAGTACCTGCAGCCAGCTGGGTTAAGCTGCTTTTTACAAATGATTAGATTTCTTCTCTTAGCAGCCTCTCCTGGGTTTCTGTCTGTCGTTCCTCTCCCAAAGGGAAGCGTGGCTTTTAACACTGCCTGCCAGAAAGGCAAAGGGTGCAAAGCTGCTGAGCATCTTCAGAAATGGTCACCCTGCAGCATCGTCAGCACCGGCGGCTGGCACGCCCCAAACCCGGGCACCGCCGTCCCGATGCGACGACCCCGCCGCTGCCTTTCCACGGGCTGCAGCGGATTTGCCTGCCTGTTGAGCTGTGCTTGATTGAAGATCAGAGATGAAAACAAGGCTAGATGAAATCTGCTTGGCTCATTTCTGTACCCCACCTTCTGTAAAGCACTCAGCCTCTTGCCCTTCCCCCTCATGGCAAGGAGAGAGCTCTTGCGGTTAAACCTTTGCTAAACCAAGATGCAAGCAGCTCGGATGCCAGGGTGAGGAACATGAAACGAAAAGCACATGAAAGCAACCGCCCAGCAGTCCTGCCACGGCTGGCTGGAGCCCAGTCGTTGTCAGGCTAACGACACGGGCATGACATAGCCCTTTCCAAACTCTGGCACTGTGTGGTGCTTCTTGGAGCCAAATACAGACGCCTCCATCCACTTGAAAGAAACCCCAACAAGCAAAATCCCACAGGTGGACATTGCAGACAGTCGGTGCAGAACGTTCTGGAGTCCACCTTGCTCTCAGAAAAGCAGGAAGTGTTGCTAAATCTTCTTTCTTTTTTCTTTTGGCCACAGACCGATGGCACATTGTCTACCTTTGCCTCCGTTTGCTGCGGCTTTCTGACGGTGAGCGGTGGTGAGCACGGAGAGCATGAGCACCCCGGGGCTGCTGAGCGTGGTCAGCCCCCACCTCGCACCACGGCAAAAGCCCACAGACAAAATGGGCTCCTTGTTCAGCTTCGGTGCCTATCTGCTCTTTGGCAAAACCTCATGGCATCTGCTCTAAACCGATTGCTTTTGTGCTTATTTGTGGGTATGCCCATACAGGCCATAGAGGCGGCTCACAGGGAGTGTGGAGCAATTTATTGCTTCCAGGCTCTAGGAGAAATCACAGAATCACAGAATCACAGAATGGTAGGGGTTGGAAGGGACCTCTGTGGGT
>Ga0181612_102886_pt1 | contig 10364 bp, 5 predicted proteins | sample HoacroProtozoa21_FD_119630 | JGI IMG/M metagenome (GOLD analysis project Ga0181612, IMG submission 119630) | Hoatzin crop microbial communities from Cojedes, Venezuel. Combined Assembly of Gp0051906, Gp0051904, Gp0051908 | reverse complement strand
CATACGTTAGGGGCACATACTGGGACCTGAAAGGGATTATTCACTTTTTCTACATGAAACGTCTAATGGGGTTGTGGGGGAGATGGAGGGAGAAGAGCAAATGACAAAGCAAGCCATTCAGCTGAATAAATTGAAGATAGCCAGTTTAAAGGCATGCAGGGCACTTCTGTGGCCTTTGTAGAACCATGGTGCACAATGGCTGATTCAGAGCAATGTACAAGACAAGGAAGAAAGGCAGCCTAGAAAGGATGTGGGGAGGAGGTGGGGAGGTGTGTGCAAGATAGCCTGAAAATAAAAACCACATGAGACTGACTAGCTAAACGGTTGTGGGGGAATCTTTTATGATAATCAAGCACCTATTAATGCAGAAAGTTAAGTAATATTGAAAAGTCTCCTTTTTAATTGGGTTGGAACCCCATGCAGCAGCTATCTGTGAGAAAGGACAGAAAACATAGTGGGTATCTTCTGCTCACTGATTCATCACAGTATGCCTTGCAGGAGTCTGTTTACAAGTCTCTGTATAGTATTAAGGCTCTTTGCTTTCTATAATAGCAAAGTTTGAAGGATAAAATGGCTTATCTTGAGGGTTTTTTCCCCTCTTTGAAATGTCTGAGTAGTCCTCTCTTCATAAAAGTGACTTAAACATCAATAACTGTATGTTATTTTTTGTATTTCTAGCAGATGTATTTGCCATGAAACAATTCCAGTCTCCCCTCTGATAATGTGTGATTTAGGAAAAAAATGTGCAAAACCTTGCATACCTGACCACCCTATTTTTCACAATTGTGTCTCTCAAACTGCTTCAATATCATTAGCATCTGTAACTTAAAGGTATGCAAGTCTCCAGTCTACAGAAAAGCAAGAATGTTACTGTGTCAGAGCCAGGGAGTAATGAAATCTGATAATGTTGCTTTTCTCTTCACTCTCAAGCAGTGGCTTTCCATCTTTGAAGGGTAGAGAATAAAAATTAGCAATAGCCGTTGCTCCTGTCTCTGTAGCTGCATGTGTTTGGATGTGATGCGAGTACCAACTTTCTGAGATGATGCCACATCCCTTAGCAAAAAATCTTGTGCAGGTGCTTATCTGTGGCATGACAAATACAGAGAACATCTCATGTCTGTTTATATGGAGCTCCAGAGTGAACTGTTCTCTCTGTTTTTGGGGAGATTCAAATCAATGATGGCTTTAAGATCGTTGTTATAGTTTATAATTTAGGACCTTACATTGTTGGTGGCTTCGGGATTGCGGGTGGTGGGATGCAGTATAAGTGCAGTTCTTGATTTTTTTTTTTTTTTTTTTTTTTGATCTGTATTGCACAAAATACAGCATAGCAGGTCCACCTAAACCAAGATGCTGTTAAGTCTTTAGCCTTTTCATGTTGTTCCTGAAATCAGCTTAAAGACTTGATGAATAATTTAGGTCAGCAGTGTCTCTAGTCTGCTCCTAATAGATAGATGCAGAACTTACAAGGAAGTTCTTACATTTTATTTGTTAATTCAAATGTTCAAAGTACATACACGGATTTTGAGTAATGAATGAGGAAACAAGAGTAGTGCAATACCATGTGAACTTAATCTGATGATTAGCTTTAAATTTAAAAACTGGCTCTTGGCCAGCTTTGAAAGTAAAGTTAAAGAAGCAGGATGTGAACTGACAACTGCAGGTACGGCTGCAATGGCCTGAAGTTCTTGTGCTTCTGTTGGTGTTGTGTGCAGGAGCAGTCACAGTGGTATTAGATGACCTAAGGCAATGCATCTATATGCTTGAAGGGAAGCATGGCAATGAGAGCACTAGGCTCCTAGAAAAAGTGAAAAAGTGTGGTGTCTGAGAACAGTTCCCCTAAAGATTATAAATCAGGTTGCTGTTGTGTCCCTGTAAGCCAAGTAAATGAAATCAACAGAGCAGATGGCAACTCCTCTGCTAAAGGGACTTTTTGATGTTTCTTTATGTATCTGGACTGTCAATATTCCCTTTTTTACCTCCAAGAAGCAGAGAGACAATGAGATCTGATGCAGCCTTCAGAATGCATGTATCTTCAGCTTGTGAGCTACCCTGGAGCCTCAGCAGGATCTCGGACAGCACCTCTTGCACGCCTGCCTCCACCAACTGCACTTTCAGAGCATCTGTAGAGATCACAGTAAAAGCATGCTAAAAGCTTCTTGGGTCTTTGAAGTGTTTCACACTAGGAAGCTAAATCCTTGAATTTTAGCCTGTCTTTTTTCAGGTGCAGTTTCTTCTCTGGTTTTGTTTGTAATGGACATTCTGGTGCTAGGATGACACCAAGGCAGAGTGAACCAAACTTCTGTATTGATCTTTGATGTTTTTCGTATTGCCAGTCAGAACATGGTTTAGCAGGCATGGTGGTGTTGGGTTGGCAGTTGCACTAGATGATGATAGAGATCTATTCTAACCTTAATGATGCCATGATTCTATGAGTTTTCATTTCCTTAAAATCTGTATCAGAAATCTAGGTATTTAGTGGATTCTTGTCGGTGCTTGTTACACCACTGCTTAGAGCAGACATCTTCTAAGAGATTTGATTGTAGTTTTTTTATGAAAAACAGTCTGTCTAGTCTGCTTTCCTGTTATACACCATGGAGAATATGAATATGATCTTATGGATCCACCAAAATAAGAGTGGGATGCTACTCTCCCTGTTTTCTTTGTTGTCTCACCTATTAAGCTTCAAAGTCTTGCTCAGGCCAGGATATCGTCTCTTCTTGAGGCTTATTTCCACTGAAGGGGTTGCTGGTTCTGTTAGTAGGATCCCATGGCAAACTCAGAACCCTGAGCTCAAGCTAAGTACTACTACCCAGTCTCCCCTCATTCCCCCAAGCTGAAAGGAGCCTTACCGTTTTCTGCAAGTGCTTGCAGGACCTCAAAGACAATTTCTAACTTCTCATGGTTCTCTGCTCTTCTCAGTTGTTTCACCATCTGTTCAGCAACCTTTGTCTTGCTTAGAGCTTCCTTGGCTGTATCTGTGTATGTGATAGGATTGTGCATGTTTCTTTATCTGATTAAATGTTTAAAGCATATCTTCCTGTAATCTCAAGTGATTAGACACTGCTTTGTTTTTGAATGCTTTTTCTGTTTTCATAGACGCTTCTGTCCCTTTAGACAGCACAGAGACAGCAAAACTCTACTACATCCCTTCTTCCCCCCCACTTGTTTCTTTAACACTGTTTTTGTGTAATTCTTGTAGCTATGACCTTACAATAGCTGCCAAATTAATTCTGGCTTAATTCCACTGACTCTTGTAAATGCATCTGTAGTATGTTTATTTAGTATATCAAATTGGCACATGCCAATTTACTGTGATAGTATGCTTTCTGCTTGATTAGGTGGTTCTAGTCTTGCTGGGATCCTAAACATATGCAAGACATGTTAACAAAGATCAAATTCTTTTAAAGCTTGATGCTGGCTGACTTAGGACACATTTGAATGGAACATGATACTAAGTAATGTAAGAGATCTATAAAGGACAGACCTCACAGGAGGAGGATGTGACAGTATGATACCATATCCCCTTCCCTGCCTCGCTCCCAAAATGCAGGAAGCAGTAGATCAAATTGTAGTCAGACCATACATAAATTTTGTAATTGGTCTTTTTCTTCTGTCATTACTTGCCGCTTGTGTAAAGTAGGGCAGATGTATTTTAAATCAGTGGAGATGCCTTTGGTTTGAAAATTGTGTAAATGAAAAGGGAAGCTGTTTCATTAAGGTATATAAACTTAATTATTAAGTAGAAATAAATATTTAATAAATGAGTATTAAATGTACCGTATCTGAAGTAGATGAAACTGTCAATTTACCACATTAAGTTATACCCTCTATACTTTTTTCTGGGTCAAAAGCTGTCTATTAAATCTTAATTGTTTTTATATAGTACCAGCAATGTCTGGTGCTCCAGTGAAGAGCAGATCTGTATTCTCCAATACAGATATCTCATCAGGGACTGGCTGCAGCATCAGTAGTGTTTAAAAGATAAAACCCAGAACAAACAAAACAAAACCAAATCAAAAAGCCCACCCCTCCCCTGAATAACCCAACAGAAACAAATGCCCCCCAAAAAACCCAAAACAAAACAAACCCCCCAAACCTGGGGGCGTTCTGCTTGTACAGGAAAAGGCAATGACAATGTGAAGGTGATATTTTGTTCCAAGATACAAAAACATTTACTTACCAAGGTCTGCAAGGTTGCATAAGGCCAATAGATCAACATGGACAAGTGGTTCACTCTCTGCGTAATCGGTTAATATTCGGACTAGTGATGTGATTACTCCTACCTTCACCAGCTCTTCCTGAAGATCACCTGGTAATAGTAAGCATAAAAGTTAAAGGTGATTAAATAAGAACCAATTAAAGCTGCAAAAAGGGTCCGACAGAGATGTTTTGCAGTAAGGTAATCTGTTTCTTTCTCACTCTGTTAGAATTTGTACAGCTCTTGTGCTGTGGATTCAGGCTAATGTGTGTGTTTGGGAAGTGCAGGTTCAGGACAGAGTTTTGCTAAACTTCCTGATTCTGCTTTGACTGAAGGAATTAAACCGCTGTAAAAAATTCATGAGGACAATGGCATGAGCATCCCTACTACAAGTGCAACTTCTACTGTGAGTTCTGATGGCTATGTCTCTTGGTACGTATCTGAAAACTGAGTGAGGAACAGACCTTTGGCTTATTTCTTTTAAGGAATGGGAATCTCAGCCTTATTATCCTATGGCTTGTTTTATTCTGAAGGGTGGGGAGACAGAAGGGACTGGATACATGAGATAAAGCATAGTCTAGTGACGGCTCTGCTACCAGGGATCAACAGTGTTCTGACTCATATAGTAAATGTCTGTATACCTGCTTTTTGCATGTTAGAATAATGATTCTTATTTTGTTTCTTAAGAAAAATTATTTGTAAAACAATGTTTTACCAGTGCCTGGGCTATTATAAGAAACCACTGAGACATAGACTGCTTTAAAGTTCATCTCAGGGAATCATCCTGCTTTTTGAATGTTAGTTGCTCAGCATATATTTCTAGTATATTTTTTTTTTCTGACACACTTTTTAAATAAGTGCTTTGCTTTTGTAGATGCTGTTACTACTTTGGAAAAAGACGAAGCCATTCAGTATTTGGGCCCAAGGCAATTCTAGAAAATTGATTAAGATATGTCTGAGGCTCTGCTACTCTTGTAGTTGCAGAGCGGTTCTGACAAAGATGTGTCACCTTGAAATCAAAAATATATGGGGAAAGCCAGAGTTTAGGAGGTGTTTGGGATGCATTCAGCCTTGTGTCTGAGCTGTGTAAATTGTGTATCTAACTGGAGGCTGAAGTGCATTGTGTGCTCAGGTCTCATAAAAAAAAAAAAAAATTATTATGAGTTACAGGTTACAATGTCTTGTAAAATAATGCCTTACAGCTAGGGAAAATAGGATTCTTTCAAGTCAATACTCACGGTTATCATAACAGATACGGCCAATAGCCCTCCCAGCATGAAGCAGCATTTCTTGATCTGTGCTCTCCAACAAAGGAATCAAAGTTAAGACCAAATCTGCTTCAATACATGGTTTCTTCATTTCCTCTGTGTAGGTAAAGGAGAGGGACTTGTAGCATATTTTTTTTTTTTTTTGCCATGTTGAAATAAAACAATTGTAACTGCAAGACCAATAGCTAGTAGCCATGAAACAAAACTAAAGAGTGGAAACAGAGCCAATGTACTATGCCTTGTAGTAACACATGAGTACAACTTACCATTCTTGGCTATTTCTGAAAGCACCTGGGCTGCTTTCACCGCACATCGTGGATTGCCCTTCAGGATTTTTGCCAAAGTTAGGAAGATCCCACTCTCTCTGAGTAGGCTGAAGGATCTCTGCTCTGTAATGATATGAAGTGTTAACATGTGCAGTAGGTGTACAACTGTTTATTTACATGTTGCTTTGTTTCCTAGAGTTCTGAGTGGGTATCTGTGGGATCCAAGGTTCTGATTTAACAAGGTACTTAAAGGCTGTCTCAGCCTAAATATATAGGAACAGGCATCTGCTTGAATTGCAGGAACTCTGGTTCCAGCTGATTATTCTGCTTCATGCTGAATTTTGAAGCACAGGTGGCAAATCAAAGAGGAAAGTAGCTTCATCTTCTCTGACTATAAAAGGATGCTTGCATAAGGCATGGGAAGTGAAGGATTAAGGTTCTATTCCTGAGGTATGGCCAGCAATTAATTTTGTAGGTAGGCACAATATCTTTTATTAGACTAGCAATTAGAACAGTCAATTCCCTTAGCCTTTTTTCATCAGAAATATGGCTAATTGTCCTTAAGGTAGTAAGTCACCATTTGCTAGGAGGTTCAAATAAATGTCACTTCAGGAGAATGTGCAGAGACCTTAAAGGCTTTCTTAGAAGGAGACTAGGAACTACTTTTTAAATTCCTGAACTGACAGGGTTACCCCAATTTAATCCTAGAAGTTTGTTTTGTTAAATTTGGAATTTCTCTGCAGCTTCAGGTGTTTTAGTGACCATAGCTTTATCAGGTCACAGGTAGATTTGAGAGTATACAAAGAGAAAGGAAAACAAAATAGGATGAGGACAGCTATAGTTCCAGCAGCAATCATTTCTTGTGACACAGACTATCACAAGAGACAAAAACCTCCAGTGAGCGCTTTTGTGTTGTGCAAATGGTTAAATAGTGATCTGGAGTGATACTTAGCTATCTTCAGTAATCGCCAGGAGAATCCCATTCAGACTTTCAAGGATCTGATCTTCAGCTGCTGTGTCATCTCCACAGAGCCCAAGGTACTCCAGGTGCTGAGTCAGGGTTTCTACGTACAATGAGATGGAAAACTGTGGTGAGCTAGTATGGAAAATACCTTGAGTTCTTTCTGGTACTTCTTTTCAGTGACAATGGCTGACCATAATATCCCCTGGAGGATCCAGATACAAATACACTCATTAAATAACTCATTTAATCCAAGAACATGAGGGCACAGCTTTGGTCTGCTTCTCAGACAGCACATGGCTCTTCAGTATGCAGAGATAAATTCTATCTGGAAAAAGAAAGTAATGTATAACAACTGTGGCAGAGTTTGGGGTAGGGAGGATAGAGGAATAATTAGAGAACGCGAATCAAGCCTGTCACTTCTAAATACTTCTACCATAAAGATAATACTTGCAGTTCAGCTAGCTGTGTGTCTACTCTGATACTGGCCAGTAGCAGGCACTGGAAGAATGCAAGAATGAAACAGATATGGTAACATATGTCTCGCTTAGTTTCTGGCAACGCTGGCCTTTAGAAACATACCTAGTATTTACATCAATGAAGATACTTCCCTTCATTTTAAAATATCTACCAAAAAGCTCGAAGCTAATGGCTTTTGAGTTTCTGTAATAAGAGAATGGAATCCTCCTTCACCATTTGCCTTTCTCATGCTTGTCACAATTAGATGGATTTTTATTATATCCTTCCTTTGTAATTCTTCTGCCAATTCATTTAATATTTTCTCTGCAGAAGCTTTGATAACTTGTCTCCATCTTTTTCCAGTTCACTTTTTTTCTTTAAGCGAGGATCAGGAATTTGAAAGTGTTTTCAAGATACAGGTTGGCTGGCATTAAGACAAAGATTTTGATGTTTTAATCCTTTGTCTATATGAGTATGTGTTTTGTTCAGCTATTTGAAATGAGTTGATCTCTTCTGGGCAGAGGGAGTTAATTTAGACCTCACCATTACTCATAATTAGGCCATCTTTTTCCTCATGTATGTTGTCTTGCATTTACAGACACTGAACTTGATGTGTCTTATCCCAAGTTGTACAGGATGATGAGATTTTTCTGCAACACTCTACAGTCAGTTTTAATTTTAAGTACTCAAAATAATCCAAAACTTCTTTACCATTCTGCTATATCTAGATCATTTATGAATATATTGAATGATACAGGTTCCAGTAAAGGTAGCCTTTAAAAAATATGGCTCTGTATTGTGAAAGCAGTTTTTAGTCTGTCCTTCAGACTTAATCAGATAACCTCCTCTCATATCCGAAGATAGCTTAGATCATAAACCTTATTGAAAGGTTTGTAAAAATCAAAATGCATTGTTAACAGTATCTTCTTTATTCACCTTCTTGCCAGCTCCTTAAAAATATGTTTAGAGAGAGAGATTGAGCATTACTTGCTATAGAAGTCTCATAGACTGTCTCCTTTTTTGTTGTATCTGTTTAGTAATTCTGTCTTAACTAAAAATCCTACAATTTACCTATGCAGAGATCGGACTTTAATTTCCTGCATTTCTTGCAATGGTTCTTGTAAACTCATGGCACCCTTACTGCTTTCCACCCTATTAATCCTGTAGTTTATGTAAATAGCATTCTATGTGTCACAGTTAATGATCTGATTCATTTTTTTTAAAAATCCTTATAAACTGTTGGGAATAACATCCAGTCCTGACAATTGGTTATCATTTATTTTATTGATTTGTTCTAAATCAATCTTCTGCTCTTTCAATCTGAAGGATACTCCATCTACTTCCTGAAAACAAAAAGACCTAAAGTGGTTGAAATCAGTGTAAGAAATAATGCTGGAAAACTGATGGCTGAAGTAGTTAACTTATGGTAAATATAATGTAAGGTGTTTCCAAAACTGTTGTAAAATAGCATTTCTACTTCACAAACTGTTTCATTGAAAAAGATGAGTCATGAGTCTTTACTTAAGAATTCTTCAGCCAAGGGTTAATAATCATAGTTTATTTTTGTTGTTTGATGGATTCACTATTTTCTCATTCCCTAATGTGAGATTTCTTTTTTAAATTAGAATGCATGAATTTAGTGCATACAGGAACTTACTGCGGAGGAACCAGAAGTGTCTTGAGCTCTTTTGAAGAGAGCGTGAATTAAAAGGAGGGGAAATAGAACATCATTAAAGGCTGTTACTGTCCTTTGAGAAGAAAAATTCTTTGGCTTTAAAAATTAAAAGCAGTTATTTAAGAACAGTGATAATTTTGGATTTGTGTTTTAGACAAGATACCATCTTTAGACAAATGGCTGGATTCATCAGGTGAAACTGTATGAGGAAACGTCAATATTTTTTATTATGAGTAAGAAACTGAGGCTGTATGTATTGATGTCTCTTGGAAAGCCTTTGTAGTTCAAAGTAACTATATATTTGTCTTTTCATGGCCTCTTTAAAATCATGTGCTAAGGCCAACACAGGCATAAAAGTGAGAGGAGATCAATGGTTTAAAAAAAAAAAAATGTTACTTTGTATTTTTTGCTGCCTTCATTAATGAAAACAGGCTGAAAACTCCTGGCATAAATAGAAGCACAACAAGGGTGATTTTCCTTTAACCTGCTTAAAAAAATTAGCATTAATCACTGGTTTCCATTTCTGTCCAGTTCTCCTGCTACCATTTGCTGAATAAATGATTCTGTATGAATGAGGTAGATGTAGAATGCAATTTCCTTACAAAAAAAAAAAGTGCCTGAGCAACATGACAGTTGAGTCAGCTTTGATTTTAAACTGTGTAGTGGGAGTGGACAGAAGGCTACAACTGCTGACAGAGCAACATGAAGTAAATTAGGAGCCTGTGAGAATGAATTATCTACTGAACTCTGACTTTATCCTTATCAAGATCCAAAATGTGTTGCCATGAGTTAATGCATTTAAGTTCTAGTACGCTGTCCTCCAATTACAGCGATGGTGATGTTTGCAACTACGTTTCCTAAGACAGTTAGGATATATATAAAGATGAAAAGACAACTGGATCTCTTAAGTTGCAGGAGGTTGTTTTATAAATAGTAGGGAACAGTCTACGTTACTGGTCACTCATTAGGTTGGTATAGTAGTAATTAGAAATCCAGGTGCTTTGTGATTTCTCCAGGGAACAGATCAGTAGAATAACACCATATGCATGATGACAGGCAAAGTCCTTGAAAAATATCCCTCTGGTTACAGACTGTGGTGTTGGGAAATTAGTACTATAAGCAGCAGAATTGACTGAGTAGCTGACTAAAGAGCTATTTTTATAAAAGTCTTGCAGAAGGCAGTATTTAACTGTAACAGTCTTAAAATACTGCACATTTTTCTCAGATAATTGGAATTTTATCATGGTATATGTTATTTGTAAAAACTTCATTAATTTAATCAACATGGGACTGATTCTTCAATACTCATTGCATGTAAGTCCATGCTTCTGGAGTGGAATTGAAGCAGACACTGTAGGACACAGTTATGTTTGTGGAGAGGCAAGAACAACAGCACACATACAGATTGTGACCAAAATAGGCCAGAAAATGGTATTTCTGTTCTGTGGAAAATTCTGGGTTGTTCATCCTGTGCTGGATGGTGAAACTTCAGGCAAAACAGAACAATTTGTTTCGTGTTTTCTTTTTTTTTTTT
>Ga0181612_146356_pt1 | contig 10365 bp, 3 predicted proteins | sample HoacroProtozoa21_FD_119630 | JGI IMG/M metagenome (GOLD analysis project Ga0181612, IMG submission 119630) | Hoatzin crop microbial communities from Cojedes, Venezuel. Combined Assembly of Gp0051906, Gp0051904, Gp0051908 | reverse complement strand
TTTATTCTTACCATCAGTGACTTCAACTTCTTCTTGGATGTTGGTTGGCTTATTTGTATTGAACATGGCAGAATTTCTTGCAGCAGGCATAGCAGTTGCGGCAGGAACTACACCAGTCAGCAGCACTTCTACTCTTCTTTCTACTCTCTGCCTGGCTCGGCAGCGTACCACAGCTGCAGAAAAGCAAGAACTCATTATTTGTAAAGCATCAGCACCTTGATTTTGACAAAACAATTAAACATAGCAGTTAAATGTGCTAACAGAGTGACAGAATTCCAATAAGGATGAAGACAGCTACAAGCTTTTTTCCCCATTACAGAGTTTCTATTGTTCTGTTTAGGTGAAGTGGTAGAAAATATTGCTAAGCAAACAAAAATCTGTTCCCACAGCTAGTTCACAACAGCACTTGCAAATTTGTCCCTTTTTTGTAATCATAAAATGTATCTTCATTTTAGTTAATATGAAATGAGAAATGATAGTATAGTTTGAGATATGCCAATGAGAAAGGAAGACTGAAAGGAAAACAATCAAATGAGAATATTTAAAAGTTAAATGAAAGAATATTAAGCGACTTTTTTCTTTCTTAAATTAAGAATACTGTTGTTCAAACTCAGCTTTTACAGAACTATGCCAAAATAAAAAGCATTCTGACACAAGTTTCTCTTTGAAGCATGACAGAGCTTTTTTTTCAACTCAGTAAGTGGTTTTAATTTACAGCTTCTAAAATACGTCTTTTTTCATCACAAGGTAGTTGGGGTTTACCTTATACATTTGATTTTATAAAACTTCCTTCAATAGTTATTTTTTATGGTTCTTTCAATAACTATTGGCACAGAATAAAGAGAAAATTAGATGCAAGAACAGAAAGAAAAATGTGTTTCCCAAAGAAAAGAGTGTGAATTTTCTAGAGTTATGGAAATCAACAAGAAAAAGAAGAGCTGATTACGTACTTCTCAGTTTCATGGTCTAAATATTATTTTTATCATAATTATACCCAGTGATTCTTTAAAAATTAACTTTGAACTTAACATCAAGATTTAATGATAAATAATTTAGAACCGTAGCTTGGTAAGTAATTATGTAAAGAGTATAAAAACAGAGCAATGGAACCCTTACTTCTATACCATGTTTATTTAGCTTCAACTTTCAGTTCCAGAGTATGATTCACTATCATCATTTTGGAAAACAGATAATTGCACATCAAGTTCAGTCATTTCCTTGTCTTTAAAAAAAAACCCACCTTTTTTTTCCCTTGGTCTTTTCCTATTTAACAGGATTTAAGTAATTTCTATAGCTCTCTTTAAGAATTTTTTTGAGGGAAAGTTACTGAAATACTTAAAAACACATCTTTTTTCACAGATGCATAGCCTTATATTTAAGAATAAATTACATTGTCTGTATCACACCAGTTTAACAAGTATTTCAGATTACTGTGTGCACATTTTGTGTTTGCATCATGTTCTATTCTACATATCATCTTACTACCAGAAATTATTCTAATTTTTATTTTTCCTAAATGGCTAAGCAATATTTATGGATAAAAAAATCAGATCCCTGCGGGATTTGACTGGACAAGGCCCTGAGCAACCAGATTGTCCTGGTTTTGGCTAGGATAGAATTAATTTTCTTCACAGTAGCTGCTGTATTTTTCATTTAGTAGGAGAATAATGTTGACAATACACTGATGTTTTTAGTTGCTGAGAAATCAAGGACTTTTTTCAGTTTCCCATGTTCAACTGATGAGCAGGTGTGCGGGAGCTGGGAGGGAGCAGAGCCAGGCAGGCAGCCCAAGCTGGCCAGTGGAAATCTTCCATAACACAGACATCATCCTCAGTGTATAAATGGGGTTGGCCAGGGCACAGGAACTTTTCCATGAGTTAGGCAAGGTCCATGAGTTTGGAAACTTTGGCAAAAATCTGCAAGTTCCACCAGTTCCATGATTGCTACTCAGGGACTGGCTGTGCAATTAGGCATCAGACAATGAGAAAAGTTGTGTTGTGTATCACTTATTTTGCATATTCTTTGTTATAATTATTCCTTCTTCTGTTGTCTTATTAAATTGTCTTTATCTCAACCCATGAGTTTTGCTTTTTGTCCATTCTTCTCCCCAGCCCCCAGACCACTGGGGGGAGGGGAGTGAGTGGGTGAGTGGCTGTCCGGTCCTAGTCGCCAGCTGATGAGTTAAACCACAACACTGATCTAACTAGACCTGGCTTTGAGCAGGGCGTTGGATTAGATGATCTCCAGGGGTCCCTTCCAATCTAAATTATTGTATGCTGCTTTGACTTTACAAGAATTAAAATATTCAGGATGATTCTCCATTTGTAACCACTTTTATAAGATAGCTAAGCAGTAATCTGCCTAACGTGTGCTACATGGGTTGTAACCACTGATCATTTTAATTGGTCTCATGAGATACTAAGCCAAGTGACTTCTAGAAGTTTAAGTTTATTAAGACGCAAATAAGAATGACACAAAACATGAACTGCCTAATATACTAGCAAAGCAGCTTTGGTTTTTGACATAACAGCTTGTAGCCTTGAGGCAATTTTAATAAATGTCTGCATTAAAAAAAAGGACAATACTATTTTGATCATTATTAAAATCAATTATATAAAACCAAAGTAGGTTGTTTGTAAATTACCTGTTTTGGATTCTTAACTTACTGCAGAGATTTTGAAAAAGTCAGCTTTTAACTGAAAACCATAGACTTTCAGAATCAAGACAGGAATTAAATCTGTTTCACAAAAACACTTACAAACAGGTATTTTAGTTTTTCAGATAATTTTTCAATTGAAGATCTAGTACTTAGAAAAAAAAAATCAGCCCAACATGGTGATGGCCAAAGAAAGATATGTATTTAAAATTAATACAATCCTCCTTGTATGCATTACAAACATTTACTGAACATAAACTAGTGGGTAACAGAGTTATAAACATTCTACAGTTTAGTTTTGCTGTTTTAAAGAAGCATATAGGAATTTAAAATTACTTAAGATTTGATGTTACTTAAGTTTCTTTTCACATACAGATGTGATGTCACTTAAGCTATCTATGAATGCTAACAGTTTTAATTCACAACTTCTATATTTAATGAAAACAACAGCCCAGTAAAAGGGACATTTGTCTGAAAGTCTGCCAGTGAATTACACAACAGCTGTAAATAACACGACAAACATTCACATCAATATACATAGTTTAAATGCTAATGAGACTCATTAAAACCATCATTTTAGGCAACAGTTGATTGTATGATAACATTCTGCTTCATTCCTTAAGGTATTAAAGTGGAAATTAAGGAGATGAAAGCTCTAATTAATAACATACCATTGGTATTTGTCTGCAAGTAAAGGATTCTTAAGAAAATTAAATTAATTACAGTAAAAATATTTACTTCTATAGTTTTCCAGAAGTTATTCCTGTACCTTAGTCTATTTAGTGTAGAAAAGTATTATATTCATTCATCAAAAGACAAGTTGAAAAGACAAGCTGAAGTAAAATAGTGCCTCATCTACATCTTGAGCTGTAGTTTCATCAAGGTTATAGATTTTAAAAGCTGTTCACGATTTCTGTTTCACAATTCTGGGATTATATCACACCTTTAAAAAATAGTGTATCAAATCTATAAACACTTACTATTCCAAAAATAAGCAACAACCAAATCCCTATGACTGTCAGGCACCTTTTAATGCAAGTTTACTTCTCAGGAGCAAGTAGAAAACTTACTGCTGTTCACATTACTCTATAGTCTGGTTTTGATTAAGGAGTGAAATTCAAGGCTGAGAGAAACAGTGGATATCTCTCCAATATTTTGTACCTTGTAAACTCTCCAGAAGGGTGTTCTGGGTGCACAAGCAGAAGTCTACCCTTCTGTCAGTCTTTCCTTTATTTACCTCCAGTTCCCTAACTCAGCATTACGGGGACACTGAAAGGCACAAGCCTTAAAATTTTCAACTGCTCCTGGCTGCTTTTACGCACAATGAGAACAAAATAATAGATCTAGTATTTGCTTTGTAGGTTGGGAAAGGAGATTTTTTTTTTTAATATGTGATTTCATCTTTAAGATGTAGCAAAGTGCTACTGCAAATTCTTGTGATCAAGCAGCTGAGAACACAAATGACCATTTAATTTTCTTAAATTTATTGTTCCATATTTTTAAATCATTACCTACCTGGAACTAATTTCTGTTGTGGTGCTTCAGGTATTCCATGAACAGGATAGATCCAGAGTATTCCCTGAATTCCCCCATTCTCTGCTACTGTAACACTGCTTGGAAGATAAGTGAAGATTATCATTGCAATAGACGATGAGAATTTTTTTTTTCCAAAGTGAGTTAGACTTAAGAGCTTTTGGAGAGGTGAGACTCCATTTTATTGTAAGCTGTAATGCTAAACATATCTAAGAAATATGTGAAATAAAATCCACACAAATTGGAACAGCAATACTTTATATCCACCTAATTTAGTGTCTTCAAATATTATTCTGTCAGGATGTGAGAACATTTGGCCTGATTTGCTTTCTCTTGTGTTATGTCAAAATTGAAATGAAGTTTATGCAGTTTATGCATTACATAAGCATATCTACAGGACAATCATTATCACCCCAAATATACTGAAAAGTTAGAGGCATCTAAGAGCTTTCATTTGCTCAATATCCATAACTGCACTGGAAGATAGTACTTTATGTTTTCTTTATTTAAAGTTAGAAAAGTTAGGTGTTGAAACACCGTCTGAAAGCGAGGAAGAACTTCTTCACTCTGAGGGTGACAGAGCACTGGAACAGGCTGCCCAAGGAGCTTGTCGAATCTCCTTCTCTGGAGATATTCAAGACCCGCCTGGACAAGGTCCTGTGCAGCCTGCTGTAGGTGACCCTGGTTCAGCAGGAGGATTGGACTAGATGACCCACAGAGGTCCCTTCCAACCCCTATCATTCTGTGATTCTGTGATTCGGTGATTCTGTGATTCTATGTTCTTCTGGCTTTCTGTTTGTGGAGTTTTTTCTGCCATTGGCAAACTCACAGGACATTTTTCAGCATTAAATCTTACATATTTTCTCAAGCAAAGTTATTACTGTAGTGTCTCTAGACTGACGTATTTTCAAGATCTGCAGAATTTGGCCTATGGGGCTGTAGTAGAGGAAAGTTGGTGATTATCTAATTTAGACCATGTCACCATCTAGTTTCTTAAAAGGAGTCTAGCAGACCTTTGCTGTGGTAGGCTGAGTAATCGTTTTAGTTCTCTAGTAATGGCCCTCTGCATCTTGACAGAACTTTCCCAATGTGCACCATAAATTTATCCAGAGGTTGAGGACTGAGCTGGGTGAGGAACGCTGACTGTAGACTAAAGCTTTTTCAATTAGAAGTTTTCTGTTGGCAAACTTCATTCTGAGAAACCATTTTTCATTAGCTGTATGGACTGCAGTGAAAATACTAAGAAAAATTTTCCAGATGAAAATCTCTTATTTCAGGAAAAAAGGAAAATGTCCTATTTAAATGAAATTACATTTTGAAATGTTTGATGCTTTATTCCATTATTTCGTGACAGAGCAGCAGTAGTGATACATAATTGTGACAGACAGTGGAATGCTATGACATAGCTTGACTTGATACCATGTGTCGTTAGTTAATTCATGAATAATGAAAGTGATAGAGAATTTTAGAAGGTTTTTTTTTAATTGTTCTTTTGTCACTTTGTGCAAAACTTAGAAGGCACTGATTTTGATTTGAAGATGCTGTGAATAATTTCAAATATGGAATTTACTCACAACTTAAAAGAAATTCTAATTTTTTCAGCCATCCCTTGTTCTTAGGAGGTAGCATTCCAGGTGTCACACCAAAACTGAACTGTACAAAGAAGAAAGCCAACTATTTCATTTGCAATCATCTAATCCATTTATGATCTCACCTGATGTTTATAAACTAGATGGATTTTCTGTTTTCTTCTTGTACCCATGAAGTGTCCAATGAAGTCAACAACGTTCCCCAGTTAGGACCACAATTCTTACAAATCCTATTTGAAATAATTGCTTCCACTCCAAGGGGCAATGTGCAAACTGCTTTTAAGCTTGTTGTTTTTCAGCCAAAGCAGAAACTAGCCTGTCCCAGTGTGAGGGGGCAACCCATGTGCTCAGCCTCAAGGAGGTATATTATTGAACAACATTGATCTTTGCTATTTATGGCTGTTGTGGTTACTCTTCAGTGCCATAATTTCTGTCTCCATAGCAGCATTTTTGATTAGTCATGCGCAGATTCAGTCTGCGTTGCTGGCATCTGCTTATAATGATGCTGATACCTACCCCTTCAAAGAGTAAAACGGTGGTGTCTCTGTTCCAGTGCACTCAAGCACAGAAGAGCATAAAATTTTGCCCAGAAGAGGTTCTTCTACATGATCACTTCTTCTAAGTGATCACAGGTGTTTTCCATTACAGAACTAGAACTTAGGAGTAAATCTCACCTTGGTGTAAATCAGAAGCCACTCAATTACAGTCACTGGCTTGGTTCTGATCATCTTCTATAAATCTAGAGTAACTCTGGTAATGTCAATGGACTTACTTTGGATTTACTTTAGATCTAAAAGAGAATAGAATTTAACCTGAAGTGTATTGGCACAACCTTGTGTAAAGAATTAAAGGACTGAAAAGTTTTTTCTTAGAGAAAGAAATAAATGTTAGGAACTATAGAGTATTAGCAGGTTTGTAAGAATGCTGTCATGCAGAAGTGGGCACTGGCACAGGAAATGCAAGCTGGCAATTTATGCTTGGCATCTGTACATAACAAAAAACTAAGCAGGCCATTTATAAGAAAGGAGATAACACAATATGGGTTATTTTGGCAGTAAAACTTGCTTAAAAAATTTCAGCCATCTTTTTCAACATTAGCCATGTATTCTTGGCTTTGCATTGCAGTTCACTATCTTGTTAGCTAAATAAGTTTGTTGACAGAAATGTTTGTGGTCCTGTGGTGTAATGTGGAGTGTTGAAATAATTCAGGTTAAAAAATAAAATATGGTCCAAGAAAAAAATATAGAAAGCTGTCTCAGAATAACACTGTGTCTGATGGAATAAGCTCCATCTCCATAGTAATACAGATAAATGCCTACTGAGCCACATCTGCCTTGCATTCAGACAGACTCATCACCAAAAAAGCCATTTATCATGGAATGCTGTGGACATGGTTTCAATTCAGTCATCTCTGGCTCTAATGAAATATTCTTATGGAAAGAACAGTAACATCATTCTGTTGACCTTTACTCTCTTCCATATCAGCTCTTGAACACTGTAGATCTTCTTTAGCTAGGCTGTAAAAGTTAGACAACAATATAGGATGTGGCAATTGCACCAGGAGTTGGACTATAAGCAAACATGGCCACTTTCTTAACAGGATTTCCCCTAGAACAGAGAGGATCTAATGTTAGTTTAGTTTGGGTTTTTTTGGTTCCATGCCTACAGAGCTTCTAAGGAGGGAATATTCATTGCCTGAGCCTTTTCCTACTGAGCTTTCCCTCACTATGCTACAGCTTCCCAGGCTTCCTCCACATGGATGCTAGGACTTGCAAAGCTCCACTTTCACTGCCAGGAGAAAAGGAGCTGTCAAGTATTTTTCTTCCCTTTTCAAATCACATATGAGGGATACTATGGATGCTCTGAAAGGTCTACAATGTGTGTCAGGGATGGCACATCTGGATAGACACATAAAACAGGCATGCAACACTATGATCAAGATTATATATGCTGCTTCTGTAGCTGCCTAAGCTGTATGGCTTCTGAATCATATCTGACTTGCACACATCCTGAAGAACATATATTTTTTCCCCTAGTCTATTAGAAGAACTATCTAAATCACATGAATCCATTAGAACCTATTGGTGGCAACCATGACATGCCTCGTGTGGCATTTGGAGGACTCCAAATGACCACAGTGGTGAGCTGAAACTTCATAACCTCAGTCAGGAGAAAGATAAAAACTCTTCAGCTTCTGAGGTGTTGTTACACAGAACAAAAGAACTCACTTGGAGGAAAATTTGGTCCAGAAGAGCTCTTTTCAGATGCAGTGACATTGCCGTTATTCAGATTAAAGCACGACCCTCTTCAAGTGTGATTGGCAGATGACACTATCATATTAACAAAGGCCATCCTTGACTGCGCTTACTAGCCATGAAATTAATGTGACAAAGAGACAGAAATAGAGAAAAGGTGTGATGATAGATTAATCAGACAAAACACTGATTCTGATTTTAGAGTTAAAATAATGTCTTCCAGGCTCTTTGAGAGTTGTAGGTGCTTTCCTGATCTTTGTGAAATTCTGTGGAACATCTATGCTGTTGCCTTTTTTCAAACAGTGACTGTTATTTTCAATAAGAAAATGTATCCATTTGTATCAAAGGGATATACTTGAACTATGATACTGTTCAGCTGTCAGTTTAGACTTAGCATTGTCAAAAAAGCACATTTTTGCCCTTTTCTGCAACTGTTCACTGAATTATTCTTATTTAATGAGCATTCTTGATACTGAAATTCAAGCTTTCTAAGTGAGCAGTCCATTTTGACTTTGCTTCTCAGTAAACCCATATGTGGCTCCTCAGAACTTCCATAGTCTGTGCCTTTGCTTTTGTTTGCAGTACTAGCAGCGTGATGGTAGACCCTCATTATTTCATGACTTGTTTACTTCAATTCCCTTTTCCCTGCTCCTCCTATTCCACCCTTTGCATCTATTCACATATTTTTTATGAAGAAAAATGCAAGAAAATCTTTACTCAATTATGTCACCTTTTTCTTTCCCATATTTTGTATGGTTTCTGTTTTCAAAGGTAGAAAGCACAGTAGTCAATTAACGTCTGGATTCTCTGTTGACCTCAGCAGACAAAAACCACAAGTTCACTTTTTTTCCTCAAGAAAGCTTTATGGCATTCCACAATGCAGTAAGAGTAATACTGAACATATTACAAGCTTTGCTTTCTTATCCTCACACAAAGTCCTATATTGCATTGTTTTGGCCCTTGTACAATTCCTTGCAAGCAAAAATCTCTGAGGCATCATAAGTAGATCATATTTGATTCAGCTGATATATAATACTGTATAAATATTTACTGATAAATGTATAATGTGCTATCCTTCTTTATTAACAATTTACAAGGCTCAAAAGAGATTGGGTGGAGAGATAATTAAGAATAACTATTCCTTTTAGCAAAGAACCCTTGCTTACTAGCAAATTAGGAACATGCAATACAGTTTGGATAGTTCGATAACTAAGATAAATAACTAAATTCTTTTGGAAATGATACTAAGGGTCATTTCTGAGGTATAACTTATACTCTAACCCTTAAAGCCTGGGGAGAAGTCTGCTATGGATTGCACAGTGGCAGGATGCAGGCATAACATGTCAGCTGGCAGCATCCTCTTTCACCCTTGTTGTTCAGCCTGGCCTCTGGAAGACAGTGGATTCCAGGGCAAACCTGTAACCCACACAGATGTGGTTATGACAGGGGGGCTGGACTAGATGACCTAGTAAAGGTCCCTTCCAACCCAAATTATCCTATGATTTTATGATGATCTTGTGTAAGTAGATTATTAGATGATCTCCTTTTATGCAGTGCTACATTTCTTTGCTGTGTCTACTGATGACTATAGCAGGAGGCAACAACTCCTAACAATGGATTTGAGGACTGATCTAGTCTATAGTTTCTATTTTCTTATCAAATGCCTTTGATGTGGTTCTTTCTGTCTGTTGCTATTCCAGGAGAAAGCATAACTTTGTATTTCTTTTTTTTTCTTTTTGAAAAGGTGCTTTATGAAATCAGCTCAAACTGTCCAGAGCTTAAAGACTCTAACCCCAGAGAAAATCAATTTACAGATAGAAATGACATAATAGAATAAAACATGTTACCTTCCAGGGTGTTTCGGAAACTGTAATTGGCCATTTTATCCATGGATCCAGATTCATACTGAGTCAGTGATAGGCAAAATTCAACTTCAGCAGAAGATGGGAGCCTTGGGGTCCTTGATTTATCATTGTTCCCAGGATTTCGCAGTATAGGCCCCTCACTCGTGGCATTGCATAGAGCCTGTTGGCTGTTGTACTCTTCAGACCGAGTACAAATTACCTGTACAAAACACTTTCTATTAGAAGAGGTGCAGTTGTAAAAAATAAAAGCAAACAAAAGAAGTACTTTGATTAATTTTGTTACAAAAGGACCAAAGAGAATGTACAATACAGGAAGCTTATTATATAAATATATATTAATTTTTAAATTTTTGATGTATGATTTTAGTATGAGCTGGATTATTTCACAGAGGACACCCTTCTACTACAGTGCACATTTTTTAAAAATACACTAGTCTGTATCTGAAACTGCCCAAGGCCTAAGGCAT
>Ga0181612_145753_pt1 | contig 10365 bp, 7 predicted proteins | sample HoacroProtozoa21_FD_119630 | JGI IMG/M metagenome (GOLD analysis project Ga0181612, IMG submission 119630) | Hoatzin crop microbial communities from Cojedes, Venezuel. Combined Assembly of Gp0051906, Gp0051904, Gp0051908 | reverse complement strand
TCTGAATATTCCCGCGTGCGTCAGCGCTGTCATGCCAGCCCTAAGAGGACTTGGGACAAGTTCACATGCGTGTGTGCCGCCCCATGCATTTAATATGTCCATGTCCTAGGAGGGGAGCAAGTTCCGGGTGCAGAGCTATTCTAACAACTCCTACATGTGGGAGTATTCTCCACTTAAATATCCCCATATGCCCACAGCCGTCTCCCTTCCCATTGAGGAAGGGACTTCAATACAGCCTGACACAATGCCTTTACCAGCCAAGCCCATTACAGTACTGGTCTGTCACCCTGGTTCATAGGAAATCCAGGAACCTCAAAGGTTGACCAGTTTCCCAAACTTCCCAACCTCTCTCTGTCTACTGGTAGTGCTAAGTACAAACCAACAAAGGCTGCTCTTCCTATAGAAGCACAGCTGCCCTTCCTAAACACAGCTCCCATGCCTCTACTCCGAGGGGTAACAGATTCAATATTTTCTGTTTTGATGGTCTTTAACACTGCAGGGTGAATCTAAAGATGGGAGTCGGAAAAACGCTACAATTGCCGAAGACTCCAAACCTAGAGAGCCAGGAGGTCTGGCCCTAATCTTCAGTTTAACACTAGGGTGTAACTTCAGGCAAGTCTGGGTTTCTTCTTCAGTCTTTGATTGTTTTCACTGCAAGCTCTTTGGGGCAGGAACTGTGTCCCATTGTGTTGTTACAGGGTGTAGAACAATGGGCCCCTGACCTCAGCTAGGGAACCAAGACATTATGAGAATTATTTAGAGGAAATCTGCGGTTAAACAAGGAATTGGAATCAGACCTCAAGTCCCCATCAAGTGCCAGTACCAGATGACTATCCTTCTTTACCCTTCGTTAAAAAAAGAGTCCTAATCCACATTTATTGTTGTCCAACATTTGCCATTTTTCACGCGTCTGCTCACCCACCCAACATCTAAGAGCCTCCGCCTTCCCCCGGCTCTGCTGCCACGCTGGGTCAGAGCCTCTCGCCTCAGCAGCGTCCGCGGTGGCATTGCAGCTCACTCTGCTTCTGATAAAAAGGGTATCTGGGGAAGGAAGCGCGAGAAGGAAACCAAAGGGAAACGCAAGGGCTCGCTGCGCTTGTGTGCGCGCATGGGATTCTTCAGCTGTGCGTCGGAAATTAATTCCAGCCAGGGTGAACTCTGTGTGGTCTCCCTAGCCATCCAAGTCAAACTCCAGTTCACCCCGCTGCCAAGCGGAGTTGCGGAGGAGAACAAGGTTCAAGACAACGTGGAAAAGGAACAAAGAAGCCAAAAAGAGTAAGCTGGTGATATTTTCCTCTGAGTTTTTTTTTCTTCTCCCTCCCTTCTCTCTCTCTTTTTTTTTTCTTTGTTTTTTAAACAAACCACCTGGATTTTAAGATCTCCAGAATCCCATTAAAGGGCTTTTACTCCTTCATGAATTGGAGGCATTTGATGAAAAGGGGTAAGGGGAGAGAAGTGTGTCTGCTTGTGGGAGGGGGAAGAGGGGGAGATAATGGGGCATGGGAGCCCTTAATTTCTCCTGTCTCCCCTGCCGGTAATAGGGCTGGATGTAAACACCGCTCTGGCGAATGTTGGAGAGTGATTACAGGATAGCTGGGGAAGGAGGAAGCATTTTGAAACCACAAGTAGGAAAGCAGCTCTTTGATGGCGGGTTAGCAATTTCTTTTTTCTCTGTGCCCTCCTCCCTCATGCAGCAGCCCCCCTTCCCCTCCGTCCTCCACCTTCTGTAAACACAGTGGCAGAAATGAGACAGGGACCAATCTGTTAAGCATTTGAAGGCAAAGTGGGCTCGGCAGTCACTCTCACTCCGTAGGATACAAAAGAAGAGGCTAATAACGCTGTCATGGGCCTTTCTGGTCTTGGCTGTGGAGCCAGCCGTCCCAGGCAGCACACAAAGAGCCAGAAAGGAAGGAAGACACAAACTTCTGCCATGGAGAAACATCATGGAGCAGGATGAAAGTTCAGAAAATGAAGACTGTGTGTTCTCAGTGGGCATCACTTGGGCACCAAAGTGCTGACGGCTGAGCAAACAGCAGCTCCAGGGTGTCCACCCACATGGAAGGTCCAGAGATAACTTTACCAGAGCAGACCAGAGATTCATCCAAGCTAGGAGCTGCTTAAGGGCAACATTACCCTAACACCCTGATGGACTCTGGACCCTTCTGGCCTGGGTAAATCAACTACTTTGCTCTGTTTTGGTTTCCCTCATGTAAAAACAGGGAGGCAATTGCTCCTCTGGAAAGGGCTTGCATCCAGTGGCTGGGAAGAGCTGGGCATTACTGATCAGGCTCTGTGTGGACGTGCAACTCTCGAATAAACCGCTCATAGGGGAAATCCCTCAGCATAAACAAGTGAATCATCTGTCCCCACACACGAGGTTTCCGCTTTCCTAAACACTGGAGATGCTCTTGCATTTCCCATCCATACTCACCAGGAAGGGCAGAAAGAAAACAATGGGAAACTCTGTCTTTTCAAGAGTTTTATAAGATTTGGGGCAAAATTCCCCACCTTAGCCCTCTTAGTCCTGCAAGGGCTGCTCGCTGCTGCTTTCTGGGCCATGCTCCTTCAGAGCAGAGCGGGCAGGAGCTCAGTGTGCATCCCAAATTCAGCATTTGCTTTCTAGTACCCATCAGAGAACAATGTTTCCTCCTCGAGCCAGGTCCATTCCTGGCACAGAGCAGTGATTTTACAAGATCAGGGATGATTCAGCCTTCAGGTTGTTACTAACCACTCCAGAGACTTTGATGGGAGTTAAATACCCCTGTCCCACAAAATCCCATAGGCACTGGGTATCTAAATATCCTAGCCTGCACCCAAAAGTTTTTCATGGATCTCAGATGGTGATTCAGCGCTAATGAGTTTTTAACGGAATATACTCTTTAGCTAGAAGGTATTCTGATGGTCTTTTAATTAAATCTCCTGCTTAATACAGACACCCCCCGACATCTAATACTTTCTGCCCCAGGCTCGTAGTGTTTTCTCGCACGACAGCACCACCATGAAAGCCGCTATTTAAACAACTGTAAATGATGAAGAGTACACATCCTGTACTAAATATGCATGGTTTACAAGCTGGAATAAATACACCCGACAGCTCTGTTACATAAACAGAGCAACATCTACATTATATTGCTATTGTTTATTCCTGTCAGTTTGCTTGACCAATATATATATAAATATAAGGTGGTCCAAAAGCTATTTATATGCAGCCCTGAGCAGTCTTTTGTTAGGTCTCCTTCAGTGCAAGAACTTGTCCATTAACTACAGGAACTGACCGAAACAGCGATAAAATAAAAACTGATACAGAATGTCCTTCAGATGAGGTGGAGCAACCCCAGTTCTCCCAGACACCTACCCACTGCTCATCCTTCGCATTGTTTTCCCTCTCTAGAACTCTTCTTCAGCTCCTTGGTCCACACATGTGCGACAGTTGAGATTCCAGGCTATAATTAGAGACTTTCAACTGCAGTGCAGCTAAACCCCTCCTTCGTGATCATCACAGGTACAGAGTTCATTGCCGCCTTTGGGTGTCTACCATCCCACGATTAAATTAACTACCATCAAAAAAAAAAAAGTTCTCAACTTCTCAGACTTTGTTTCAGCTTTTATCTCTACAAAGGTCTCCTACCTGTTGCAGGCTCAGCAACGACCTGAGACTAAGCAATGAGGAAGCACAGTTCTACATGCTGGCAGTTCCCAACCTTCTTTCCTTTCCTTCCTGTCCTTTACCCCCTTCTCCTCTCCCTAGACCAGGTATCTCTGTTTCTTTGAATAGGATAGAATAAAAGGGATGGGCAGGTGGGAAGATACATTTTTCCCCCCAGTGTGCCTGTTTCTGGCACCTGACTAAACCTCTGGAAGGTGGGGAAGTCCAACAAAAAAATCTTACATATAGCTAGTCCCTCCTCCCTACAGCACAAATTCACTATTTTCTACTGTTTTAAAGGACCCAGCTCCCTCCGTTAGATGTAACTGAGGGCAGATGAGCCCACAAGCCAGCAACAGGAAAAAAGGAACACAGAGACTGGGAGCAGCCTCATGCAGGACAGGCAACACTTCCTAGTCGTCCCCAGATCTGCTCTACCACACTCTTGCTGTAAGTATTTTCTCGGTCCACAGCTACCCGGGACCAAGACCCAGCTCCTGAAGGCTGCCATCTGCAAATGTCATCTGAACTTTTCCTATCACCAATACCAGAACAGCCTCATCACAGAGATTCACCATGACAGGATCCTCTTCTGGACAGCGAACCAGATGGGTCACGGCTCTCCATCACCAGACATTCTCCCATCAATCCGACCTCACAAGAAGGGCTGGGACCAGTTTCAAGAAGTTCAGCCCTCTAATGGAGACTAAGACTTTCTTTTTCCCACCTCTACCCCTTGACAATGGGATCTCCCACCCTGGGAGCCACCAACCCCATGTGCAAGTCTTCCTTGCAGCCTGGGCAGGCAGAGCAAAGATGATGTGGTGCAGGGGAGCACCACTCTAGCAGGCGGCAAACCATAAGACAGACACATAGGCAGAGGCGAACGAAGCAACGCAAAGTAGATTGCACATGGCGACGCACAGCAAGACAACAATCACTACAGTATCAGAGTAGAATAATTTGGGAGTTGTTCGATACCATGCCCTTTTAAAGCCACAGCATGCTGTGGCCCTGGCACTTCATCGCTCCCGACGCCAGGGCCCTGTACCGGAGCGAGATGCTCTCCCTCCACTTGAGCCTTCTCTACTGCACAGGACCGGCACCAGGAGCCAGCAGGAAGCTTGCTGCCTTCGCTACCATAGGTACCATATTCTTACTGCTCTCCATCACACCACTTTACCTTTTCCTCAGTCTAAAGTTGGCACAAGGTCTAATGCTACTTCTGTTAAAGAACAATCATGATTTAGCCATAAAACAATAATCGGCGCCATGAGCTCATTAGACATTAACAACACACTGAAGTTCAAGCATGTTATCTCCACCAGAATATACAGGGAGCGCTTATCGTTTGGGGAAAGCTGAGTTGTGGGCTCCCGGGAGGGTTCAAATGTCATCTGTGGAAGGGGAGGGCGGGAGGCAGAGTAACTGGAGATGATCAATCTCAAAAAGGCAATAATTGAAAACTTAAGATATGGAAGTGCATTAGTTCCCACAAACAGCTAAGGACTAAACCCCAGCCCAGTTACAGCCAGGAGCATACATACAGCCGGCCAAGGTGCTATAAAGGCGTGATGTTATTACTTCCAAGGGATGCCATTAAAACTCTGTTTACAAACCTAATGTGCCAGGGAATGGGTCAAGGAAAGAATTATTAGCAACAAAGCTATTTGATCTCCTTTATGATCCAATGAGTCATATCACTTCATACACTAGAAGGTGAATAATGAAAACCTCAAGCCTGTTGATTTATACATGTGTCCAGAATCCTGTGTTCTTTAACCTCAGATGCCCTCTTAAGTGTGATTCATCCTAAATCAAATGGAAGATCGGGTGCTATCATCCACACTCTCCCCTCCCACTCACTAATTGAAATGGTGATTGACGTCCTGGTAGAACAAAATACCAGTGCCCAGTGATGGATGGCCAGGGCAGAGGATGGGGTCAAGATACAAGGCTTGCAGATATAACTCTATCCTCCTCCCCATATGGAATGGTCCCAGTTTCACCTAACACTCCCTCTGGAATGCCAGAGACAGAGTCACTGAATAATTTAGGCTGGAAGGGACCTCTGGAGGTCATCTGTCCATCTGGACATACTTTAGTGGGGCAGATCCCAGTGGATATAAGATCCTTTCTTTTCATGACACTCTCCTTGCTACAGCTCCACCAAAGGCATGCAACCATGATCCAAAATGGTCCAGAAATTGCATCAGAAAACTGCAGAGTCCAAATGCATCAAATACTGAGATGTTCCTTGCAGGTGTGTTGGTCTCCACAAAATCCTGACATAAACTACGTGGGTTTCCAACGGAAATCTGCTGCATTATCAGTCAGCTCGTTCTAGCTTCTTAGCAGCCCATGGCTTAGCAAGCTCAGTTTTTAGGTTCCCATGTCCCAGCAGGCTTTAGGACTATGTGACAGGTAGATCGCTCTGTAACCAGAGTATCTGGGGTACCCCAGAGTAAGTCCAAAGCAGTCGGTGCAGAGAACTTCAAAGCCCCAACTCATCCCTAGACCTCTGTAATGACCCATCTTCTTCCATGATGAACTGTCTGGACTCCAGGCAACCTTGGAGGTGGATATGGGGCTTGTGGGAGCATCTGAAGAAGTTCAGAACACTACTTCATTTCAGCAACAACAATAATAATAACCAGAAAAAACCAAGGGAAAACAATATGCTTTGTAGCTTCTTGTTTGTTTGTTCATTTTAAACGTTTCGTACACATTCCAAAACTTCAAGCAAAATACCTCCTGTAATGCCCAGTAAATACAGCCCAGCACCACGGGCCACGGTCTCACCAAACTTCCCAGCTGCTTCTGCACAGAGTTCAGAATTAGCACTTTGCACATGCCATCTATTAGTGCCCACCTAGCCTGTAAAGGTAATTTTCCTACGAAATAAGCTATTCTGTGAACTTCATGTGTTTGGAATAAGGAAGAAACGATTCCTTCCCGCCCCGTCATTGCCCTGGCCATGCCAACAGTTACAGAGGAGATGTTTCAAAGTTTTGTGAAATCACTTAAGTCAAATGTCTATTCTTCTTCAGAAGTCCACTAAATGGGAGCGAATTCAGTAACAAAGTAGCTTTCACTCTGAGCTGTGGGAAAAACATGGAGGGTGTAAGAATCTGTTGTCGCTGTTGAAAAAGTAACTCAGAAGTGGCTTAAAGCTACAAAAAGCAGCAAGCTGATTTCATTGAATAATCTCATTTTCTACCAATATCATTATAAAAAAGCTAAATATTCCTGAAATGTTAATTTTTTCTGATTTTATTCTTCTCCAGTCATCCCCAAGATATTCAGGACAATTCAAGAAAATGCCACTGAAACCACCTGAAGGGAACCAAAGGCCTTACATTTCCCAGCACAATCTTCTTTCCATTCTTCCTTGCTTTCTAATAGTTTCACAAATATCTGAAGGCATGTCCAACCCTGGAGGTTTTGAAGGGTTTCCAAGATGCACGGCATAGTGTACTGTGTATTCCCAGGCCTTGATGAAGTGCTTTTGCTGCCCAGCAGCGAAATCGCTGCAGGTCATTCGTGATTTTCTGGTCTGTCCCACGTTATTGTGTCCCTTCTGTTCATTTGCCACTGTGCTTACAGCTTGATGATGGGTGTAAAGCAGTTTCTGAGAAACTGAGAACGCTTCCTTTTTGCAGACTTCAGTTCTTTATATGAGACACCAACGAAAAACCCCCCAATGGACCCATAAGGTTTGCCGATACCCAGACCCTGGAGCCCATCCAAGATGTAGACCACTGTCATGTTTTTCTTGTGATGGGTGAATGCAATGAATCTTGACATTGTGAACATTACATTCTGCATTACAACACAAAGTTTTATTGTTATTTTTTCCACAGCTGAAGCCAGGAAGAGAGGAGCTGGGCTGAAGGGGCAAGGCCATGTTTAAACTTCAGCAGTTTGTTAAGAAAGCTGAGCAGCCAACCTGAGAGATCTCTTTTGCTTTGCCAGTGCTTTTAGTTTCCTTTCTCAAACCTTCATACAGTCCTTGAAACTTTTCCTTTTGATAAGAAATTTTCACAAATGCAGAACAGAACTAAAAATGTGGATTAGAGCGATGAGAGCTGTATTAAACACTACTTTTGGAGAAGGTGCTAACACAGTGGGATTAAATAATCTGAGCATACCAACAGATCTGTAATGATGCTCCAACTTCTACACCGGACCACGTTTTTCACAACTGGAACAAATCTTTTTTTACTTTTAAAGTTTTGATCAGGATCCAAAGTGTACGTCTCCTTGGGATCACCCCTGCAATGTTCAATATTCTACTAACTGCTGAAGTCATTATATTCCAATTCAGATTTCAAATAAATTTATCCACATTTTAGACACCAAGTTTGAAAATGGGCTGATCTGCATAAACATATTCCCTACTCATGAAACCATTTTACCAAGCTGGTCAAGTGCTACCCATGACCTTCACAGCTGCAGTTGCTGCAGTAAGAAATGTATCTCCAGCAGAAGTTTAGGAAACACTGAATATGGGATCTCAAAGAATTTTCAATGAAAGCTTACTTACAGATCACTTCTGGACAGGAAACCTACATTACAAGTAAGACCAGACACAGACAGCTGTTGGGAACTGCTGACCTTGTTCTGCTGCTTGTAGAGAAAAGTTTTCCCTAGTATCTTGGCAATGAGGCCTATTAGTTCTCATCTATTCTCAGACCTGGAAAATTAATGACTATTCTCTTTATAAGACCCTCTACAAGCCGGAAAGCCCTCATAATGCACAGTGTAACCCAGGAGTTTCCATATTCAGTTAGACCCAAGAGCCATGTAGTTCCAGTTAAGAGTATTGGACACCAGCCTGCTATCTCCATGCTGTTTGGCAGGACCACACGTAAACAGGATTTAAATATTTATTTTCACTTCTTCGCCATCTAACGTCAAACATAGCAGCCACATGTAAGCAGCTAACAACTGTGTTGTAAGATGAGCAAAACCATTGAAAAGTGGGGTTTGGATTTAACCCGCGTACACCACCATTGATCACTGCAAGTCACAAATTATGTCATTTCAGCAGTGGAGCTACTGCCAGCAGTAGGATTAGCAACATCAGTTCCAACAAGCCGCTTCGTTTTCAAATAACATTTAGAAATTTACAGTGCCTGGAATTGCAATGATTAAATGGATAACAGAGTTGAATATACTGGACAGGGATCACTTCTAACTTTCCACGTCTATCCAGTAACCCATCATAAACTATCCAGAGTCCTTTGGTCTTCATTTCTCTCACATCAGAATATTTAAACAAAAAAAGATGACCCGTCATTGAAGTTCTAGTAGTGGAAAACCAATGCAAGATAAGAAGCTGGCCACATATTCCCAGACTTCAGATGTCCTGTTTCCAATTCTGGCTACGTTGGAGGGAATTAAGAGAAATGCCAATGAAGTGACACAAAAGTGAAAAATTAAACCAGACCTACAGAACATGAATCTATGACTCTCCAATTTAGAGAGTCCATACTCCTGTATCCAGTTTCACAAAATTCATTATTCCCTATTCCCACAAATGAGGTCTGGTCACATATCTAAGGACCACGACCTCAGACTGAGAGCACAGCTGGTTTAAAAGCGTTGAAACAGTAATTATCTTAAAAGAGCAGAGATCTAAAGAGAAGTATCGATTTTGATGCCACTTTTTATCATGGAAATATCACAATGTGTGTTGCATTTCTGCCTTATTTACCACAATAAAAAAGTTGAAGTGACTAATCTCCCCCTGACAAACTGTTTTGGTAATTTTAAATCCATTTTTAAAGTTGGCCTCCAGGACGCGGTAAGTTTGGCATTTTATCCCAAATGGGAATAATCGCCTCCTCCCTCACAAAGTACAGAATTTCTGAGGAGTTGAAATTCCTCTTTGGTATCTTCTGTACTACAGATAGCTCCAAAGGAGGTCTTTTGCATGAGTTTCTAATGTTTCCTTTGCAGTTTGGGCCACTTACACAATTACATTGCTATTGCACCTTCTTCTTTCCTTTTCCACTTCCACATCAAACCTGCAAATGCAGCAACGCCTCAGACTGGAAGCCTGCAATTCAGCTGCCATACCCTTCCTTCTTCAGCTTTAGCTACACTAAAATATAAAGTTTAGTTACACTAAGTTTATTACCGACATAGTAGTTTGGGCCAGCTTTAACCCAATCCACCTACCGTAAGCGGTGACCTCCCCGAAACAGGCCAATCCACCTGGAAAAATTAATGCTTCTCTCTTTCTTTCCACATTAAAGTAATGACACAAAATAATCAGATACTGGAATGTGTCTTGGCATGAACAACAAACACAGGCAGCTAGCTTTATTAGCTGTTTCTCTAGAAGAACACTCCAAAGGCCTTACACATATATTTACTAACGTGCACTGTGAATGACCTCAGATCTTCCAGGCCAGGCCAGGGCAAAAGCTCCTTTAAACATCTTTACAGCTCACTTCATGCTTTACTTCATCACGAGCAGGGAAGGATGGAAAAAACATTCCCATCGCCTGGGAAACTTGCGGGAAGGGGGATGATGTATTGCAAACGGGGACTTGGCATAGCGACGGCCTCCCAAACCGCCTGCCACTGCGCGTGGGTTTTCTTCAGCTGGTAGCGTTTTAATGGGCCACGCTATTTCAGGGATGCACACAAACGTCTCTGGAGAACTGGAGGGTTTCATGGCTGCTTCTCGATCTTGGAACAGGCAGCTT
>Ga0181612_106833_pt1 | contig 10365 bp, 7 predicted proteins | sample HoacroProtozoa21_FD_119630 | JGI IMG/M metagenome (GOLD analysis project Ga0181612, IMG submission 119630) | Hoatzin crop microbial communities from Cojedes, Venezuel. Combined Assembly of Gp0051906, Gp0051904, Gp0051908 | reverse complement strand
TTTTTTTTTTTTTTTTTTTTTTTTTTTTTTTTTTTTTTTTTTTTTTAAAATAAAAATATTTTAATTTTCAGACTCCTGTACGCCACTGATGTCAGGAAGAACTGGTTGGCACCCACAAGTATCTGTTGTGCAGCATTGCTGGAGACAATTAGGTCTGTTAGGACCACTAGTTCTTCTAGAAGATAAAATACATTCTTAGTTGTGCTGGTGATCCAGGGGCCAGCTAGGTGAAGTAGCATCTACTGTTTCCATGGGCACTTGACTTGCAAACCTTCCCTTTGCCAGCGTACGATGCTGCTCTGGAGAACATGAGCAATAAGTACCCTACAGAAAACAAACAGTTTATGCGATTCATTACCTCTTGTTTTAACACCTCTTTTGGCAAGGTATTCATAGCTCTAGACCTGTCTCCTCTCTGCAAATCAGACCTTTTACCAAACACTTTATCCTATTCTCTGGTCCTTTGTGCTCTGGCAGTGTTGGACGTGTGATTTTGTGCCTCTGTGATCCACGGCTCCTCGCCAAGTTTCCTGTTGCCACAGGCTCTACTGGCAGGGGCAAATCGCTCTTGAATTGCACTTGCTGTTCTTCTTCTGAGGTGTTTTATTGCTTTTGTAGATATTGATCTGCTTTTGCAGTTGTTGGAACCAAACACTTCTTTCCATGAAAATGTCTAGGAGAGGAATTTCTGCAGGAATGAAAAACTCCAAAGCTCTTCTCTGACAAACTTCCCCTAAGCCATGCTCTTCAGAAGCAAAGGAATGATTCATATGGAACATGCTACCAATAAAAACTGGAACAAGCAATAGTTCCTCTCTGTAAAACCCTATGAAAAGGGATATTCAGAGGTCTAAACCAATATATTTACAGCCTGGAGCCTCTAGGCTATTTTCTGGGACTGGTATCTCACATCTGCTCTCAGATAGTAAAGGTCTATTAGAGTACAGGTGAGACAGGCAGTACAGTGATTTTGTTATTTTGGTGAAGTCATTTTGCCATGTCAAACATAAAATCAGATTTCCCTGAAAACTGCTCGCTAGATCTGAGCACAATTTTCTGACTTTTGGTTTATTTTAATGAGAGACTCAATGCAGTAGGAAACACTGACCCTCTTGAAGGAAATTGCTTCATTTCATTTACCCAACAAGACTATACTGAGATTTTCCCCCTGTTTACTCAGTAGAATATACTTTTGGTTTTGCCAAATGCGGTTAATTCAAACTACGTCATAAGTTCCTTACAAATAAGGATAATACAACGTAATCAAGAAAAGAGGGCTGATGCAAATACATCACCCCAGCCCTCAGGATTTGGGTAAACAATTGTCCAAACTCTCTGTTTCCCTTCTCCCCTGTACATTTATTCTTTCACCTTCTTTCGCTGCTCCTGCTAGATGAGAAAAGCAAGTATTTTGTTTGTCTTGGGGTAGTGCATAAGAGCTCATCTCTTAAACGGACCCCACTGTGTTATGCGTTATATAAACCTTGCAATAACACAACATTATTTCTACCAATGAACACAGTTAAAATTTTAACAATTGGTCTCACATTGATCTACTCCTTCGTCTCAACCTTTCCCGTCACTGAAGATTGACTAGGATATAAACACACAAAAGCAGATACAAAGATTTTTAATAGGTCAGACCTCGATAAATCTGAGTTGCTTGGAGGAGGTCAGTAGAGCTGTACTGATTTACAACAGCCAGATATGCATCTCCCATGGCATACTGGCCCCATATGTATATTTGGGAAGAAAAATTAGCACAAAAAAAATATCAGCAATACTTTTATAATGTTTCACATTAATCCCCAATAGCAGCAGCTCAACAAATATTTTGAACCTCTACTGTAAGAACATAATGAATTGTGAAAATTGTGGTGCTCTTTTCATGTAGTAAGTTAAGAGTTCTTAGTGAATCAACTTTATAATGAATTCTTTCAGATACTGATGAAAATGGTTCACTTACCAAGGAACTTAGCTTGATTTTGAAATTAATGTAGTAATTTAAAACTACTTTGGTAAAAAAGGTTTAATGACAGCTGAAACCTGAAAAGGATAAAAGATGGAGTCTCAATGAATAAAGCATTTGCTGCCTCTGCTCTCCAGGTTTATTTGATGGCTGACTTAAGTGCTGTTTTCTAGGACTATTAGTTATTATCACATAACAAATTGTTGAAGTCCAGCTTCTCATACAGTGGACAGACAATGAAATCTCCCAAGTGAACTCTGATTGCACTGAAACTGGTGGCAGAGCTCTGTTATTTTCTGTGGTCTCAGCTTGCTTCTAACCTTCATAAACTAACTTTAATGACAAAAATTGAGCAACTGAAATTGCAGTAAACTGTGGACCAGCAGTTCTCTGTCATCTTATATCCTGGAGTCACACAAAACTGCAGTATTCGCACTTGATGTCTAAAATTATCACCATTAAGGACACATTCCTGATACAATGTAAGAGATGAGGACAAGCAAAGGATTATTTTTAGAGGCTTGGGTTTGGTCATCAGTGAAAAACTGCTCACATGACCAACAACAGTCTAATCTTATTTTCTCAACCCATTAGGAAATGATTCATTATCTAATCTTATTTACATCATGGGCATCTAAGTCATTCTCTTACTCTTTTATTAATCCTTAAATCCTGGCTAAATGGATTACGCCAATACAATTTGTGTTTGGAAATGCTACCTCTGATTGCCTTCTGGGCAAAAATAAATACCATCGTATGTATTCAGTCTAAACACCAGAGTCAAGTCCTCATCTGGGGTAAATGAGCATTGCTTGGTCAGCTGTATAGTGAGTTGTATCTGTTTTTTGAGTTTATATCTATTGAAATATTGGCTAATACTGTAGGCAGAGAGAATTTCAGGACCCCTCAGGTATTTTCTACAACCTGAATGTGGTTAAGCATCATATTGCAGGAATTGGTTCATAACTATTAATTGTCTATAACTATTAAACATGCATTAAAAATAGCTGTCAATGACACCATGTGGGTACCCAGCTCAAAATAAAAGCAGTAGGTGCTGTCTGAACAGCATAAAGGAGTAGAGGAAGACCTTAGGTAGACAGTACGAAACTTCCCATGTACATCTTCCCTACTTTTTTAAGTGACCAAATTATCCAAACAACCCAGAACATTTCAAGGCAAAAGGCATATTTTTTCCTGAAAATCTTAGTAGTAGTTTTGTTCTCAGAGGACGTGGGATGTTTTTTCAGAATACAATGTCTAGTTACAATATAAATCTTCCGGATATTCTGGCCCACGTTTTTAGCCCTTGTAAATCCTCTTCATACCATTCTGGCTGCACTTGTTTCCAAAGATTCTTGAGAAACCTGGATGTCACATTTTCTCTTACCCATAACTGCAGAAGGCAAACTAGTTTAATGACGTGTGGCTGCTCCAGAAATCACCTCTGTCCTTCCCTCCAGCATATGTAAAACCAGTCAGGGCTGATGACCTTAATAATCTTAAGATTTGGTCATTAGCAACTCCAGTCTAGTTGCCGCAGAAAAGCATTGCCCTTGTTTCCGGTAAAAGGGGATGAAGATGGGCTTGTCATTTGAGACCTTTATTATGTTACATGTTCTCTATGACCATGCTATCCAATGCATTCAGCATCTACAGAGAGCCTGTCATCAATGAGAAACTGAGGCAAAGATAAATTACAAGACTTGCCCTGAAACTGAACTCAATTGGACTCAAACTGAACTCAAATTTCCGAAGTCCCAACCTGACAACCTAACTACTGGAATCACCTGTCACTAAAATAATGAGATATTTAGAAGAAAATGGTATGCTATACATATGCTCCCCTATATTTATCTAGTGTGGTATTTCATTCTGTTGCTTTACTCTGTTATTAAAAATGAACAAGACACTGATCCAAAGCATCTTGATTTATGATAACTTTCATAATTTTAAATCTGTCTAAATATAAGGTTGCATAACATCCTAGGAAGCCTATATTAAAAAATGTCTGAGGGGAAAAAAAAATATTGGCTTTGTCCGGGAAACAGGATCATCCATATTTTCTTAAACAGAATTTTCTTTCAAAGTACTCATGGATTGGTGTTTTGCGGGGGGGGGTTTGTTTGTTATGGGAGTATTTTCTTCTGATTTTTTAGAGAAAAGATAAGGTTGTATCTCCAGAGAAAATCAGACCAGCAATTTAGTCAGGATTTTTAACATTCACTATGCTATTCTCAGTCTGTCCCTTTAAAGATTTTTCTCTATATTTATTAAATAATACAAATGACACTAAAATAGGACTGATCATTGAAACTCTGAAGCATACAGCTGTTTAAAGAATAGTTTGGGTAGTACTAACGGAAACATGAAGGGCATTAAGGAAATACGAGATAAAAAGCAGAAGAGAAAAAGACAAATTCCTATTAAATCATCCAGATTTTCAAGAAAACATTCACTGATTAGTGCCAGTATCCTCACTTCATTTTGCAGTGTCCTCTGTTTCTTTCCTCGTCACAGAAATCTAGTATATACACAGTAAATAATGCTGATACTAACAAAGAGATGCACTAAAACTAAAAACAGATGAGTTGGTAATGAAGTGGTTAACATGAGAGAGGAAAAAGCCCTGGATGTATTTGACTGATCCAGCTCATGCACTCCCAGTTCAACAGGCAGCAGCCGTGAAGAAGGTTAGTAAGATGCTAGTATACATTAAGAAAGAGATATATCTGTAACAAAGCCAATAAAATTACATTTTTACTTTATATGACCCTGTGGTGGTAGGCCAAATTTGGAATATAGTGTCCAATTTTGCTCATGAGAGTGGAAGACAGATGTAAATAAAATGGAGAAAGTACAGCAGAGGGCAACCAAAATGATTAATGTACTGGAGAAGGCTAACACAGTAACTGAGAGAATGATGAAATGGGAATTATTTAGCCTCAAGGAAAGGTGATTAGGAGGTGAACTGACTGAAATATTTAAACTACCTGTGGGTTATTATAAAATTAAGCTTGAGGATCAATTTGAAGTTTCCCGACAGACCAGAAATAAGGGATGCAGGATTAAATACGCTATTCTCACAGGTCACTGTGGTACACAAGTTAGCTGCATGAGATGCCTGCCTTTGGAAATGGCAGTACAGTTTTTGTGCCACATAACATACAGGTACACAGAGTCTTTGAATAACCTGACCTACCTGGTGGGAGCTGAAGGCTTGACCATCTACAACATCAGCACCAAACTGCCTCACTCTGAGAAGTCTTCTGCGTGGGTAAAGACTCCTCTGTCCAGATCATATCCACTCGGAGATGGGGCTGCCTGCTGTTTTCACACTTACGTAGTGGCTAAATGTCTGGTTCCCAAATGGACCAGCTAGTTCCCTGCCTACAGTGCTGATTTAAGAGGTGTAATGTTCAGCATCATCTTTGGATGTCATGCCCTGAACCTAAGGGTAGGATTTATCTCACATAACTTCAGCCATCTAAGGTAAGGCAAGGCACCAAGTTTAAGCTAGTCACCTCGGCTCCCACTGCAGTCACTGGAGAGAGGAAGAGATACTGCCAGTGCAGTGGTCCACGCGCATTCTAAGGCACGTGCCAAAGACAGGTAAAAATAATTGCTCTCTGGAGGTGTCTTTCTCTTTCCATTGTCTCTACTGGCAGCCTCACATCTATCTAGGCTTGAATCCCAGCACTAGGTACCATTTTGGCAACCATTACCATTATGCCTCTGAGTTATGAAACGAATACTAGAGTCCATGAGCATTCAGCATAAACAGAAGCTACAGAGAACTGGGGGACAGATTTTTAACCGGGTGGATGGCATTGAAGAGACTTAAGTCCCCAGGGCAAAGTGAGAGAGATGATGAGGAAAGGTAAAGAGTTCAAGCGCACTTATAGTCATTCAGGAACCTGGGATTTAAACAAAAATTTTTGATGAACAAACAGTTCAGTTTGTCACTGATGGATGAACAGTCTGAATCTGCATTGAGACAGTTCTGACATGGTACTTAAACAATGCAGACTAAGAAAAATAAACTGCACCTGAACAAAGAAAGGAAGAGGATACAGTGGCTATTAAGAGTGAAATATGATGTTTTTAATTAGCAAATGCTAATCGTAGGACTGGATATACAGTGGAAGGGAAACATCGAATCTCAGGTGAAAGCAGGTGATAGCAAAATACTATTAATCTGAAAAGGTATAATGAGGAAAACAAAGTAAGAGAAAACGAAAAGGCTGATTGTTCCTTCCAGCAAGAAAATGTTATTATCAATAAAAAAATTAAGTGGAGCCTATTTTTTTCTGTACTGAAACAAATTTTATACAGTATGCATACTGCTGGAATTATTTTTTTTGCATTAAGAAGCTGAAAAATGAACAATATTAATTTTCCAAAATAATATAGACTTCAGTAAATCATGAAAAACCAGTAAACTGGCAAAAAGACTGCAGAAAAATGATGAATTCCACAGCAGTGACATAAGCAGGATGGAAAAGGAGAAGGCGAATATGGGAGGAAAGAACTAAAAAGAGTATTACTTGTATAACTAGATGTCGAGAACAGAAGATAAATATGTAAATAGATCTGCAGATAACAAAAAAATGTATCAAACTGGATGATTAAACTTTATACTTTTAAAATTACTTGGGCCTTAATTGGAAAACATTGATAGTAAAACCATACTTTCTGATGAACTCGCTCTCTTTCAGAACCTATTGGGTTTATATACCACATGCGTGAGATGCAAGGGGATCATCATTTTCCTGGTCTTTGTTTCAAAAAAATGAACCAGGCTGATCAATAAAATACAAGTTACTGCACAATTAGAATTTAGTGCGCACACCATTAGATCTGAAATATTTGTAAGGAAAATGTAGTAGCACCATGTAGCGCTCTTATTACAGTCAGAATTTTAAAGAACATGGAACAAATTTTTAAAATGTCTTGAATAAAGTATTTGACAGAAAAGAGATTATGGTGTACTGGTAAATATTTAAGAACAGATAAAGATGATAAAAACAAAATTAATTCCATCAGGGCCCACCAGATTGCAGTTGAAGAGTCTGGAAGCTGCATACAGTTTTGCTGAAGCATAAAATCACAGATAGACAGGAGTAGCCACAAATGGTGGAAAAAAACATTAAGATTAGTGTTTGTGTCATACCCAGTATATTGATTTTTTTTTTAAGGTAACATAAAATGGTTTGATTTTACTAGGTGGAAACATAAACTGAATGTGAAGAGACTTAGCAGATATTGGGACAATTTTCATTAAAAAAAATAAAGAAAGGTTATTATAAAAGTCAAAAAAGCAGCTTAACAGCCCTACTCAGTTCTTTGTGATTACGTCTGTCCTTCCATAAGTGCAAAGAAGACAAAATGAGACCGAATGGTTGCAAATTCACAAAAATTAACTCGATAATTTTGCTTTCTCTGGTACGGCTACTTAACCAAGACTCTGAAGATGCACAGCAGTAAGCAGACAGTATACACAAGGTGACAGCAGTAAGGTTTTTTTATGGTTTTGAAGTACCCTGTTTTGGAGCCTGCACTCACCTCCACCTAGCAGGACTGGTAGCAAAGGCTGACTGGCCACAGCTATCCCACAGCTCCAGGATAACTGCACCTTTGCCTGCAGGAACTGTCACTCGTTGTTGTTAGAGGCGGGACTGGACAACATAAATTCATTGATACATTAAACTGGGCAGTTCCTATTATTCTCCTTCGTGTGTGTTTTTTAGAAGAGAATAAAAGACAGTTTAAACAGGAATGAAAGAATCCATCTCTATTGTAAGTACTAAAATTGCACATATGTGTGTATTTGTACAATGTCTGTACATTTCAGAAAAACTTGAGGTTTGTTGTGGAAACATAATTATTATGAATTTAAATACATCTAGACAGAAAGACATGACTCCTGTCCTTACTTTCGCCTTCATGTCACCGAGAAGAGGGATGATGATCTGTCTCCTATTAACAGGTCCAGAAAAATGGCAGCATGTTTCTGCTCACACTCTGACAGGGAAGGACCTGACTGTTTGAAACAACAGTGGTTACCAAATGTGCTCTGAGTAAAGCTTGGGTTGGTCTTAGAAAGCTGGCAGTCCAAGTGCAAGATAGAAAGTGAGCCCTTGGCAATATCCTGTAAGGAGAGGCTGAAAATTATTTTATATATTTTATAAAAAGTATAGTCTGAATGTGTTAGATATCTTCAAATAGTAGAGGCTAACCATGGGGCTCTACAAACACAAAAAGACTCATGGCTAGGTGTCCCCTGGGAGAGTCTCTCTCCTTCATCTTTCACAGCACCAAACCTGAATGAAGTGTGGATTTAGTAACAGTTTTCTGTTCCCCAGCCCAAGAACTCCATGTCTTCTCAAGAAGCGTGCAAGGGGAGGGTCAAGAACCAGAGACATCATCTGAAATGCTGCTGTGGCTTACAAGGCTGTGCCTGCTCATTCCCAGACAGTGGAGCAGAGAGGGGTGGAGGAGCCGTGGGTCCATGGGCTGAGCATGCTTTGCGTTGTGTGTCAGGCTACGGGCGCAAGCTCACCCCTAGTTATTCATATCTATGACATTGCCTTGCCTGTGATGTGGTACCAGCTACTGGACTCGGAGGTCTTGCGCTGGGCCCAAGAGAACATGCTGTGTCTGTTTAAATTGTGAAGTGGGGTATAAGGTTTTGGGATTCTCCTCCCTCCTATGCCATTAAACCATGGCACGGTGGGAAGCATGCCAGCTAAACCCCCCGTGCCTCAGTGTCCTACTTACAAACAAAGATAGTAAAGCATTCCTATGGTGCAGGGTAGGATAAGCCTCGCCATTGCAGCCTAGGGTGTGCTTTGACATCTCAAGTAGGTAAACACAGCTGAACTGTATGGTATTATCAATTTTACACGCAGTAAGGTAGAATTTTGGCTGTTATGAGGCCCTAACCTTTTCCTCCTGCCTTTCCCTCCGCTCAGAATGCCCCAAACACATGCTGAGGAAATAACACTGTGATGGCAGCCGAGGAAGGGCCAGTGGGTACTGAAGTGTGGCTTTGTCAGTTTAATAAACTGCTGCTCTTGCAGAAATGGCTGCAGTCTCTAAACTTAACCCCTGAGAACTTCAATTATTTTATCTACCAATCTTTTGGATTACTGACACCCTCCAAGGGAAAAGCTGTTGTTTTAGATTAGCCAAAGCAGCTACAATGCTGTCTTCCTTAGAGACGGAGGATGATTTAGCTGTCTTATCCTTGGAAAATCTATATAATCCGAAGATTAATCCAGAAGACCCTGATCCCTTTGCAGCAAAAGGCCATTCCTAACAAACTGCTTTCTCCCTAGCAAACCTAGCTCTTCACTTTCTCTTTCAGCCTAGAGTAAAAAGAGCTGTAATTGTCCTAATAAAAGCATTTTAGCGTTTCGAATAGCAACTGTCATAATACAATTTCTTGCCTAGACAAAATTTATCCAGAGAGTGAAATGGTTCCTACATTCCTTACTGTGAAAAGAGAGTTAATTGCTACCAGTTAAATGAAAGCACCGAGGAAGCTATATGAACAGCTTTCTCTTGGATCTCCTACAGGTATCCCAGGCTACAAAATACTTGGTACTGTATATGTATTGACTTTAAAATCATTGTGGGATACAAAATAATGCACATCGCCTCTCTGAGCTGCTTCATTAGCCTGATTTACCTCCGAGGCTCCTGTTTCAGGCAAGTCTGCTAGTCTTGCATACAAAAGGATCAGCCACAGTACTCTGCAGCGTGAGCCGAGCCTTTTGTCCTCCCAGTAAGATGGAATAAAGAAGAGTACAAAACAAAAACAAACCTTCCCTGTAAAAGCAGTCTGTCAAATTAGCAGGGCACTGCAAATACAAAGATCTTTAAATTCTCACTTTTGCTCTGGTTCAGAGACAGAGAAGAAAAACCTCGTTTTGCAACAAAACACAGTCCTTGATATACCACTTTTAAAAGAACTAATCGATCAATCTCTCTCTCCCTCAGTCCATCTTTTAAGAGAAAAGATTGCGTGCAATTTGAAAAGAAATGTCCAAGAAAGTTCAACTGTGTGACAAAGCAGAGCCAGATCTACAGCAAACAGTGAAAGCTGCAAATGTCCCTGCTCCTCTGGCCAAGCCAGCAAGGGAGGCAGAGTCCTGGGGCAGGGTGTGGGAGCTTCACAGGTTGCTCAGAAGTCCACTGTCAATGAAGTCACGTAAGTTATCTCACCGGCTCTTGCTAGTGACTGTGGGACATTTTACAGCATGACCTTTTGAAACGTACGTAAAATTGAGTAGATCATCGTCTCTCCTGAGGACATCCATAGCATGAAACTGAAGGCGGCCTCACAGTTGGCAGAAACTGTGTGGGGCTTTCTGTTTACATTTATTTGTATA
>Ga0181612_106351_pt1 | contig 10365 bp, 9 predicted proteins | sample HoacroProtozoa21_FD_119630 | JGI IMG/M metagenome (GOLD analysis project Ga0181612, IMG submission 119630) | Hoatzin crop microbial communities from Cojedes, Venezuel. Combined Assembly of Gp0051906, Gp0051904, Gp0051908 | reverse complement strand
GTCTTTTGCCAGTGTTATGGAAAGTTGCTGTTTTAATGAGAATGCACCTCTGTCTGGCTAAATTATGAGCCTGTGAAAATGCTTGGTAGAAGTTTGTTGACAGCTGCCCACCTGGCTGCCACCGTCGTGTCTGTTTCCAAGGACCAGTGCTGTGCTGGGGACCCTTCGGATGCAAGATGCCCGTGAAGCAGCAGAGTAAGCCTTGGAGTCTGAGCGCGGAGCAAAGCAGGCTGCTGCACACAGGGGCACCGGTCCTCAGAGCAAATGCAGGTAGCTTGGCTCGTGCTTACAACAGCGTGAATAAATAGGAAGGAATGGCTGGGTGGAATCCAGAGGAACTGGTGATGAAGGAAGGGAGCGATGGGCTAAAAGTGGTAAGAGTGAAGGACACAAGGTTTTAAGAACGGTATGAGGAGAAATACTGAGGAGACAAACCAGTGTGATGTGGCAGATAGGCTGAGAAGGGATGGAGCAGAGCTGTGCCAGTCCATGACTGCAGGATTTCTGTGGTCCCTGCCTAACCAGCTGAAACGTTCTACTGATAATAATACATCTTAGCTCCTCAAACGGGTGATTTACACAGGAATACAACCTGTACTGTGCTGCCAGTGGTTCCCCTTGAACCTACCGATAAACGCTTAGGAGTTTGCATGCTTTCATCTGATGCTGTTTCAGGATGCAGAGTTGTTCAGTTTACTTCTGCTTAATAGAAACATCAACATTTTCATTCTTTTTTCTCTTCTTTAGTATTTCTTAGCTTTTGCATACTCAGCCTGCACTTGAAGGATTGTTATGTGTGCATGTAAATCCCTTTGCAAATGCTGCAGTTGTTCCTTACTGTCTAATCTTGCTTTGGAATCTGTACTACATTTGTAGCTCACAGTATGCAAAATCACGCTAGTAAGTCAGTTGTAGATACCAGAATGGTCTGTGGTTTCATCTAGGTTGCAAGAAGATTTGAACAGACTGCTCGTATTATTTTTAAATGTTGTCCTTTCTTGATCGTCGTGGGAATTAGAAACAAACTGCCTGCTGCAAATTACTCTGTTTCATATTACTTAGCATTTTCCCATAAAAATCTGAAGAAACGTCACAGAACCTGATCAAAGTTTAAAGTCAGTTTGTTATTGCATGATGATGATTTTTTTTATTATAGGTAAAGCCTCAGCCAAGAAACTGACAAAAAAGGTAAGCAAAATGTTCCTTTCCTTCTTCAAAAGAACCTGCGTACTTTCTGTTACCCAACTGAATAGACTTCTGTTTCAAAACTGCATATATTTTCTTGTTTGTGTTTTTAAAGGAGGTAGATGCTGCGCTGCTATGCGTTGCCAAAGCTAAACCAGGACCGACTTTTTTTAGAGAGCTTGGTGATAAAGGTAATGAGCACTTTTGATACTGAAAAATACATTTTGTGTTTTATCTCATTATCTGGTATGAATTGAATATATTTTTGAAGAAAGTTTCATGGATTTTACTTCATCCCCATCTAGCCAGAAGCTGCCTCCTTGGCAGATCTCTCGGTTATGCAAGAGAGAGTAAAGAGGCAGGGCTGGGAACTGAAAGCCCTCTGAGGTGCAGGAGGAGGCGTGAAAGAAAGCAGAAAGCCTGGTTGGAGAAGAGAAAGGGGCTAAAGGGGGGACTTCAGCACAAAATGGACTTTTAAGACTTGTTGTTAATAAGCTGCTGTTTCACATATAACTTAAATGCACAGAAACTAAGAATAAAAATAAAATTTGTACCTAGTTATGTAAAGTGGCTTCCGTGATTTCAAGAGTAGTTGAACTTATTTCTCCCTCTTCAGGAGCTCAGTGGCCCTTCACAACACCAATGTGCTTCGGTTTCTTTTCACCCAGCATTTCTACCTTATATCAGGCTACATAAAGAGAAAACACTGAGAGCTGGGGTATTGTTTGTATAACAACAGGGAATTAAAGAACACCAAATAAACACATCATTAGCATAAATTAATTGAAGGGAGAAAACAAACAAGAGGATCAAGGAATCCAAATAGATGAGTAATTAACCATTTCACCAGTAACAAAGACTGAAATCCCCAAACTAATGAGAAAGACTGACCGCATCTATTCACAAACTGTCTATATTGTAGAGTTCAGCTGAAATCCTTATACCATGGATGTTTCTGGAAAATAAAGCTCTTGGCACTGCTGCAGTTCCTTGGCAGGCATGAGCCACGCTCTCTCCGTGCACAGCAGATCCCTGGGCATGGCTGGCAGCTTGCGCCAAGCGAGCAGCCCTCGATCTCAGCCTGCAATGTTTCGCCGGCCCTTTGGCCTCACGGTCCCTTCTGCATGCGACTCATTTCTTGCATCCTTGTGCAGACATGGAGCGGTCCTCAGCTGGGTGACTTGCTTGTCCGTCCACTCCTGCAAGCCCCAGTGTTCGCCAGCAGCCCTGAAACATCTCTGAACAAGTTGGACAATTTTTTCCTGTCCTAGGGAAAGCTGGGTTTTGTATTGAATAGTCATTCCCTGCCTTTTCAAATTACTAATCATCATGTGCTTTCCCAGGATTGGGTTTAAATGATTCCTAGTCTTTAATTCTTGGATATTCTTTTCTCTATCCCTGCTTTTTTAGAGCCTTTCTTTTTCTAGTGATTGACACTGCAAATTCCCAAAGCACTTTGCCTGGGAAAACCGTGAATGCACCAACAGAAGGTGAAAAGATAGCAAAGCAGCACAACCTCCTTTTATTGCACCTCTCCCAGCTGATTGCTTGGCAGAAAGCAAGCTCGGTGATACACTCAGCCTGACATCTTTTGCATTCTGGATGAGTCATTGATCTCCCCTTGCTTAGGTCTGTATGCCCTGTCCTTCAAAGGTGAGGTAGGGGTTTGAGATGATGCAGGAACATTCAGTGCAGCCATCCGTATGTCTACACAACACTCCACGCCTCTTTAGTGGCTTTGAGGTGTATTATTATTACATTTTTAAAGTGTAAATATTTATGTATTAAATACTGCTTTTCCAAGTACCAGAATAATGAATCTACACCTGTTCCATTGTTTAGCTGAGATTATTTTAAAAACCTTCAAATTGTTATTTAAATATCAAGTAGAGGGAAAACTGTCAGCAGTCCAGTTTGTAAACGGAACGCTAGGGAATTCTGCCTTCTAGTGGGCAGTTTTAAAATTCATGTCATATTTTGTGGGTATGCTTATGATTTATTAAGCAATAAGAATATTGTACTGTCAGCATTGGCTATAAAGTTTGAGGGTAGAGATTTCCAGGGAGGGACAGGGAAGGTTCATTTAGTGTTAGAAAACGACAGTATTTTCCCAATGCTAACTGCAGATACTTGGCTGCAAGTATGCTGAGTCATTCAACAGTATGTGAAGCTTTTAAGTTTTGCTTGGGCGTGCATATAATTTTCTGTGGTTTTGGCGTTTTTTTAATTTGTTGCATTGCATCTTTTAATTTCATTAATTTTGTAATTATTACTGTAGAATAAAAAGAAAATTACCTAAATATTTAATTTGCTTTATGGATAAGGTAAATTGGCCATTCACTGCAGGTAGTAAGAGGGCAATAAAATAAAAAGAAGAATTTTTATGGAAGTGAGTCCACAAGTTTAAAAGTCTTAGCTCAAATGTTTTTAGTATAATCAATCTGCCAGAAAACATCTGATTTGCTTTAAGGCACTGAGGCAGGTTTAAAGAACAGTCAGGATTTTTTTTTAACATATTTTTTTTATACTTACGTTTTTACCTATCTCACTACAGTGACTCTTCAATGAGCTTACAATGAGATGATGAAAACAGAGTCTATGTCTCACCCCTGCCATTTCTTGAAAGGCTTTTCTTTCCAGCCCTCTGCAAATTCCAGTGAATGGAGCTGTCATGCTTCTCCCTTGAACCAATAAGGAGGGTGTTGTCTTTACACTGGTCTTTTCTTTACATCCTCCCATCTCCATATAAATTTTGCAAATTCTTTCTGCAAAATTTTGTATAGTACAGTGTTCCCTGTCTACCCATATAGCTAAAATTCGCCAGGCACTCAGCATTTTGTGTCTCAATTATTATGACTTTTTTTCTCTGACTTTAACAAACTTAACCTGCCATGTTATTATCCTTTCAAATGCTTTGATGAAGATGATTTTCTTACATGACTCCTTTGAGTGCATGATGCCTTCTTTTGTATCCTAACACTGGGCTCTCCTTGTTCTGCTTTATCTAGCATAAGCTGCTTGTCTTTACCTTCCAGGCCTTCCCCAGACTGTCCCTGTGCAGCATGTCTCCAGGCAGCTGAGAGGCAGACTCCCCCTTCTCCTTGGGCAGTGATGCTGGCCTTCATCACTCGCTGGTTAAATTTTCAGGCAGGGATCTTTGTGCTGACACCATTGCAGTCCACAGCTAGGAGGTGTTTTCTGTATAGAGCTGAAAAGTTACCTCCTTGTCTTTCTTTATATTCTTCCTTTAAATGTTCTCTTGCTGTGACACACACAAGAAATTAGGGAGCAGGAATCTTGATCGCTGGCCATCACACTATATGCTTGATTTCTTTTCGTCCCCTAGGTGTTTTTATCCTTTTTTTTTTTTTTTAATCTTCTCTTATACTTAGGTGTATAAGCTAAAAATAGGGAATAGGAGTTCTTTCTCTGTTTGTTTGGTTTCGAGTTTGTAGAAGCACTTTGTCTGGAATCATAGAATCATTAAGGTTGGAAAAGACCTCTACGATCCTCAAGTCCAGCTCATCACCACCATACCTACTAAACCATGTCCCCAAGTGCCATGTCTACACATTTTTTGAACACCCACAAGGCTGGTGACTCCACCACTTCACTGGGCAGCCTGTTCCAATGCTTTAGAACTTTTTCGGTAAAGATATGTTTCCTAATATCCAATCTAAACCTGCCATGACACAACTTGAGGCCATTTCCTCTCGTCCTGTCACTTGGGAGAAGATACCTGGGGGTACACAGACAGAATGGACATTACACAGAACCAGTCTGCTGCTTCAGCTTGGGTTTATAGCTTGCACAAGCTCCCTGAAAACCAAAGGACAGAGTACAGTGCTTATCTGGGCTTATCCTAAGGATGAGATCTTTCAGCTTTGGCAGTTCCAGAATAAACTAGGATTTTCAAAGGATTTCTTTCTCTCCTGCCTTGAGTTGTATGGTTGGAACGTAACAGTGTGCCTTAGAAGGAGGTTCCAGGATGATGGGTTAGTAGGAACTCTGGGCATCACTCTTACCTGCCGTGTTTCCGGAGTCCATAACCACTGTCGTTGTGGTTTTGAACCAGTGAAAGTCTTGCCTCTGTTTTGCACCTCCCTGCTGGCCTTTGTAACACACTGCAACACTGCACTGTTAGAAGTAAACTCTTACGCTAGTCTTAGGTGGATTTGACTGCTTTACTGAAAAAAAAAAGGTATTAATTTTCCTGGTGTGCAGAGACATTAGAAAAATGCTTTAGCAGCTCAGATTGTACCAGATAGTCGGAACGTTTGCTAGCCTTATCGGAGATTAGCATTATCCATATGGAGAGTGGGTACGACCAGATTTATGACAGCCTAATGAAGTCAACCAGGGAAAAAAGTTGCCTATCATCTGTGAGAGGGACATGTTAAATCAGAAGTGCCTTACAGTTCTAAGTTTAAGCCCCTCACATTGCAGAGTCATGTGCAGCCATGCATAAGCTCATAGTGTCTAAGGAGCGTTAAGTTTCTTGTCCTCATGTCTCTTACTGAACAGCTATTCCAGAGTCTGACCTTTCAGAGTTCTAAATCTTTCTGACTTCCAGCTTATTTGATTTCATGCTATTTGCTGTTAGCTCACTGGCACGGGAATACTGTTCTTTATCCCAATTAGATTTTCTTCCTTCCTCGTGTTTATTCTAGGTATATTTATAAAGTCATGTTGCCCTTATTCTTCATTTCGTGCATATAGCGTTAGAAGAGTTTTCTTCCCATAACTAGTGCTTCTCCTGTTCTAACATGAGTTGATCTATCTCAACAAATGACCACCAGAATAGTAATACTCCAGACTACGTTTTACAAGGACATTACTTTTTCTGTAGCCCTCCTGGAAATACATAGACCAAAGTTGTAAAATTGCCTCCACTAATTTCACATCTGCATCATTTTAGCGGCTTCGCCATCCCCAGATCACCTGATACAAATACATACATTACAGCAGGAATTTTAGGGTGTTAATCCCAGATGTCTTACACTAAAAATCTTCATGCCATTTCTATTATTCCATGCATCGAAGTAATTTAGGTTTTCCTTTTACAGTACTTTTAATAATCTTTCATGGAATGCGCCTGAATACTATTTGCAGATTTCATTAATGTGCTCTACTTTTTGATCTCAAGCCATTTGTAAAAGTATTAAAATTGGGTCTATTTATAGGCTTTCCACCCTTCAACATGCCCCTTTGCAATGGTGTCTATGTGGCAGAAATACCATCTCTATTTTTCATTATCATCCCCCAAGGGACTTCACTGCAGATTGTTTTAGTGCTAGAATCACCTCTGCATAGGGAAATTCATATAAATAACTACAGAGAAGTTTCTAATCCTTCTAATAAATTCAGAACAGGAATTCTATTTTTCTCCATCTTGCAGGAGGGCCTTGGAAGTCTCAAGCAGCTGTATGAAAAATTTTGGATTAACCACTCTTTCCAAAGTTATACCCCCATCCCATTGATGTACCCAGATCCCGTTTATTTACCCAGCCCTTCCTAGTGGGAGCTCTCTGAGAGCCACCAGCTGGCCCCTTCATCAGCAGTCGAGAGCCCTGATCTTGCTTTTCTTTCTCTTGTTTGAGGTCTGGCAGGGTAGCCAGTGGGCACCTTGGTGGCCAACTCTGTGATGTTAGCTGAAGAAACTGGTCAACAGCTCCTTTTGGTGCCACTCTACTTCTGGTGTGTCAGCATGGGGGAACTAGATGACAGATCTTTCAAGCTGTTTTCCCTAGGTTAAGTTTTCCTTTGGTCCCTCAGATTTGGTGTTCTGGTTCTGGAAGGTCGATGGACAAGTGTCTCAGCTTCTCTCTGGTTTTCCAGGGGGGTATTGGAAGATGACTGTTCTTGCTGTAGATATCTCACCTTATTCTAGTCAGGGGTTTTGCCCTAGAAGTTGCCAAACAGTCCTGCATGACTGCTACTGCTTTCTTGTCATTTATATGTTTCAGGTGCTGCCCACCCTCCTGATCAGTCCAGCTACAGTACGCTTACTCCACTGCTGAGACACCGGACCTGCTTCATGGCGACTGTAAGCTGCCACTGACAAGAAAACAGGAGGAAAGTTATTAATGGATTGCTCTTTATGGCTCTAGAAGCTTTCAGTCAAGATCCTCTCCTCCCATTTTCTTTGCAGTACAATCCATTCTAGCTTTCTCTCTAATAGTTTCTATTCTAACAGTCATAAACATCGCTAGTTTAACTGATAGTTTTCTCTGGGACAATGGAACAACTGGGTTTGAACTCCAGAAAATTTAATCTGTATTAAAATGATGGTTTGACTCTGTAGTTTTTTTGGTTCTTCTAAATAAACGCATAGGTACATAAGCATTCCCATGCTGGATTAGACCTTCTATAGACCTAATACTATACCTTATATCTACAGGTGATGAGAATGAAATGCTGAAGAGGAAGGTGAAAATAGATGAACAGCTGGCAGATACAGACTCTTATGTCCTCAGTGTGTGCCATCCACATCTTTAATGGTTGAAGATAGACCCGGAATAAGATATCCTTTCCATAGACAGAAGACATTTTAGTGTAAACTTTTGGGTATAGAAATGTACAACAGCACCTGTGAACTTTTACAACCTTGCACATAGTTAATCCTTTTGTGTTTCTAAAATTTCATCCTCAGAAACCTGGTTAGAGTTGCGCTATGTCATACTCTGTGTGCAAATATGTTTGCTGTTATTAGTGCAGCATGTAGTGCCCCCTCTCATTTTCCTCCTTTCACCTCCATCAAAAATGAAAAATTTGAGAGAAGATATGGAACTGAATGAAAGGTGCCACGTGGAGATATTCCGGAGATTTATTTAATATTGTTATATATTCCCTGACCATTATAACATTTGACATGCTTTCATGGCTATGCGGCATGTTTACCGGAGGTATTCACTAAGCTGCCTATGCTCATGCACAGGTGCTTTTCTTGAGCTGAGCAAGTTCATTTAGACCCTGTGAAGGTGTGTGGATAGTTTACATTTTTTGTCTCCAGTGTTTATTATATTGTATTTGTCACTGCTGAATTTTCATTTGATATCATGTTGTCGCTTCATATATTCTCATTAAATCTTTCTTAAGTACCATGGCCTGTGCTTGTTTTTTTTTTAAAATAATTAATTTACTTGTACAATCTGCACATTTTTTATTTAATATTTCCCCCTCCACATGGTAGTATCTTAAACAATAATGGAATTAATACACAACCTTGAAGCACCTGTTCTTAATTTTTATCAGTAAGAGCATAAATCTCTTTTAGGTTTTTGTATTTTTAACCAGTTCCTTTTTAGTTTATTATTTGAATTCTCATTTCAGGGCCACTTCATTTCTTAAACAGTCCCCTGAATGACTAGACAAATACAAATTTCCTCTCCCTTTTTCATTATTTTGTCACAATTTTTAAGTAACACTAGGAGATTACTGGAACATGATCGTCTTGTACAGAAAGCTTGGTAGTTAAACATTAACATAGCATCTCATGATTTTCTAGGCATTTGTGCATTCTCTTGCTAAGTATCATTTCAACAAATTTGTCAGATGCATGTAAAAGTTTTATTGATCTATTCTTTTCGAGATCTGACCTGGAGTTAATTTACAACGCAAGTACAATCATGGCCAACCCTGTAACCCTTTGGCACTACAGATGATTTAGGAGATACATGCACGTAGTGGCTGGGGTTTAAGATGAGTACTTTGAGCTGTATGGATATGAAGATTTTATGAGCCAACGTACCATCAGAATGTGCTGTACCTCCTCAAGGCTGTCACAGCTTGCTTGCGCCATGACTTCCCTGTCTCCTTTCCCAGTTAGCAGAGCATTAATGGAATGCATATTCAAATACTTCAAGAATGATTTTGTTATTAGTTATTCATGTATAATATTTTCAGTGAATTGACATTCAGGTAATTATTCAGATAAATTTAGAAGTAAAAATAATAACAATACATAATAAATTCAAAGTGAGCTGGATTGATTTCTTTCTTCAGATAAAGACTTTGATTTATTTAATCACAGAGTAGCTTTATTTTGTGATTACATTTGTATCGACCAGAAAAGCAAATGCATAATAATTTGGCTAGCCAGTCAGAAATGGAAATATTACGCTATGATATAAGGCATCATATCTCTTAGATAAGCAGCCATGTGTATTAACTTCTCACAGGAATTTTTGTAGTAAACACCTGAAAATTTGCTGCGAGCGCAGCTTCCCAAACTAGGTCTGTTAAGATTGCAGTCTGCCTACAAGCATTAACGAATTAAGAAAACCCTAACGTTTAATTTGTGAAACCATTATTTTTCTTGGTGAGCTGCTGGTCTCATATGCGGGAAACCTCAAGACCTATTCCAAGCGTACTTCGCACGGAAGTCTGTGCACAGGGCGGGATCGGAGGTGAAAGCTGACGGCCTGAAATCAGCGTGTGATCTGTTCCAAAAGAAAAACAGTGACGTGGGGAATGATGACTCACGACAGGCCAGACTGTACTCGTGAATTTTCCTGTGGTGACAGAGCTAGTCTCATCACAGTTACTGATGCTTTTCAGCAAGCGGGACACTGCAGACAGCCCCCACCGGGCCCGTGCTACCCCAGCCTTCCATCCCCCCCACTTGCCTGTGCTCACTCACCATGCCGGCATAACCGTCCATGTCACCATGCATTGCAGTGGTTCAGAAAATCAATCCAGCTAAAATTAGCAGCCACTGTTTCACTGGGTTATTTTTTGGCCAAACTCTCTAAGAGAGTTGAAGTCAAACTTTCTCATCTAAAAGGTGAGGGGGCAAGCCCGCAAGGCAGACATCCCAGTGGAAGCGTGTTATAGACCACCCAGCCAGGATGAAGAGGCAGATAAAGTTTTCTACGAACGGCTGGCAGAAGTCTCAGGTTCTCGTGGGGGACTTGAACGTACCAGACACCTGCTGGAAATACAACGCAGCAGAGAGGAAACAGTCCAGGAGGTCCCTGGAGTGTGTGGAAGATAACTTCCTGATGCAGCTGGTAAGTGAGCCTACCAGGAGAGGTGCCTCGCTAGACCTGCTGTTTACTGACGGAGAAGGGCTGGTGGGAGATGTGGTGGTTGGAGGCTGTCTTGGGCTTAGCCACCATGAAATGATAGAGTTTTCGTTTCATGGCAAAGAGGGGGGTCAGCAAAACCACCACCATGGAC
>Ga0181612_146141_pt1 | contig 10366 bp, 3 predicted proteins | sample HoacroProtozoa21_FD_119630 | JGI IMG/M metagenome (GOLD analysis project Ga0181612, IMG submission 119630) | Hoatzin crop microbial communities from Cojedes, Venezuel. Combined Assembly of Gp0051906, Gp0051904, Gp0051908 | reverse complement strand
GTGGGAGGGGGTGGGGGGAGGCAATGACTGCAATTTATTTCAGTGGTTTATGAGATTTTCACTCCTGGAGAATGCAGTAGTGTAAAAGATGGTATGCAAAGGTCAGCCAGTTGCAAGGATTCTGTTACGCCAGTGACTCATGTGAGTGTGGAAGGGTGATCCAGAACCTCTTTTCAAAACTGAGACCTTTATCCTGCTATGCCAATAGTTTGGGATCTGAGCGGGAATAGCTCTGTTTGAGCTGAAGTATTAAGACTGTCCTTGCTATGCAGTTTTGGTGGCAAATGTGCCAGTCAAAGGTGAGTGGAGCTGGAGTCTGACTACTGCCACTGTGCCTGCTTAAGCCTGGGAGTGGATACGGGCATACTAGTGAAACTGTCTTTCCTAGCTGTACACAGTTTACCTGGCAGAGGTCGAGCTAAACTATAAATGCAGCAGTACAGTTAGGCTATGGAGTTAGTCTGCACTTTTGGGCGTGCTTTGCTGTTTCACTGCCCTTTTATGGACAGGACCAAGGGTTATTCAACCCTCCTTCCTGCTTGGTCTTTGTAGGCAGCAGCAAGGATTGACTTCAAATGCAAAGAGGCCACTGATGAAACACCTGAACAAGCCCCACAGAAAAGTCGCTGGTGCTTAGTAAGTTCATTCTTCATACTTACAAATGTAAATCAAGTTTTTATTGGAGGGGGAAAAGAAAGTACTTAACAAGAGGTATCAAGAGGGGAACATTTGACATGTAATTCCAAAAATACAGTTAGCTAAGCCCTCTCCTCTGGTGAGACAACTAGGCTGTCTGCATGCTCCCTTCCTAAACCTCCCATGCTAGCAATCAGCTTGTGGCTGGTATTGAGAAATCATCTTGTCTACCAAAAGCTGACACAAGCTGCACATAATGTCTCCATGTATTTGCTCTCCTGTCTACCAGAAAGGTCCTTGAGGCTAAAACAGCCATCTCTAGCATGCTGAAGACTGCCAAACGCATTCTCTGACCTTTCAACCTCTGAGGAAAATCCTAATCTTTTATTTCGATTTCACAGCTATGCACAACTCTCCTCTGTTCTGAGCTGTAACTTCTGCACTCTCTAGGTAGAAGCATTTGCCTCGGGTGACATCTTGTGCCAGTCATATGTAGAAAGAAGTAGCTATCTGAGGCTTTCATATTGCAATGGCTTTTTCTCTGCTTGATGGAAAGCCTGCTTTTCAATTCCATTCTGCAGAAATGCCTCACAGACATGTTGTAACAACAGATTTATAAGTGTTCAAGACTCCCTTAGTCCCTCTTGTTTTCCTCTCCTTCCCTCTACTAGTTTCCAGTGGAGTAGCCTTCCCTGGCAGATTGCCCTTCTTCTCTGCAGTGATTTGAGAGGGGCCATCCAGGAGTATTGCTTGCCCTGGAGATCTCAGCCATTAAACTGCTGAGCCTACAAGAGCTTTACTGAAATAATTGTATGCTTCAATTCCTTTCGTGGAGTTGCAGGCACTATTGACAGAAGAGATCTGGACCGTCTCTCTGAACAGCAGGCTGGGCTGTCTGTGAGAAGGGAATTGTGGAGAAGTAGTGTCCTCCTATGCTTCTTCGGATGTGGCTACATGAATGCAGCTTTGTGGTATGGACCTGAGTCAAATGAAATATCACTTTGCCAGGCTTTCCACTTCATTTCCCAGACATATTTTGGGGAGAATTGTTGTATGGCTGTTCCAGTGGCTTGGAGAAGGGAAGTGTGGATATTGGGGCAGTCACTTCAAGGTATTAAAATGATGTTTTCAGAACCAAGAGCTCAAAGAAGATGAAACCAAGAAATGAGTCTCACATCTTTAAGAGCAGGTGCTATCTATTCTCATTTCTTTTGAGTCTGTCTACTGTGTAGGCATGATATTGCTAGGGCTCAAATGTGAAAAGGAGCATGGACTTAAGAGTCTCTCACAACTGGTCGATAACACCAGATGTTGGAGGCTACAGTCCCTTTGTGAGTATGAGGCCATCACTTTGAGCATTTTGCCATTGACCAACATCTAGCTTCTAAATACATTTTTTTGTTGTTGCAAAGGCTTTCTCTTTCCACCATGACATACCAGAATTTGAACTTGTTCCAGACACATTATCGTAGGCATGCAAATGCTATTCAGAGCCTGCAGCTTTTTCTCCCTTTATCTGTTATTATTATCTACTTGGCAGCACAACAATACTCTTGTGTTACCCAGTATATTAATTGCTCTACTTTAAGGATGCCTCCCAGGGAGAGCCTGTTTATGCCTTCAACCCCTGACCTTATGCCTGAAAAGTTTTGTGGATTCATTCTCCACACAGAAAGGCTATTTCTGCTATGTCTCCAGTGATAATGTATTCTGCAGCTGTATATTGAACTGCTGAGCACTGTACAGAACAAGGTGGAGGATGTGTCATTGATGAAGCGCTTGTCATTCTTTATTATCTTCTATTATCTTTCTAAACAGTTGAGGCTTCCGAGTCAGCTCAGGTCAAACAAGCCAGCCTCAGGCAAACAGGGAGTCAGAGAATGTCCTCATTGCATAGGTTTTCTTTTTAAAGAACTAGGTGTTTTTTAAGGCTACTGCTTCATAAATGACCAGTGCTAGGCAAAACTGTCTCCTGGAGAGCACTGAGTGGAGATGAGGGAGTGACTGGAGTCCATGTCTAATGTCACCCCTAGTTGGTAGCCTGAGGGGAGAACAAACGCTTTGCTATTACGCAAAGCAGTGGCAGAATCCTGGCTGTTCCCACCTCTGAGGAAAGTCTCCGAAGTCTCTCCTGTTATGTTCCCATGGACTGCAGCAGATGGATCCCATAGGAACCGCTGGGAGAAGTGGAAGCAGTTGGGTGACCTTTTCTCACCCTGAAAGTTAAAGGGAAGATTGATTCATGGTAGTTTTAAGGTTCTCAAACATCCTTCTGACTATAGCAATCAGACTAAGAAAACAAGACTCAGCTGACTTCTTTTTAAGACAGAGCATGTCAGTTGGGAACAAAATGTGATGGCATGTTTGGCCATGACAGCAGAACTACAGGTCCTACAAGTCCTGTGTTGGGGCTCAGCAGACTCTGAATCCTGCCAGACCCCAGGGAGGTGGAAAGGAAGATTCACACTGGCTTTGGTAGGATCCAGACTCTACCAATGAATGGGCACAGCGACACTGAAGCCCATGAGGGGCAGCTCCCTGGAGCTGTGCTGAACAGACAGAGTCTGTGTGATTTGCACTCTGGCTGCATTGGCAGCTGTACCCCAGGAGCTGCTCTCAGTTCAGAGTGCTCTAACATTGCTTCGTTAAAGATACAATGAGGATAAAAAAGTAAACTCATGGTAAATCTTGCTTTATCTGACAAGAATTAAATGCAGGAACAGCTAGGCACGGTAGGATTCCCTATTTGTGCTCACTTTATATAGGCCTTAGCCTCAACAGAACACTTTGCCGGCTTCCTGGGCGCTTTGCTGGCTTCTTGATTCTTCTGGCTCCTCTTTGCGCTAGCTTTCAGTCATTCTATTTTCTTGCAGTATATACCAACAGGCTTATAGTTCTTTAAGCTATTTTGTGAGCTCTCCACTGACACTGGCAGGACTTTATAGTTCTGGAATGAACAGAAAAGGTCTGGCTAACACCATCACACCAGAAAAAGAAAATTATTTTGAAAAGAATTATTTCGCAAGCCCACTGTTCATAACTTGAGTCCAAGACTGACATCATGAAGCATGCTTTCAGAAATGCACCGAAGGTCAGAACAGAGTGACCAGCTTGTTACTGAAATGGTTGAAAAAATTGAGGTTTTTCTGAATACCTTTGGCAATTCATTCCATTGCTTTATGTAGGGGCTGGCCTCTTCTGATAATCGAAGGTAAGAGTCATCTACATCCAAGAAATAAGCAAGAATCTACCCCAGATCTTTTTATCTAGTTTCAGTGCTTTATGTCTTCTCCCTAAGTTTCACCTAGTCTTCCTGGGCTCCATGAATATGAAAGCTAGGGGCATGTATGGTTTCACTAGTCCCAGTGTTTACAGGATCTCCTCTCAGATCATGCTAGTCCGTGTCATCCGTGTTTGTTTGAGGTAAAAACAGTAGGAGCGTAACTCAAACAATGCTAAGTCACTGAATCCCCTCCCAGCATTCACATTCAACCAAACGAAGTGTCAACAAAAATGAAAAAGATCATGAGACAACAATGAAAAAAGTCATGATAGATGAATACAGCAAGCGCAATAAAGGTTAAAGGAAAGAAAAACTGCAACTGAATTGTTTGAGACAAGTTCCAGAAAGCAAGAAGAGTGAATCAGAGCAAGAAATTCTGCATATGTTTGCTCTGGGACAGGCTATTGAGCAGGGCAAATCTACTGGCCATGAGTTCAGCAGAACCTCCGGCACTGATCAAGGGCTTCCACAAGATGCTGAAGGTTTCAGGCTGCTGGTCACTGAGTTGGAGGCATTTCTTAAAGTCTTACCTGGCAACCAGATGTTGCTGCTGAAAGGATCAGACTGTCATTTAGGCTTCTAAACAGGCAGACAATTGCAAGGACTGGCTTTTATAGCAAAATACACATACACAGAAGACTAGTGCCTGTGTTCAAACAAAAGAGTTGAGTGCAAACATGTTGTATTTGGCACCTAATAAGAAAATATTTGGCATTTTTGGAGATGGGAGGCAACCCTTACCATTTTATCTATTTGATTCACATGATCCTAAAAACCCAGTATCTGAAGTTCCTTGTCAATTTTTATATCTTTTCATCTGGAATTTTAACAAGAAAATCCTTTGGCTCAGGTTTTCATGTACTTATTGCAGTCTCAAAAAGCAGTGAGGATCAGTGCACCTTCACAGTGCTTTAGGTGGTAAAAAGGTCTTCACAGGCATCATTGCAGGGCACCAACTGCAAAGAAATGAGCTTTTTTATCAATTGACTGAGATAGGACCCAAAAGTTGCATCCTCTGCTTGTGGAAAAGGATGACATTAACATGGCTTCTACTCACTTGTCTGAAACATCAAGAGTGAGAACCCTCCCACACTCCCAAATTCATCTCTCGCGCTGATGTGGGATTTCTAGAGATTTCTTCTGTACCTACTCTGCATCTTTTGTCTAGTTGTTACTTCACCACTTCAGTTAAGACTTTCGTGACTTCTTGCCATAGGAAGGAGTTCCCCTTTGGTAAGGCAATACTAAGGGTTGGGTGGCTCAGCAGTGTGGAGAAGAGGTGAAACACATAAGGAAAGAAATTGTAGTGCACAACTGACTGGGCAATAGCAAGGTATCGTCCTTGTTACTGCGCATGGTAGGTTTCTGCTGTAGTTTGTTGTGCAACATCTCATTTTTTGCGGCATTTCAAAATCAAGACTCCCTTTTAGTGCTCATACGTCAATTCTAAGTAAAATTTCTTAGGTAGTGACATGTAAGACGAAAGAACGTTAAAACAGCATAATATGGAAGTAGACAGATATAGACATAGACATAGATATAGATATATCACAGTGAACACAGGCCAAACAGCCTCAAAGCTCTATTTTTACCCCTGGCAAAAAAGCAAAATTAAAATCTCAATGCAGTGAGTGTAGGACATAGTTCAACTCGTCTCACTTGCATTGAGGTTAAGCAAACTCCCGAGTTCCTGCATCAGCAACTTCGCGTGATGCAAGCTCCGTGAGAAAAAATTTGTGTCACTAGTTGTGCTGGAGGTAAAAGAGTTATAGAGATAAAAGAAGGCTATAAAATGCAGATTTTGCTAAATAGCACTGGCATTGTCCCAGCCACTCCCTCTCAGCCTAGAGTTTTAGAAATTTGTAGCAAAATTTAAATGCTGTGCTTTTGAAAGAATCTGCCTTTCATATCAGTTTCCATCTGACCAGGCTTGCAGTTGGCCATTCACTGGAATGGCATTAAACAAAAGCTTTTGTTTAGCAGCAGGCTGAGTGTACACAGCTGAAGAAGGTGGATTGAACTAGCCTCACTGACCTCTCTTCAAGCTCGCACAATCTTTTCTGCTGACAGGGATGGGACAGTAAGAGGAAGTTTGGGGTCATGAAAAAGCAGCTTGGCACCTTAACATCTTCAGAATCATAGCTGATTCCTCAGCACGTGTCTCTTTGTAGCAGAAGTCACTCACAGGTCTCATGCAAACACGATAACAATGCTTTCAGTGTGACGTTTTGGGTCAAGCATTGTGCTCAGGGGGTGCTTCTGATGGGAGCAGAAATGCTGGGGATAAAACAGTTTCAGCAGAACTGGAAGAGGTGAAAACCACCCACCTCATTACGTCCTTTTCTCAAAATGTCACTCGTTCTTCAAAAGGTAGAAACTCTCATCAGTTGCACTGCATGGAATTCCACCAGAATTCTCGGGGAAGCAACTACTCCTGTCCCTCAATAAAACAAACCTTAAATTCATCCCAACGAAAAGAAGAGTCTCCCATTCCTGTATTTCTGTCCCTCCTAAGGAGAGTACCCAAAAATACTGATGGCATGATGTGTGCTCAGAAGTGCTGTTTCTATGCATCAAAGTGCCCCTTCAGGCTCGCCTGCATGCACAGTGCTGCCACATGAAAAGCTGCTATGTGCTGGACGCTTTCAAATGCCAGCTGGTGTATTTAGAAAGCTGAGAGAGATGTCAGAGTGTAGGGGCAGGTTCTTGAGTGTGTTAAGGTACTTAGCCCACAACAGCCAGGATCTAAATTCACAAAGCCTTACAGTCCTGTGGCCAGTTCCTCAGCTGTTTAGAGCAACTGTCCAGCTGCTTCCTAAGGTTTCCTAGGTCCTGGTGTTGCTGAATTGCTGAAGTCTGCTTTTTTGCCTGGACCCCAGTGCTACTCTGAAGTTGAACATCCTCCTGCTAGCTGATCTGCAGAAACTCTTTGCCTATCTCAGGCCTTCTCCAAATGCACATGAAAGGCACCCAGGAAGAGACTTCTGGAGGTTGTTATATGTGCTTGTTCCTCCACCGGGCTAGCTATCCAGTGGTAAGGGTGTTTGTCTGTGATTGATGGAAATTATTTGTGAAGTCCCCTGCCATTTTGGACAGAAGACCCAAGTTTGTGGGTGACTTGACATGAGAGTCAGAGTAGTGGGTGCTGAAGCAGACCATGGACATGTCTAAACAGGGCCAGTTAACCTCCAGATTTCAGCTTGTTAATTTCTTTCCCACCCAGATTTGGGGAGAAGGATTTGGATTTGTCTGCATCTGTTGATGTATGACCAAGTAGACACAGCTAAGACATGCCCAGAGCTATTATTTGACCTCAGTGTATGAAACCATCTTCACAAAGATTGTGGAAATAGCTGAAATCTGAGACTGAGCAGATACTGGGACCTTGTGGGGAGAGATGTTTAATTGTTTGTTACACTGGTTTATTTTTATGTGCTTCAAGTCTTCAGAGCATAGCTCAAATTGCATACAACTACATCTTCATAGGACACGTGAGGAAACAGAAATGGATTTCCAGGGAGAAGAAAAGGATGGACTTCCATGTGACTAGTAATGCCTCAGTTCAAACTATTTCTCATTCTAGATAGTACCTAGTGTTTGGGAACCAAGGCTATCACAGGTTAGATAAGACACACTCCTATTACCACCTTTGTGATCTGAGCAGAGACCAGAGCACTCTGGCTTTGTTAAGTTGGGTCAGGATGTTGTCTTTAGGTCTATAAACACAAGCAGGCAAATTACAGCAATGGAAAGGAAGACTTACCCTCTTTCTAGGAGTTTGGATGGAGAAAGGGAGAGAAGTCAAGCTGGAGACCACAGCTGTGACCCTAAGCAGGAGCCACTGAGCACACACAGAGGCAGGGCTGTGCTGTAAGAAGGTAAGTAGAGGTAGGAGGTGCAGTACTGACACGTTGCCTGCTCAGCTTTCTGCAAAAGCTCCCAAGATTTGCAGAACCGGTCTCTGATGTAGCTGAGCTGTGTCCTTGCCCTGCTGAAAGGGACGGTGCGTTTTTTCCTGCCTGTGTCCTACTTCTTCTCTGACCCCATGTTAAGCTTATTCAAACAGGTGGAAGGAAGAAACACACTTTTTCCCTCTAAATCTTGTCAGGCTTGAGTTAGGTCTCTATCTCTGACCTGGTCTCTGTGAGGTCAAGCTGAGCACCACCTTAAGGGCCAGGAAATCATGGATGGGAGCAAAGGCAGAAAAGGCGACCGGGACCAAGAATACACTGTTCAGCAACACCTATGTGTTAGGCTGGCTTAACTGCAATGTGATTAGGGGTCCCAGAGGACCTGGGTCCCATCAGTAACTTCTCTAGAAAAAGCTTCTCTTCTCTATGAAGTTGCAGTTTCCTGTCTTTGGCTTTTATCCACGAAGGTGCCTGAGCAGAGTTTGGATCTCAAGTACTGTCCAAGACAAGATCAGTGACTGGTTTTGCATGCCTACAATGCCTTCGCTTGCAGAGGTGGCAAGGTTTGCAATGAAGGGTGTTGTATTTGACTAAATCAAAGACAGTTGTTATAACTCATACTGGAGCACAGGAACCTTACTGCATGTCTGAACTTGCAGAAAACTGAGCAACTACTGGGAGTAACAGATTGATGAGTAGGCTCCTTGCCTGTAGGTGTGTGTATATATGCATATGTTAGTGTGTGACTCAGCGGGGAACATCCCCTGCAGAAAAATATTACTTCAGACAATGTGACTGGAAGTTCAGCATAGATAGTCCCTAGCATTGCGCTTGTGTTCATTAGGGACAAGTGGCACATTGCTGTCCTGGATGCAGCAAGAAAGGTGATGTCAGTAGGCCTCTGCTGACCTTTAGGCTTTAGGTTCTGGGATCTTATTTCAGTGGACATACCTGGTGCTAAATCACTTTACAGTTCTTTGTTAAAAGTATGTAGAAGTTGGTGAAAGACATAAAGAAGAAAGGAATCTGGTTTGGGGACGACAGGTTATATTTTTACAGCTTTCATGTAAAATGTCCTTCAATTTTTTCTCTCCCACCCCTTGGGCCTTTCCTTAGGGAATCTCCTGGATGACTGCCCTTTACAGTGCGATGAAGGACCTGTGCATGATTGGTATTGGCTACAAGGAGAACTAACATTTAGTAAATTATTTGGAATTACAACAGTAAATGCAGTGCAGATCTGGTGGACAGGTCTGCCTGCGGGTCTGAATGTCTTCTGTTGCCTGAGTCATGCATCTTGATACACTGCTCACGGTTGTATCTCATCTTACAGAGCCTGCATCCCTCAGGCCAGTGCTGAGGTCCTGGCAAGACAGCGGAGATTATTCCTTTGCAACTGTCTCCTGCTTTGAGTTGCATGTTTCTGCTGGGTGTTTTTGTTTAGAACCGGAAGTTTCAGTTAATGTCCTCCAAAGGTCCCTTCCAAACCAATATTTATGTGCTTCTACAGCTTCAAAATTTCTTTTGCATCTTTCTGGGATTACATTGAGCCTGTAGGTCTCTGTCATGGTTGCCCCTTAGCAGGAAGATTCCCGCACTGCTTAGTGCGGTAGAATTAGTTTCACTCAAGCCGTCTCTGGGTAAGCCTGATGCCCTCCTGAAAGGTGCTCTCAGGGTGTACAAAGGGCTGCTCCTCTCCTACCAGCTTCTGTGCTGTTGTGTGGTCTGCCTCACAGCAGGCACATTGCTGTTGGGTAAAGTGTCTGTAGGAATCACAATCTGCTTTGAGAAGGCCATTTTCATGATAAATAAGCTAGTCTCTTCTAAGACTGTAATTAGGACTATGTCTAACACCACAACAGAAGAAACAGCAGCTCAGTGATATGATTTAATTGGCAGATGTCTGCTCATATTATTATGGATATGTGGATGGCTTCTGTGTCCTTCCACCAGTGTGATCTGGTCAGGATGAAAGTCATGTCAGGTCACTGCAGACTGTGAGGAACAGTAGCCACAGTGTGTGGCTGTCTGCTGTACCTGTTCACTAAATGCAGACAGTATGACAGAGAATTTCTTATACTTTGCCACCCCATCATAAGCTCCTTGTAGTTCTCTTCATCATTCTCTCCATCCAGATCTTCTCATTTTTCTCCCTCTAAGGGCTCCATTGGATCCATCATTCTTCCCTAACCACATTTCAAAGAGTTTTGATGTTACAAATCTCTAGTTTCTCCCACTGCTAGACATTGGGTAGAAAGCTTCCACCACATAGGCCAAGGCCCTGATCCCATCTGTGCCACAAGAGGTCACGGATGTCAGGATGTCAGTGTCATTGACTGACCTGTCCAAAGTATGAATTTTTTTTGCTTATGAAATGCCTTACAGCAGCCAGTTGTAGATAGATCAAGGAGTGGAGACTGGGACAAATAGCATTGCCAATCAGAAGGTTTTATTAAAAAGAGCAGTAAAACATGAGATGTTACTCCAAAGAAGAATCTTCTTTCTAAACAGAGGCAAAAACTGCTTAATAGTTGTC
>Ga0181612_137975_pt1 | contig 10366 bp, 8 predicted proteins | sample HoacroProtozoa21_FD_119630 | JGI IMG/M metagenome (GOLD analysis project Ga0181612, IMG submission 119630) | Hoatzin crop microbial communities from Cojedes, Venezuel. Combined Assembly of Gp0051906, Gp0051904, Gp0051908 | reverse complement strand
CTTCTCTCATTCTGCAACATCTCCACTTCAGGGGCTTGGAGGGAACAGACGTAGTGCAAGAAAATGACACTCTTTCCATTCTGCATAAACACACAGCAGCACTCCCACCACAGGAAGATCTGTAAGCAATTCTGTAGCATCAGTAACAAGGCAAAACCAGATCACAGTCCATCACAATGGCAGATACTTTCCTAAGCCTCTCACTGAAAACTACTTCATCTTCACTGGAAAACTAAAGCCATACAGATGCTTAGCAGCCTGTCCACTCACAGAGAGACCAAAGAAATCATGTAGAAAGACTTCAGGCTTGTATAAATCAAATACACATGGAGTTTTCTGTCTTACAGTTGTGTTTGTCCTGGGCCACAGAATCAAGACCACTCCATATGAGTAATGATATTTTCAGGAGGTAAGAACTTGAAGATAAGATAGTTGCAACTGCTCTTGTCTGTCCTCCAAAGTTGTTCAAGTAATCACTTCAAATCAGCATGGCAACACCACTAACACATGCTGAGATTGTCTGCAGTTATGGATACATGCACCTTGATTTGTCTTCCACTCACGAACGCTCTGACAGTAACTATATCAGAGCTCAGCCTTGAGGGAAGACAAAAATGTTAGAGGAGTGAGTAAGCAACCTAACAGCACTGCATTGCCAGCAAGGCTTGTAGATTGTCACCTAATTTGATTTACATTAGACCTGCCCTAACCTGAGATCTAACCCTAAACCCTAACCCTACAGACATCTTTTTTCCTGGGATCTTCCTTCCTATGGAAACCTTTAGTGTGATGCAAATACAGTTTCTGCATGTGGTATTGTCATTTGGGGAAACTGAAATGGAAAGTTAACTTTCAGGTCACCATTTATCCCTACTGACCTGAACTTCACAGCTTTAGGAAGTCTCCCCTGTGTGCCCTCCAAGAAAGCACCTCAGGGTGTCCTCTGAGCACAGAAGCAAGTCAGATACACATATGGTCAGAACAAAATAGACTTCTTTTCCTGGCTTGCTCTGCCAGTCTGGCTCAGGGCTGCTCAGCAGCTTCTGTGATTAACCTCACAGACATGGTTTGCTTCTCCTTACATTCCCTTTTCCCCCTCTCTGCTATGTTCTTCTTTTTAACATCTTCATCCCCTTCCAAATAAGCAGTCCACCATGCTGATTCACTTTCCAGTGGTCCTGAGTTTGCTGTACCTTTATTTGATACTTGATATGTGTTTGTCTTCATAACACCCATTGTTGGTCAGCAGCTTCTTTAAACTAGTACTCTCCTTTTTGATGTTTCTCATTTCTACCATTTTTGATATATTTTCACAGTGCATCTTCTCAGAGAGGAAGCACCAGCTAAAGATGCACTTCATGGTGAGAGTCACAAGTCACCAGATTGGCTTCAAGATTCTTTTTCCACTGTTCTTCCACTTCCTTGAACTGCTCATAGTCCTGCAGTGAACTTTAGCCCTACACAGAACAATCTGCTTGCCCAGATGTGTCACCAAATAGCTAGCAGTCCCTGTTGGCCTGTCAGAAAGATTACTCCATGAAATGAGCTGTCATGCAAAGTTTCCCAGAAGTCCTGAAAGTAAAAATGTCCCTTCTCAATATGATAGATGGGTGAGTATCTCCATCTTCCCTGCCTTCCTCCTACATTTAGTTAAGAAGAGTCCTGCCTACATGAATCCAAAGCACACAGTGAAATATTCTTCAACTTGCCATTTGTATTGCTGCTCAGAGGAAGCCAAAAACAGTGAAACCAGAAGCCAAAAACAGTGAAACTAGAAGCCAAAGGGCTTCCTACCAACTCTGTGAGCCTCCTTCAACCTACTGCAGCTATTTACAAATCCCAGGGTTTCCTCACTACCCACCAGGGCTTAGAAGGGTTGCGTCTTTGTACCATGCCTCCAGGACACTTTCAAGCAAAGCATAAGATTGAAATAAGTTTAACAGTCAGTGCAGAGTCACTCTAGCAGAAAAGGGAAGGATTTTACCTCTTTTGGTCCTCCTGCAACTCTGACTGGTCTTCCCAACAAGTTAGTAGATTGACACTGGGAAAGAATCAGTAAGCTAATACTCCAAGACAGGCCATAGCGTTCACATTGTCCATTGCAGGTTATGAGCCCCTGGTGCAGAGGTGAGGTAAGGAGAGGGAGGGAAGTGAGATCTTCCTACACTGTTATAAATTTCTCCCAAAAGTCACTAAGCATCAGGGTGTCCATAAGGGACAGCACACCTTAGGTAGATAATTACCCAACTACCATAAAAGAAAAAAAATCCCCCGAAACCACAACTTAGACTCTTTTGTTTTGCCCTGCTCTTTGCACTGGACTGCTAGTTTTCTGACTGTCATCAGAGAATAGAAGAGTTTTTGAGCTTGGTCCAAAGCATGATGAGAATAAATTTACATGAGATGCACACTGTTTATAAACTGATAGGAATGATTAACCTTCATATGCCTTTTGCAACACTGTCACACACACACAGAGAACAGTACTGAGACAGCACAATTAAAGTACTGTAGGAACAACAGAGGGCAATGGAAATTCACCAAAGTGGTAGTGACATTTTGTTAGGATTCATCAAAATTTCCCCACAGGGTTTTCAATTTCATCTTATGGGATAAAGTCATACTTTTGCACCAATTTGTTCATTTAGTTTCTCCTTCAAGAAAACTACAAGAAAATGCTGACATGCCATAGTTCATGAATCTCTGTATAAATCTCAGTGGATTACATTTACATCATCTCACATCCCACTAGGCTGTTTGTGGTGTGCACTGTTGTTACGTAACTTTCATGTCCAATCTTACAGCATCACAGCCACTCATGGTGCAGCATGAAGTAATGTCATTCCATTGGTGGTGATGCTGTTAATAAATCAAGCTGCTATCTGGCCAGCAAAATAAGCAGGCAGTCCACTTCTGCAGACAAATCTGATAGATAAATCATTCTGTCTGGATGAAGTCACAGACTTCCCATGTAGCACAAATCATGTACGGAAAAGATCATCATGGTTGTAAAACTACTCTGACCCTCATTCCTTATTTCTATACTTGTCTGATGCTACCTTCCACCTGCCAGTGGTACACTTGTATGTATATATATCTATTCTCTGTACATTCATATATTTAGGCTCTACCTATAGCAGTGATGACCAAAGAGATGGAAATTGCTTGAGATGACATGGCTAGAATAAACAAAAGCCAAACACATGTTGTCTGTCTGGCGGATCTTGCTACGCACTCTGTAGGTAATCCAGTGCCTGGACTGCTCTGCGACATTCACAAGACTTAAAAAAGCATAGTTTCCCCTAACACAAAATAAATCACAAATGAAAGGAAGACAAAAATCAAAACAAAGGAAGCTTTTGGTGGAAAAAACTTAAAAAAAGAAGGAGCCATTCCAGCAGCCCAGCCTGGCCCTCACATCACATAGCTGGGCAGTGCCACCATCTATCAGAATTAACAGCGTTCTAAAAATTATACAAGCAGGCAAACAAAGAAATGCAAGGGTGCATGTTTGAAAATAAATATCCCCAGGACTATGTATTTGGCTATCTCTAGGTACCTTAATCATCAGCCAAGATCCAGAAGTGCTATTTTATCAGCAGCTCCTGTTACAACCAGGTAACTCTTTCACCCTCTCCCTCTATACATATGTATATGTATGTGTGTGTGTGTACGAAGGCTTATATATCAGCCCTGCTATCTACAGTTTGATGTTTACTTTGCATTTAAATATAGATATGCTACAGGTGAAACTTTCACTGTGGCATGGTCTTGTCCTGCAGAATCTTGCTCCAGGTCTTTTGAACAAGTTGCCTGAAGCATGCTGAGGTGGACACTGTGGAAATGATGGATGGCAAATCTTTGGAAAAGCAACAGAAGTCTAAGAACTGCCAGCAGCAGTGACTCCCAGCCCTGACTCACAGCACTCATGAGAACTTTCTCTTGAAGTAACCATTCGAAAAGACTGATATGTAACATCTCCCCAAACCACGTTGTTCACAAACAAAAGTAAAAAGCCATTCTGACATGACCGTCAGCGTTCTCTTACAGACAACACTACCAATGTGAGCGTGCTATGCCCATGCACCACTGAAGTTGTGGTGTGTTAGGGCAACAAATTTCCTTTACTGTCAGACCGGCTGTTCAACACAGGGCCCCTGACTTCCTGACAATTTATTGGAGCCATGGATAGGCTTCTTTACTGCAGCCTGCAGAGAAGCATGGAGTGAGTCACAGCTGGAAAAGCAATGGTAGGGTCCAGCTTTCCCAACAGTGCCACATGCCAGAAGCAGGCTCTAAACTAGCAATAAAGTACCTACTTCACTGCTTACACTGCCTACTTTCTTCACCTAGTGATGAAGAGCACTACCAGGCTGGCACGGAGATTCGATTAGCAGAGCTACTTCAAACAAGCCATATTAAACCCATGTATATGTGTGTGGTGTTTGTGTGTGTATAAATATATAAATTTGTATTTGTAGTCAAGCAGGATGGATTAAAACTGCAATAAACAGCAATGACGTACTCTTATAAATTCTCTTTAATTATGTGCCAATATTAATCTTTTATCTTTCCAAGCTTTATTGGACTGTTCTTGCTCTATCATATTGCAAATGCAAAGTGGCAAAAGGGACACAAAAGGACATCCTGCAGGGCAGATAAAAACAATATGTCCAGCAGGGCTTTCATGTTATTCTAGGGCATAAGCAAGAGGTTTACTCATCTTGATTGTACCATTTTGTAGCATGCAGTGTGAGAAAGAAACATGAAAACACTTATCAGGACAAGATATTCCTGCCACTTCTCATTACTCAAGCTGAAATACCATCTTGCATCAGTACAAAAATACCTGTTTGTCGCCAGCAATACCAGAGCATCAGTTATGTCTGTAGAAGGGTATCACGGTTTAAAGCAGGGCACAGGCAGCACCAAACTGAGTGGTAGATGCTCTCTGTTAACCCCCACCCTCCCACCAGAGGAAGGGAAAAGGAGGAAAAGGGAGAGAGATGTACAAACTGAATATAAAAAGTTTTACTAATCACCTTAATGATACTATTAATAATATTAATAATAAGAGAAATAATCCAAAATATACAGTTTCCTGGATTTGGGTGCCAGGGCACTGGTGCCAGGCAGCACCAGAAAGTCCCAGACTGGACTCCTTGCTGTCTTCTGGTAAAAACATGGCAGCAGATCCCTTTTCTCAACCTAATGTTAGCACATAGCCTGACATCCCCTCTTTTCAGCCTCTGGATCTGCTTTGCGCCAATATCTCTGTTTCTGTGGAGGAGCTAAAGCTGTGTGCCTGCTGTCAAAGGGCACCTACATCTTTATTTGTGACCTGGATAGCTACACAAGCAGTAGCACAAACTATTGACTGATGTTCCTGCATGTGTGCATATTACAGCTCATCAACTCCCCTTTTATTAAAGAATACCACTGCGCAGTGTTGCTTGCTCCAACAATCCAGAACACTCCCATGTATCTTGACAGTCCATGTCCAAATCTGGGATTCTTCAAACTTTCCTGATGACTGCTCCACTGTCTTCAAGCTGGGCTCTACCCCTGAACCAATAGTTCTTGTCAAAACTACACAGAACAGGAAAAAGTCAAGGCAGAGGTGCAGTCGATCCACAGGGATGCACACCAAAAGGAGAGTTGCCGTTGGCTGGGGGTGCAGCATTCAGAGCACACACCAACTCTCTCTGCAACCAAAGCAATACTTTTGGCAAGGTCGCTTCTCTCCTCTCTGTCTGGCTATAGTGGGGCTATACCAGTTCTTCTAATGCATCTCCACACCACAGTAAAATAGTAAAATAAAGTCCTGAGTGTATCACAGATAACAGTGCAGATGCAATGACCACGTGCTGAAAACTGAATTGAGTACACCAATCATTCCTATCAACTGCATCTGCCAGAGGTCCCCCCAATTTTAAATCTAGCATCTAAGAAAAAAAACAGCCTTTAAGGAGTGGGACGCCCAGGCCTCCGGTATGTAAAAGTTTCCTCAAGAATTACTCACTTTACAAAACAGAATTTCCTGCCAGACGCTGATTATCCTTGACCTTTTAAAGAGCAGGGAGAGAAGCCTGGCACTCCTCTGCACCGCAGTACAAATCAATTCAGCTGTCACTGAACAAATCCAGCCCCATCTTCTCCCAGCTGTGTCCTGAGATGTCTCTGCCCAAGAGACATGCAGGAGAAAGAGTTTAATCCAATTCATCCACAAAGGCCAATACTGAGGAGATGTTTGAACACTTCACAATGCTCCCTCAGAAGCATGAGAGGGAAACTTCACAATCAAGCGTTCCGTAAAGGAAACTTTGCTCCAAACAGTTTTATCAATGATTGCTTGGCTGTAGCACGAAAAAAAGCTTTTTCCGTTATTGTCAGGTCACACATGAACACAGCTGGCTCCATACCAAAACAGGGACAGAGCCTTTCTGCTTCTGCAGTGACGCATTGTCAACATAGAGAGGGAGGAATAGCAGAGAAGGTCTCCAGAGAATACAACACAACACAGCAGAGCACTTCTTTTATTCTCATACAATAAGCATATTGCTTCCCAGAATAAATGGATCATATCAAACTGTGAGTGAATGCACTCCATTTTGAACTATTATTATGCAGAAAAACATTAAGAAGCAAGAGAGTAAACTGGAAACACTATTATAAAGCTACTTTTACCAGCAAGGCCTCCCTCATCTCCTACTAGATCAGTCTCGCTGAGACTTTAAGCCTTCTTCAGAGCTCCTTCTACAGTTCAATCAATCACATCCTAGTCAAGCAACGGTGATTTCCAGCCTTGTTGGGTTGTTGTTATGCTGAAGAAAATAAATTTTGATTCACACATGCCGTTTCTACAAGTACAGAATCATAGATGGTTAACATGTTTTATAAGGTTACATATTAATCATTCATTACAACAAGTATCAATATTTTTAAAATGTCTGAGAAACAAATTCTGAACAGAATTTAAATAGAATGTCCTTCCAGAAGACCCAAGAAATGCTCACCTATTTAAACATATACAAAATACACATGCATATCTTATTCCCCATAGCTGAGTACACCTTAATTTTTGTGAAGAGATGTCTTGGAGCTGAACTGCTGGCATTCATCAAGCTTATTTATCATGGAGACACAAGTTTGAAAAACTGTGTCAAAAACCAAACCAACAACATAGAATTATAGAATTGTTTAGGTTGGAAAGGACCCTTAAGATCATCAAGTCCAACCGTTAACCTAAAATCATGGGATCCTCATTCAGGTTTCTCATTCAGTACTGTGATTTCTGATATTACTAAGACACAAATATCCAAGCTCCTGAGGGAAATCTGAGAAGAGCAGTTTGTCTCACATGTGAATGTACTACGGAAGAGAAAAGACTGTGACAAAGAGAAATAACACAAATTAAGGTAGGAACACTGGCTAAAATTAACCACCTTGAAAAGGAGACTGTTCATTCGTCGGCGTCAACAAACACCAGGGTGTCGCTACAGCTGGTATTGCACAGTCTTCTTGCCAGACAGACTACATTCTGGAGTAGGGAGGCAAAACAGGGAAAGTTGGCACAAGCTCAGCTGTAGCTGGAGTTACACAAAAGTCCTTGCCAGAACCAAAATCTCTGAAGTCTCATTGCAGTGTTCTGGTCAGATGTGGTGCTGTTTGAAACTGACCAGCAACCGGCGTATTCTCCAGCTACAGGAGTCCTCTGGTTCATATCAGCTCACATCCTCAGAAACTAGTAAGGACAAAAAACAAAGGCTGTGATACAAGACTGCAAATATAGGACCAACATCCTAGTGTTTCAGACATGGGTGAAGCACCAGAACAGATGCAGAAATTAATTCAACTCACATAAGTTTAACTACACTTAGGTTCATCTGACCTAACCTATATTCTAATTCAGATGCGGTCATCCATAGCTCCTGTCATGGAGTCAAATGATTATTTTTAGAGCCCAAGTCATGTGGTCAGTTTTTAGACATCCACCTTAGGATGGTAAAAATTCCATCCATACATGGCCTGTTTCTCACTGCCCACTAGAAGTCTGGGCGGAGAGACATACATACAGTCAAGTTCCAGACAGGGTATCTCACACTGCCCAGTCCATGGGAACTGGTATCTTGTCTCACCTACTGTAGCACTGGAAGGCACCTGCTTTAACTGAGGACATTTAAGAGCTCTCTGAGAATCAAGTCATGTATTTCTGACACGACACTACTTATATTTGGCAGTGATGACTCACCTATTCTCCTGCATTTGGGAGCAATGGCATGGCTGTTTTCAGGGTTGAGAAGGGAAGTGGAGAGAAGGATCTGGGATGTTCTCAAGCCCATTTGAATTTTCAGTAGTTGTATGGATAGAAACAGTTGAAATTTGATGCAGAAATATAACACTAATGGACATGTTAATGAGCTTCATTAATAGAGGATCATGATAATAAAAATTTATATTAAGCGAATCTGCACTGTAGGGGAGAGCTTCAGGTTCAGATGAATTTATCAAAAGCTCTGAGATGAGGCCAGGAAAAATATGCTGCAGAAGTACGTCACTGCAAATGGAGGTTGGCTGTTGATTCACGCAACTGCCGAAACTTCTCTAAGAAACATCTCCAGAGTGGAGACTTGGCACAAACTGGTAATAAATCTTGGAGAAAGGATCTTTCCATACTTCTGTTTCTTTGTATAAGTGTCTGCAGCCACTGTCTGAAAGAAGATAACCAGCTAACAGACCTCCAGACTAATCCGGAATGGACTCTTTATCAGAATCCTTGCCTTCCAGGTGCAGTGTTTTTTCAGGGTGTTGTGCCTGCTGACAGATAGAAACTCTGCTGCGTCCATTCCAGACTTCTGAAAGAACTTTTTTTATAAACTTCTCAAAACAGGAGCTCTACCAAAAGATTGGAGTACAGCTAATTCAACACTGCATGTATGAAATGGAAAACATCCAGGCTATCACCTTGCCTGTGGTCAAGCCAATAGTAAACATGGCTTAGAGCACAGTGAAGACAAGACCTCTGCTAAAGTAGAAGAAGGAACAACGCACAGTTTGTGTTTTTATCATAGATACTTCATGTCTAACTGTATGAAGTCTTTCCTACTCACTCATTTTCTAGATACAGGAAATGCGCTAGTGTTCCTTTGTCTGCATTTCAAAGGAGCATTTATCAGCTGCCAGATATGAAACTTATACTTACAATGAAGAGAACGAGAACTATCAAAAGAAGCTAGAGTTAAGCAGACAACTGGTAAAAATAAAGACGAGAGCAAATAGCACCAGAAGAATTGAGCTTGAGGGGTACTAAAAACCTAAAGTAATTTCAGGGAAATTACATCCACCACATGGATACTGCTGTGTGACACAAGGTTTCCAATAGAAAAATGTTTGTACCATGGCTGGGAAAAGAGGGAGGTGAGGTGAGGATAAGTTTCTGGAGTGGGTTTCTGGCATCTAATCAAAGGCTGAGTGTAAAAATTTTTTTTTCTATTCATAGTGACTCAGATTAGTCTCTTGCCTTTGTCTACTTGAGACAGACATTTTATTAAAATTTTAAAGCAATCTTTCCTTGAGATCTCTGTCCTTTTATAAACTTTGCTGAAATCAGCTGTTTTATAAGCTTGGCTGAACTCAGATAACAGGTTAAAAACTTTGGAAGGTAACAGAAAAAATAGTATAGTTTTTCTGCACACCCACATACTTTATTCCATAGCCTTTTCCCTTTAGAAAGCCTGGTTTAAAATATTCATTTATACATAAATAATGTATTAAATTATTTATATTATAGCACATTTAATTACTATTAAATATTAATTATAATACTAAAAAGATGCAGGTTAAAAAGAACATCTGAAGCATTGAAAGTGTAAAGCATTAAACCAGATTGTCACAAAGTGATGTTCTGCACTGCTACTAGATGTACAGAGCTCTCATATATTAGCCCCCTCAGCTTCCAAGCCTTTTGTTTAATACTAAATTTGGGAACTCCCTTCTCTAGGGGACAATGGAACAGAAGACCACGTGAACTGGCCTGGAGGTGTTGTCTGCTGTTGTTGCTCGTAGTGTTGAATCTGTCTTCCTTGAAAATACAACAAGACAAACACATGCAGGAAAGAGGAAGGCCAAAGTACAATAGAAAACACAGCTTTCGTGACTTAGCATCAAGTGTCCAACTTTACAGATACCCTGCACTGCTGGAGGGCACAAGCAGCACGTGTGCAAAGTCTCAGGCTCTGCATAAGATTTCTAGCGTCACACGAAGTCCTAAAGATAATTAACTAAAAGCTTAGCTAGGCACAAGCTGTGTTGACTGCATAGCCTCTGTCAAGCAAATGACAGATATCAAACAGTGTTTTGCTAGCAG
>Ga0181612_125172_pt1 | contig 10366 bp, 5 predicted proteins | sample HoacroProtozoa21_FD_119630 | JGI IMG/M metagenome (GOLD analysis project Ga0181612, IMG submission 119630) | Hoatzin crop microbial communities from Cojedes, Venezuel. Combined Assembly of Gp0051906, Gp0051904, Gp0051908 | reverse complement strand
GTTTGTTTTTGTTTGTTTTTGTTTGTTTTTGTTTGTTTTTGTTTGTTTTTGTTTGTTTTTGTTTGTTTTTGTTTGTTTTTAATGTTTGGTGTTTGTTTTTGTTGTTTTTTTTTTTTTTTTAAATTATATACAAATCCTATAATTCAGAAGGACTTAGGATAAGTCCTAATAAGTCCTCTTTTCGGAAATTACTTGGGAGGTGGCATAGAGAAACCTCTTAAAGTATAGTTTCTTTCCTTGTGAAGTGTAATAGTACTACTGTCCTAAAAGAACGGATCAAATTTGTAAGAGCTTTAGTTGAATTGGCATTGGCTATTTAAGTAGATGGTTGCCAACTTTCCATCTGGAGTTAAAATAATAACTTATTGAAATGAAAGTAATGTTTTCTTGTCTAATTAATCTTAAAAAATGTTTTCATTTTTTTCTTTCACATTTCAACAAACATAGATAATTAGTTACTTGCATTTTTTGTCCATTTTCAAACAAAGCACAAATGTGGAATCACTTCAACTTGTTTGTCTCTCTTAAAAATGAAAGTTCTGAACTGAACCAGCTATTTCTGTAAAACCAAGAGTAGAGGTAATTGCTTTAAAAAATGAACTGTAAACGTTTTTTTCATTGTATCTTCTGATCATGTGAATGGAAACTTTGTATAAAGCATTAAGGTTTACAAATACTAAGTACCGAATAACATTTGTTTAAAGCTTACAAATGAAATACTTCAAAATGTATAATTCACTTGTTGTTACTGTCTTGAATCACCTTAAAAATTGTGAAGATTTGTTTTCTTCATCTAGGTAATTTGCGAATTATCTAGTTGTGTCAACATCATCTTAACATCATGTTTTAGGTATATTTTGTACAACAGTGAGAAATTTTTTGCAAAATAAAAGGAACTTCTACAAAAACTGTTCATTTCTTGTACATGAACTAGTTTATGAAGATAAGCATGCCTATTTTGGAAGGGGATTGGATTTTCAAATTTTAATTGAGATGTTTTAATGATGTTATACTACCCTAACACTAGAAGTGCTTGTACTTGCAGCATGAACAGTGGTGAGTTCTAGCTGAAGTTTTATAGCACAAGCTGGCCAGTTGTCTGTCAGGATCTTAATAGTACAAAGTGTTACTCTGTCATCTCACTGATAAATTGCAAAAAAACCACGGTGCCTTTTTTCAGAACCTCTTAAGGAAAACCAGTCACAGCAGGTAACCCAGACTTTCACATTTGGCAGTCATAATGCTGCAAGGATATTAGTATTGTAGGGATTGTACGATCCCTATGACACTATGATTGAAGGACCAGTGGAATATCAGTTTTGGTTATCTGGCTTCAAGGGAGGAGGTAGATTCACTGAACAGCTGAGGTTGGAAGGGACCTCTGGAGGTCAGCTGGTCCAACCTTCCTGCTCAAGCAGGGTCAACTACAGCTGGTTGTCCAGGACCAAATGGCTTTTGAGTATCTCTAAGGATGGAGCCACTACACCGTCTCTGGGAAACCTGTTCTGGACCTCAGTCACCTTCACAGTAAAAACATGTTCCCTGGTCTTCAGATGGTGCTTCCTGTGATTCAGTTTGTGCCCATTGCCTTTTGACCTGTAAGTGGCACCACTGAAAAGAGGCTGGCTCTGTCCTCCATCCACTCTCCCTGCAGGTATTTGTATGTATTCGTAAGATCCCCCTGAACCTTCTCTTCTCCATGCTGAACAGTTGCGTATGCCTCAGCTTCTCTTCACAGGAAAGATGCTTCAATCCCTTCATCATTTTTGTGGCCCTTGATTGGACTATCTCTAGCCTGTCAATGTCCCTCTGGATGGCAGCATGGCCCTCTGCCATATCAGTTACTTGTCCTGTTTCTGTGTCATCAGCAGACTTGCTGAGGGTACACTCTAGCCCATCATCTGGATCACTAATGAAATGTTAAACAGAACTGGACCAAATGTTGACCCCTGGTATATACCACTAGTTCCTGGCCTCCAACCAGACTATGCACTGCTGATCACTGCCCTCTGAGCCTAGCCTTTCAGCCAGTTTTTGATCCACCTCACTGTTTACTCATCCAGCCTGTACATCAACAGCTTCTCTATGAGGATCTTATGGGAGGCAGTGTCAGAGGCCTTACTGAAGTCCAGGCAGGCAATATCCACTGCTCTCTCCTCACCTACCAGGCCAGTTATTTTGTTGTAGAAGTTTATTGGGTTGGTCAAGTATGATTTCACCTTGGTGAAGCCATGCTTGACTACTCCTGATGATTTTCTTGTTGTTCGTATACATGAAGAACGGTTTATATGATTATCTGCTCCACCACCTTCCCAAGGATCAAGGTGACACTGACCAGCCTGGTTCCTCCTTCTTGCCTTGCCTGAAGATAGGAGTGGCCTTTGGTTTCCTCCAGTCCTTTGGCACTTTGCCCAGTCACCATGATTGATGAAAGATTGTTGAGAGTGTCCTGCCAATGACATCTGCCAGCTCCTCCAGCTTGTGCTGCATCTCATCAGGGCCCATTGGACTTATGTGTGTCTGGTTTGCTTAAGTATTCCCTGACCTGGTCATCTTTCACCAAGGGTACATCTTCCTTACTCCAGCCTTTCCCCCTGGTTTCTGGGACCTGGGATTCCTGAAGGCCAATCTTACTAGTAAAGACTGAGGCAAAGGAGGCATTCAGTACTGCAGGCTTTTCCGTGTCCTGTGTAACCAGGTCCGCCATCTTGTTGAGCAATAGATCCACATTTTCCTTAGTCTTCTTTTTGTTACATATGTACTTATAGAAACCCTTCTTGTCTTTGACATCCCTGGCCAGATTCAGTTCCATTTGGGTTTTAGCTTTCTTGACTGCTTCCCTGGATACACTGTACAGGTACAGTGTTTCTGTATTCCTCCCACATCACCTGTCCTTGCTTGCACCTTCCGTGTGCTTTCTGTGTTTGATTTTTTCCCCAGGAGCCTTTTGTTCATCCATGCAGGCTGCCTGGCAGTTTTGCCTAGCTTCGTATTTATTAGGAAGGAGCTCTCTTGAGCTTGGAGGAGGTGATCTTCGAATGTGATCCAGCTTTCTTGCACTCCTCGTCTCTCCAGGGCCTTATCCCATGGGACTCCACTGAGCAGGTGTTTGAAGAGGCAAAAGTCTGCTCTCCTGAAGTCCAGCATTGTGATCTTGCTTTTTGCACTGCTCCGTCCACTCAGGAACCTGAGCTCCACTGTTTTATGGTCACTGCTGCCAAGGCTGCCTTTGACCTTCACATCCCTAACAGTCCCCTCCTTGCTGGTCAGTATGCGGCCCAGCAGATCACCTCCCTCTCTCCTCTACCACTTGTTTCAGGAAGTTGTCATTGATGCTCTCCAGGGACCACCTGGGTTTCTAATGCCCTTCTCTGTTGCTCCTCCAGCAGGTATCAGGTGTGTGAACAGAAGGCTACTTCTAGCTGTCCATAGAAGGCCTCATCCACTTTTCTTCCTGGTCAGGGGGCCCATAGCAGATGCTCACTACCTTGTCACCCATATCGATCTGCTCTTTAATCCTCACCCATACGCTCTCGGGTGGCAAGCAGCAAACTTCTCTAGACAGCAGGCCAACATCCATCCCTTGCAGCAGTGAGTCTCGCCCTCTGTCACTTGCTGCTTCCTCCTGGTGCTTCTGCGTGGTTCAGACTCGGTCAGCCCAAACGCTTCTTGTGACAGAACTCCTGGGTCCTCCTCAGTTTTGAGGGCAGTGAACCTGCCTCAGTATTCCACCGCCATCAACATCCAGGCAGCTGATGTGTTTTTGCTGTAGCTTGTGCCATGGGTGCCAATTCTTCCAGCCCTGCGCTCTCTGATGCCCTGGGGCCCGCAAGGTGAGGAGGAGTGTGGGCACGCAGGCAGCGTGGTGTGCCAGGGCAAGCAGACCTGCTCTCGTTATTGTTGTTATTTATCCTGGGTCTCATTGGGTGATGGGTGCCAGGAGGCTAAGCTCAGCATGTGCATGCTGGCCTCATCCATGGGATGTAGGGTGGTTACATCCACAGTGCTGAGTGCTGGGGCAACTGAGCTGGGAAGAAGCTGGCGGGAGGGGAGAGAAATACGGCCTGTAAATGAGTTGAGTCACCTCAACCTCAGTCAACCTCAAGCTGAGGCTATACTTAAGCACCGTGACGAGAATGGGATTTGAAGTCTTCCTCTGATGTTGCTTTTTTTCCTGGTTTTAATTATTCTGTCAGGGGGAGGGTAAGGGGGCAGAGCATTCTTTTATCAGAAGGCTGTTACACAAGGTGCTGTTCTTGCTCTTTTAATCCCACTCAGTGCCTTCTGCATACATCTAAGGCAAGCTTTTTACATTAAAAGGACTGCATTACTAGAGCAGAAATGCACCTGAAATGAGAAGGGTACCAACCTGTCTTATAGAGTTACTTATAGTGGAAATAGACTACCATGAAATCTATCATCGTTTGCCATGGATTTTGTTTTTGCCTTATGACATTAGTGCATTTATTTTTCTTAGAGGACAGTCTGTGTTTTCACATGAAGTATTGTTGATTTACACCCAAATACTCATTGATTATTACCCTTCAGTGTGTATCTGCTTCAAGTGCAACAATACAAATATTCATTCAAACTTCTATGATGTCTTCAGGTAAATCTGTTACATTAAAAAATCCATTATGTATAAAAATCATATTTGCAAGATTAAAAGTTGCCCTAGTTATACTGATGATCATCAAACCTAAGCAAGGAGATCTACAAAAGTGACGCATTGTTTTGCACAGTTTTCAAACATCTAGAGTCTTGTTTTGTCAGGAGCACACTGAAAACTCTATGCAGTGCTTTCCATCAGCAGGTACCTTGGAGAAATCTGCAACCCCTGACTTCATATGGTTTGCAGGATGCCAGGGTACCAACATTGCTTATGTTCAAGCAACTCCCAATGCAATTTGTTCTGTTGTCTGAGGCCAGCCTCCTCACACTACTTCAGGACTTGTCTGCTTTAACTCCAGCCTCCAGACTCCTCTCTTACCCTAGTTCTGTCTTCCCCTTGGCTTTCTTTGTTCTCAGCCCTGACCCTGGGACATATCTCTGTGTAAATACTGGTATCACCTCTTAGCTCCCAAAAGGTCTATTGTTTTTTCGTATGTCAAACATCTTCATTTAAATTTATCTTCTCTTCTTCCACCTCACCTCCTGTGTCATATACATCTGAGTGGGCTATCTGCACACCAGGACAGACAGTACAGGGTATGTGAGGAAAAAGCAAACAACTTAGCATAAGCATCTAAAAATGTAAACATCTACAAATGAGGTAATCATCCTGCGGTGAATTTATAGTTAGCAGAGATTTAAACAATGGAGTTTTGGATCATGATTCATTTAATATGAAGATAAATGCCTCTATTTGGTCAAATGAATCTCACTTGGGTGTCTAATTTCAGTTACGAGGCCCATGGTTACTGTGACAACTGAGAGGAAAGCCTTGGTTTTCCTCAAAGCTTCTTAGATGAAACACACTTCACAAAGGTTGTCCTTTACATATGAGCCAACAGACACTAAGGAGTTATCTGCAAAGTGCAAACCAGACTCACCATTTGATCAAGTGTGACAGGCATGTCCATATTTTTCCCAACAATACCAATACACATATACCTGCCAGTAGAGTAATCCCTGGGAAACAGTCAAGATTTTGTTTAAAAAGCTAGAGACATCGGAAATTATGAACAGGTAGGGGATGTGTGGTTTTTATTTTATTTTTTTCACTTTCTAAGAAAGCATTGCATTTTTGAGCTAAAGATAAATATGCTGTCGAGAAAAAAAAATCAGCCCCCACCTGATCCCCAACAGCCTTAATTTTCAATGCAAACTATCTTGATCTGTTGAAATCATTATGAGTGACTGAAAGTAGTCTTGGGCAAACAAGGAAGCATTGTGCAACTCTTTAAATACAGGTAGCTTTGCTGGATAAACCTACAATTAAGCCACCCCATAGCTACAACCAAACCACTACAGACTTATCACTTAAATGTTTAAACAGATCAAATGGGCTCATAAAGACCCATCTCTTTCCTCCCACTTTATGGAGGCTATAATTTGACCAGATCAAAGAGCGTATGACGAGATTTTATGCTCCACCTGTGCTTTAAAACACAAAAGCAGTTGGCACCTTTTCCTTGCCACCCTAACACACGGTTTTAAGATCAGCTTATAACTTGTGTTTTGTTTGGTACACAGCTCAAGCAGTCACTACATCAGTAGTAAAACTAAAGGGAAGAACTTCAACATAGAACACTAACTTAAAGTAACTACAGGAAGCCTTTAGGTAATAATCGAAGGATACACGAGTTTCTCATGCTACTGCTGAACTCTGTAGCAACACAAAAAAGCCTTTGCTGGCAAGCAATGGCTGTATATGTTACTGAAAGTAAAATTCTAGTTGTTTCCTCACAAATTGAATTAACCAGATGGTAGCCAGAACTTCAGATTCACAGTGCTTTCAACAGCCAGCCAGCTTTTACACAACATATAATCTTTTACATTTAAAAACTATGAAGGAAATAACAATCTCAAAATGAAAATTCAAAGATCATACCATTATGTGAGGTATCACTATAGAGAATCATAAACCCTGCGGTGTTAAATTTATTAGTTTTTATCTATCTTACAGAAATTGTAAGGGAGAAAAAAATGGTCGACAAAATATTAAGCCTAGTGTGCGGTACAGATTCAGGACAAAAAAACCTAAAACTTTTCCTCTAACTGGTGATGTTTCAGACAATGAGATTTTTTCCTAGGATAGCTGTCTCGTTTGTGTACTGGTGATGATATAGCATGGATCACACTGGTCTGTAATATGTTTATCAGGAAAAAATAAGCCTTTTTCACTCTTACCAGAAAAACGGTGACACGAAAATGTTAGAAATATTTGTGTCCTCTTTGCTCACTGCAAGGCTCACAGATCTCTGAATGAAGCCAGATGTAAACACTGACTGGTGAAAGTCTATTGTCTCCCTCACCATTCTTATTAAAATTATTACATGTTGCCAAAGTCTATTCTGATTTCTGTTATATGTTTTCATTGACATCCTCTTTTGGTACTGCATTTTCATGTATCAGAAGAAGGTGCAATACATGGTGTGAAAAATCTCTGAGCCACTGCTTTTTGAAGAATATGTATTTCTTTCTAAGTATGCCACTTAAAGTGACTTCTGCTCTCAGTACTCCTTTTGTACTATTCACCCTTTCAAATTGGAAGCGTGTGAGAGGACAGGCCAGATGAAACTCTTACTCAAGTACAATGGCAGGAATGAGAGATTCTAGTAGCAGTATCTGCCTGATTTCTTGCATCCTTCTCTGTAGCAAGGGTGCATGTCTCTACACCGTTCTCAGCTCTGCGCCCTGGCAAGGCAGCCCTTGCTGCTGAGCCATGGACAGCCACTGCGAGAGTTTCCAAGCCCAGGAAAGTGCACCAGGCCTGCTCTGTTCAGCATCGTGTTTCTGGAAATGGGTTTGCAGGGAAGAGGAGAGTCCATCCAGTGATGCAATACATGCCTGCCAGAGAAGCAGCACTAAAATTTTCTGAAATTTGGTACAGTTACAGAAAGGCTGGAACTCACACCTGCATACTATTTTCTAGACTTTTAAATGCTTTCTATCTTTTTTTGGGTTAGATATACATGCATACAATAATATGTATGTAAAAGAAGAGGAAAATGTGTAGATAGGATGAAGAATCTGTTTGATGCAGTTGTAATAGGGAGGATGCACCTTGCAGTCCATTGGACAGTTAAGCTGTTCCAATACAGTTGCTTCTGCTTGAACGATAAGAGACAGTTTAATCAGTCAAAGCAGGCTAGATGTTGTAATACAATAAACTACAGTTTGATTAGTTGTTATTGCAGCTGAAAAGCATGGTTTGATTTAAGCAGGAGATGGCCTGGGTAATCAGTTGATCCTGGAAGCAGCGGTTATGTTGTTGACTGCAGACTGGTAGCAAGGTGTCAGACAGTGGCTATCAGTTTCACGTACATTTATGTACATAAAAATCTGTGAGTACAGAGATTGACAGACCTGACTGACAGAATACTCTCTTCTCTGCCGTTTGTGCATGAAGCTATTAGTTCTGCACTGTTACTGTTAACAAGGACCACAGCTACGACTGAAAGTTGGTTTCATTAATGATAGGAACACAGGTAGGGTAGAAACAGAAACTGCAAAAGACAGTCAATAAGAATGAGAAAACAACATTATTTGGCTAGTGGTATAATGATAGAGTATAAATGTACCATGATACATGTAAATTCAGGTAAAAAATTAAAGTATTAATTGACTCTTTTTGACATCAGAATAACAGACCGATGGCACATCCATCCCAGGCTATGCAGAGTATGTGTTTCCTGTCTATGGCCTGTGCTGTGATGGACATTGCAACAAAAAATAGGCAAATAATTCATCATCATTTATGCCTTAATAAGGATCTACATGCAACCTGTTTTAGAGGGAAAGAGTTAGAGATAACATTGATCAGTAAATATCATGAGAACAGACGTAACTTTGAAGTCATGGTTTACTTTTCTACTGAAAGTAAACAGAAACATTTTTGCATGAGTAAAATTTGGAACAAGTTAACTACTTCTAGACAAGAGTGAAGTGGAGCAAAAACGAGTTTGGAAATGATTTGTTGTCTGCATAGATCTGTTTGGTTACTAGGGAGCAATCACTCCCTTTTTAAATATCATTTAAAATCCAGCAGCTGGGCCATTGCAAGATAGTGCTAGAAATTGGTAGCATGAGGTGGGTTTTCCAGAACCTCCCTGCACACTCCACAAAAGGGCGACCAGAACCACAGAGGCTGACCCTGCAGGGGCTGTAGGAGTCTTGGGCTACTTTTACGTTAGCAAGCAATCTGATACACCAACACTGGATCAGTAGGTTAAAGCGCTTGGTGCCGAGGCCTCTGCTTGTACACTGAAGGTGGTCAGGGCAATTTCAAGTGGCTTCAGTCGAGATTTAAACTGGTTCACTCAGCTGAATGTCCCCTTCCTGTGATTAGAGACTATTCAAAGTGCTGTTCACTGGCTGAAGCTTTACGTCTTTGTTAGGGGTGGTGAGTGCATTTGATGAACACACAGAACAGAGCTTTTGATTGAGGTTCCTCCTAAACAAACCCAGCTTGCTGGTACCAAAACTGGTCTGAGAACTGCACTGGCATGCAGTAAGTGGGGATGACTGGGACATTCACTTCAAAATGCTTTAGAGCAAAATGTCAGCATAGACACTGCTCTGATGACTGGGGCACTGTTGCGCAATGCAGGGATTGTATGACCCAGTAGCTTGTCAAAGGAATGTGAGACCTGGGATCTGCTATAAACCTCTCTTATCTCTGACACAGTAAGAAGCCATCCCTAAATTAATATTTCATAAGGTTCTTCACAGACTTCTTACCAAATTTCGCAAAATTTAGAGATATAGTGTGATATAATATTTTTCTAGTGGCCTTCAGCAACAGCTACCGTATTTATCTGTGGCATTCCATGTGGAAAGACAGGTTCATTGCAATAAAAGCAGAAAGAAAACATGTTTGATACTACAAAAACATCAAGTGAAAAATTTGTTGATATAATTTAAGTTGAGGTCGTATGCATCCCAGGCTGTGAAACTCAAATGCACAAGGAAAACAGAATTTGTTTGTCTGGATCAGCTAGTAAGTTTATAGCTGCGCAGCAACTGGTGAATATCTTGCTAGTGAAGCACAGAAAACTGTTGATGACATAGTAGGCGCAGAATCTGGGACAACTGATAGCATCATACTAAGAATGAAGAGAATATTAAAAGTAGTTAAGATCAAGGCAGAAGGCATACATCAGAACTAGTTAGCTTAAATGGAGATAATTGCTGTGTGAATATGAGTTGTTCAAAACAATTTTCATGCCAAGTTTCAGAAAAAAAAATGTTGAAGTATTGCACCAACTACATCTTTGAGCTTATATAAAAAAATCATTACAATTTTAATGCACTGAGAAAGTAATTCTTCACATTTACAGAAGGAACACCATCTTCACCTCCTGGTGTTCTGAAATGAACATTTTCCGTTTCTCAAAATGGTATTTATGATTTGTTTGTCTCTGAGATTTGCATCAAATACTCCTTTCCTTTCCAGGCAAACACAGGAAGGATAAAGGCTATGGGAGTAAATGAGCAGAGACAACATGTATTCCAGCAACACCTTCAAAATGCTAAAATTCCTACTTGCTCATTGAATAAAATTTCTGAAGAGAAGAGAAGAGAAGAGAAGAGAAGAGAAGAGAAGAGAAGAGAAGAGAAGAGAAGAGAAGAGAAGAGAAGAGAAGAGAAGAGAAGAGAAGAGAAGAGAAGAGAAGAGAAGCGAAGAGAAGAGAAGAGAAGG
>Ga0181612_111954_pt1 | contig 10366 bp, 4 predicted proteins | sample HoacroProtozoa21_FD_119630 | JGI IMG/M metagenome (GOLD analysis project Ga0181612, IMG submission 119630) | Hoatzin crop microbial communities from Cojedes, Venezuel. Combined Assembly of Gp0051906, Gp0051904, Gp0051908 | reverse complement strand
GCGCTCAGCAAGATTACTCAATGCTACTGGGAGCAGTTCTAGTGTTCCTTTTGATCTTTCAAGTGCATTTTGCTGGGTTTGAGTGGGATCTGTGGCTTGTCACAGCTTCTACTGTTATTTCACACTGTTTTTAGCTCCCTCCTAGAAAGTATAAGAAAAATATCATTAGGCTGGCTTGATTTGCAGTTTGATATCAGGTGTCAGTCGCAAATCCTGCAGGTGCAGAATACTGTGATTCATGAATTGCTCTCAGAAAGCAGCCATACTTAGAGGGGACAAGGCTGTGAGAGTAAAGTAACTGTCTTTTTTTTTTCTTAACTCATAGACATTGAAAAAATACAGATTAGAAGTAAGAAAATGTACCTTCTCTGTATTCCATGCTTTATTTTATTCCTGTCCATTTATAGCTAAAGTTTATAGCTAAAGCCTATTAATGCACATTTGCTCTAAAAGATCCCATTAAAAAGATAATTTTGCTAAATTTTCTGAAAGTAAGAATAAGCTGTTCTGCCGTCTACTGCTTTTAATCTAAATGGGATAAAAGCAGCCTGTTTCAGAAACCCTTAAAATCCAAAAGATGTGACAGGTTTAAAAGCAATTTCTAACATCTGAAATCATAGAGCTATCTAATGACTTTGATCTTTTTTGTTTGTAAAGAAAGCTTTATGAAGAGTTCTATTTGAGCAGTATTTTACTGGCAGTTTTCTGTCTCTTATGTCCACATGTTTATTGCTTTTTGAAGTGGTTTGTCAGAAGCTGTTTGGCAGATATTTGTGCATGATCAGTACATTACTACCTGCGATGTAACCAGATTGCCATTGTAGAATACGACTTGTGAAGGCTCTACCAGATAAGCCATGGTGCTAATACAGCACTTCCACTCCCCTTTTTTCCCCTCGGCTGAAGATTCCCACCCTTATGCCAGCTGCCATGGGACAGCAGAGGTTTGTGCCTGAGTTCAGAGAGCAGGGGAGCAAATGGCAAGGGACAGTTATTGAATAACTACACCGAAATTCTTTAGAGCTTGTTTATCGTAGCTGCAAGGTATCATATGCTGAGCTTTTTTTAAACACAGAGCATAACTGTGCAGGGAAACTTCATACTGCTTAGGATTCTCCAGATGAAGGTCACAGAGATTTCTGCTTATGTCAGTTATGTTTCCCAATGCTTCTATGTAGCAAGAACATGTGATCTGTATCTTTGTGGAAAGGGATAGTGAATCATGAAAAAGGATAGCAGTTTCCTCAAAGATCGTGGGCAAAATCCGTTCAAAGCCAGGAATAGGAAATAGTTTTTCTAGTTTACAATTTTGCATCTTAGCTACTTTGTTTTTCTTCCCTTTGGATCTATTTCATCCTAAAATATCTCATATAGGGCTGTTTGGAATGCTCTGCGCTAACCCCCAAAAATTTAAAATCTGTGAACACGAATCCTACTTCTGTCTGAAACTGTGTAGTCAGGCTGATTCCTGCCCACTGTTTAACAGAAAGTCCTATGGTAAATATTCAGTCTGTTTGCGGGTAGGAGTGATGCCATTTTCACAACACCAGAGCAATACTGGCTTCTCGGCAAACAAATTTAAAACACAATGTTCAAGCAAATACATAAACGTCAGCAGTAACAATAGAACTATTGTGTCCCCCTTCATAGTTTTGTCCAGGGATGAAGATGCGCGCTGCGGTACACAGCTCCAGATTCTGTGCCTGGCTTCCAAGTAGGATGCTAATTTGGCTAGGTCTGAGACTGGGGTGGGGAGGATACAGATTTTGGTGCTTAGTTTGCTTTTTTTGTCTCCAAAGTAATGGAACCCAAAGGAACAAAATGTATCAGGAATGTAACTTTTTTTTTTTTTTAATTTAATAGAAATGAAAGAAAAATTTGAATTAGTTTCAGAAACTGAAGGTACTAAAAGTAGCTAATATATCTTACCATCAACTGATAAGTGATGGAATCACCTGAAATATTTTGCGTAGAAGTAGAGAATGAAGTAGAGAATTCCCTGCAAGTTCGAAGAATTCAGCGACTATTTTAATAGCAGATGGGGAACTGGATAATTTGAATGTTGGTGGGGTGGGGTTTTTTTGTTTGTTTTTCTTTTCTGTGAGTTGTACCATTTTCCTTAAAAGATAGAAGACTTAGTATTTACTTTGAAATAAGCAAAGCACTACATGATCTAAATATCAGTGGTCTGTTTCTATAAATTAACTGGAGAAAACACCCAGCCTCACAGGGCAATCTAACAAACACTGACATGAATCTCTGGGTGCTGTCATTCTCTTGTTTTGTTCTTTTATCTTTGGAGTTGCTGCTTGACCTTTCCAGTTGCTCAGTGTGGTAATGTTTTTTACCCACTGTTACTTTAGTGAATGCAGAAGGTAGTGCATGAATCTCACCTGCAGATTGCAAGTTCGGTTAACTGAGTCTGAGCTGCAGTTTGTCGTACAGTCTTCTGATTCGATGCCCACGGCCTCGTTTTTTCTCTGATAGCATGGAGCTTCATGTATTAACAGCCTTTTGAAACAGTGTCCTCTTCACAAATGTATTCAGTGATGTTACCGTCTAATAGTTGTATTGCTGCTGTAGCTGTGAAGCGATTGTTTCTTTGGGCAATTAAGGCAAAATAAATACTTGTAGCTGTTGTGATGAAAGGAAATTACACTAGTAGTGTGGGGTTGTCCTTGCAGAAAAATTCCACCCCTTGGATAAAAGTAATTCCACAGCAGCAGCTGAAGGTGTCCCTTCAGAGCGATAAAAATGCTTGTGGGTTCTTTTGTCCTTTTGGTTGAAAAGATGATGTTATTTCTTTTTTATTGTTCTCTTGACAGATATGTTGCAACATCTTCATCAACAGTTAGTGGAATCTGAGCACAGGACCATGACATACCTAAAGCGATTTAACAAAATGCAGGCAGACTACCATAACCTCATTGGAGTCACTGCAGAGCTGGTGGATTCCTTGGAGGCCACAGTCAATGGCAAGATGGTAAGAGATGACTCGGATGTGTACTTCCTTCCCCACCCCCAAGAAAATGGAAAGAGAATGCCACTAAAATGTGAATGAAACTTCGTAGCTATGAGCATTTCTGCAAGTTCTGTGTCTTTACTAATGAAACACAGCACATTGGGTGAGAGATTCTTCCATTGCCCCTGTGTGCTAGGACAAAGGTAGTGCAGAAGATGGATCGAATTGTGCTGGCTCAGAAATCTTGAAGAAACTGTCACTGTCTCTCAAGACATCTCAGATCTCTTGTGAGGGTCCCCTTTTGATCTTTGGAATCAGCAGTGATTAGAGGACTTTTCTGTGATTACTGACTGCAGTCCAGCCCATCAGAGGTTCTGGTATCTTTAAAACTGCTGCCAGGTCTGTTTTAGGTTACGCTGTGGTGGCAACAATATTCTCATCCAAAATTTTGGTGAGGCAAAGCTTTGCCTCCCTGTTCTTTGAAGCTGAACTTGTTAATTTCATTGGTAAAGAGAACTGAGATAGGAGTGAATGAGTCACTGTGTGAAATGGGCTACACATGCGACTGGAGAAGGCACAACTTTCTTATGGGTATTTTTTACACAAAGATGATTTTATGCTTCCATCTTTTGTGCCGTCTTCTCTGCGAGCATGCCTCTGTACTTATAACTTCTGTATAGCCTGAAGATTATTCTTATGGCAGATGTTAGTGGCCTCTAGGTGGTTTTCAAGGAGCTGTGAATTGTTAGCAGGGAGAATGATGTAGGAGCTCCTGCTGAAAAGTCAGTATGTACCTTCCTCCTGTCATCAGCGTGGACATCTTGTGGTTTGTTACTCTGCATCTGGCATCACTGTCTGCTCATATCAGTACTGCAGGGAAGAATTCGCCTGTAGGTGCGGATTTTGCTTTACAGGAGATTAGGAAAGGTGTCTGCTCACATGAGCTTCAAGAAGAGTAAGAAACACGTAGTCATTCATTCACTGCCTCACATTTCACACTTCAGTGCTCTCCAGGGTGATATCCTCTTACCTTCTGTGGTGGAGGAACCAGGCACTGGTTATCTTTTGTTGGGCATGCTGGTTGAATTTCCTTTGTAAGCCTTGTCGTTTGAGCCTTCCCAGGTGTGTCCAGCTGAGGGTGCTCTTTCGTTATGAATCTTGGTTTCTGTCATGGCTGAATCCGAAGTGGAGTTGGGTACTGAACGAAGTCGTGTTGAAATGACAACATTCTGAATTTGAATTGTTTTGTTGTCTCTCTGTTGGTCTGAGAATATCATAAGTGTTCCCATTTGCATTTCTATAATCTCAGTCCTCTCACCTCTGTTCTGGGGAAGTGAATAACTGTTCTGAAATTAGGTGGTTATATTGGGGTGTAGATTTCCCAAATCAAAAAAACTAAACCTGCTGAGATGTTTTGCATTGAAACACAAAGTGCTGTACTGTGTAATTCATATTTATTCTCTCTGCTGTGGAAGACAGTTGTGTAAGTTCTGCTCTTTAGCTAGACAACACATCAGCATATCATTGTCTAACTACAGCACAAAACTGCTTCATACTTACTGTTGGACAACTTGCCTTTTGATTGAGGAAAACCTGTATACAAACACAGGTGTGACAAATTCTGTTTTTTTTCTAGACTCTCTGAAAGTGTTTAGCATTAGTCTTGTGAATAGTATAACTATTCCCAGTGGAAGAGAGTTTACAGTTTTCTTCATTTCTGAACAAAACTGTAGTTGCAGTATATACCTTGTGCTTGCATAGATGAGTCTTGGGTGTGTGATTTCTTGCCCTCTTAAGAAAAAAAAACCCAAATCCAACTTTTAGATTGGAAACACTTGTCTGGTAGAAAGTGTAAGTTTTATATAATCATATTCTCTCTTTATGTTCCTAATTTTTAGATCACACCAGAGTATCTTCAAAGTGTTTGTGTTCGCTTGTTTAGCAATCAAATGAGACAAAGTGTAGCACATAGTATTGACTTCACAAGGCCTGGAACTGTAAGTATTAATGTTTGGGGTTTTTTACAGTAACTATCTCAAAAGACAATACCACTTAAGCTGTATGTTGAACAACACATGTGGGGTAGTAAAGACAAAACATAGTGTGTCCAAGCTTGTATAAGAAGATGGCAATACATAAGGTTTGCTTGATCTCAAACGCTGGTGAATTACACAGGTACACAGTCATAGCTGCATAAGTATGATGAATTCTGCTGTTATGATAACAGTAGGCTGTGTATCTGTTAATGCTAACTGAATGTTAAAAAAACCACAAAACCCTAAAACTGATGTCCTGAGTGTGGCTTGATGGCATATCTTAGCCAGTTTAATTTAGCTGAAAAGGGGTGATGGTGTTGCCCAGTTCTGGACACATTCTCTGTTCGTTTCTGTTGTCAGTGATGCTCCTGTAACCCTAGAGTGAACTGGCTTAGCCAGCTAAAAGAGAAGCCTCAGACAGGATCATGAGAACAAATGGGGAAAAGAGGAGGTAGGGAGGACTTCCCTTTTTTGTAAGAGCTAGTTGAGAGATGGGCAGTTAGATGCTACACCTAAGCCACCTTGTTGATTTACATGATGGGCTGTAACCCCATATCTAAGGAGCCTGGATCTTATCGATAAGCAGCTCTGGGATCCCCAGGGTTTTTGTCTTCCCACTTCACCAGCCACTGGTCCCTTTTCAGACAGCTGCAGTATACCCAGCTACTTGTGCCCATTAGTGTTCTGCTCAGTCTCTTCTGCCTAAATGGAGAGGGAGCTTCCCCCCCACCTCCAGCAGCAGAACCAGTTTTGGATAGTTTCTAGTGTCTGTGAAACTGTGCCTGGAGGTGTGACATTTTAAATGATTTAATTGTAGTGTAAGAGCTGTTTAGTGGTACAACCTTTTTTAATACCTAGCTTGTTCAAATTTTTCAAATAAGCGCTAACATTGAAACTGCATTAAAATATTTTAATACTAAAATACTATGTGCAACTGCTTTACAAGGACAAGCCAAAGTCATGAACTGTGCTTATTGTTTTTGCTGTGGCAGACATTCATGTATACTCTAACTTTGTAGTAGGAGAGCTTTGTGAAGTGTCAAAGCAGAAGAAAATAAGATTCTTGCTCCTTACTCTAGCCAAGGTTTTTAATAACAATGATGCTATGGGTGCATTTTGTTCCTCTTGACAATCTGTTACAGAAAGATGATGAGATAATAAAAATGTTCCCTTTTCTATGTGCTAATATTTTCAGAGGAAAGTATTATGCCTAATTGCTCTTCAAGCTGTTTTACATGCCCTCACTTCCCTGCTGATGGTCAGAACTCCTTCCTCTGCCTTGCCATGTATTTAGGAGGTGCGTGCTTAGCAGCTTTTGCAGGCTGCGTACCCCAGGGTTTCAAGAAGGGACCAGGATCTGTTTGTCTTCTACCTCAACATTAGCAACTGTCTGTAACTCCTCTCTCCTCAGATTTACACCATGTCTGTGGTGCATGGTTATGCCATCTCCCACCCCGTAATGTACCCCCCTGCCATCTTTCTTCTAACCAACAATTTTCAGGGGTCTTCCCTCTTCCCCTGCCAATGGCTTTCTGAGATAACGTTTTATCTACCCCAGTAGTCTTCTGCATTTTTGCCATCTGGTGTTGGGGTTCTGTGTGTCTCCCAGCGCCCCTTCCCTGTACTGAGATCATCCGTTCTGTACAGCCATGTGCCCTCTTCTGTCTTCCTGCTCGCTGCTTGCATCAAGGCTGCTCTTTTTCTCCTGTGCTTTCAAGGTGCTCCGTTTGCCGAGGGTTACTTTCTTATTATTTTTTTTTCTTGTTATTGTAAGTTGATCCTTTGATCTCTTGAACCCTTTTGGCAAGGGGACAGAAGGAAGAATGTCATCCTTATGCAAGGTGCTGATTTTTCTTCATCCACTCTGCAGAGAGTGCAGAAGTGGCTGAAGCTGTCTTTACTGATAAAAGCTGGGTGATTATTGCTAGACTGCATATGTCTTTCTATACCCCTATCACATATGCTATTTTAGCATAAACATTTGTCCTTGTATGGATTAGCCTTTAGGTGTAGGCATCTGTTTCCTTCTCTGTGAAAAAAACTTTTAGGTGTTTTAAGAACAATAAGTGATCACTGAAGAAGTAAGTAAGCAGCAGCGTATAAGCACAACATTTCAGCCAGAATCTGTGTCACTGCTGGTTTTTAAGAACAAGGTAGACAAATGGTGACCATTTACCAGGAATGGTTGATGCTTGGCTGCTCCTTCCGGACAGATTAGGTGACCGCTCAAAATCTCTTGCAGCCATACTTCCTCTGTTTCCTTCTGCTAAAAGATGCTCAGCTGTGAAATGATTCTTGATCTTCTGCATCATGTTTATGCATATCTAAAAGTGTCTCTAAAAGCATTTCTGTTCCAGAAACACCTTTGCTACTATACTTATGCCACTGTGGCCACTTTAGCACAGGCTCCAGCTAGGTAGATAGGTCAGAGAAAGAGGATTTGTTGGCGGTGGAATTTTTACCTCCTGGAAATAATTTTTTGCCTCCCTTCTGTCCCAAATTAGCCAGGTTAAAATGAATAAAGCTGTGTTCTTGTGGCACAGTTATATCTATTTTTATACTAGGCTTTACTAGTGTAACTATTTTTGTGTGACTTTATGGCTCCTTTACCCACACTATTTGAGGTAGTTGCTGTGCCAGCAAAGTTCTTTTGTGAAGGACCAGGACCGCTATAGCACTGAGAGTTTAGATTAAGGGTTTCTTGACTGATTTAGGTCACTCCTGGACAGTGAGGTTATAGTAGCTGCTGTAGCTGAAGTCTGATGTTGTTTCTGTAAGCAGACTCACACGCTCAGGCTGTCTGAGGCATTAGCCAAGTTTTGGAGGGTTAATCACACTCTTCGCTTGTAGACCTTCACTGCATCATAACCAGGTTTCCTCATCTTATCATTTTGTCTACACTAGGTTGATCGTATTGTCTTGTTTATTTCCCATGTAGAGAGTTCTGGTTTTATGCATGATTAGCAAACATTATAACACAAATAAGTTTAAGAAGAAAAAATATATATAGCCCATCTTCTGAGAAGAAAAATGAGACTCCTTCCTCATAATCCCAAAATACTTCTAACGACTTCGAGTCTGTTGATCCAGGAAGCCAGAGGAGATGGACTGAAAGCCAAATTCTGACTGTTTGCCACTAGGCCACTAAGGCATCCCGTTACTTTTTGTTCAAGGATTCCAAATACCTCGTTGGTACACAGTTAGATGTTATTGTTCTGTCCTTAAGTGGTTTCAGGTTTTCGCCTAAGTTCTGGAATAAAGCTGGAGGCATCACAACCCAGACTAAGTAGTATCATGAGTTTGCAGCATCTGTGCTGGATTTGTGTTGGAAGGTCCCTTCACTTTTTGCTCATAACTAATCAGAGACACTAGAGAGCAGTCTTGCCAGCTACTCCGTTTCACAGAACTTCTGCCCTAAGGAGCAGTCACCTGTGTGTATAATTGCAGAAGGAAGAGGCTAGCAGAGGGGCAGCTGCTTTGCTCATCCTTACCATTAGGTCACTGGGTAGGCAAGGTGAGTGAGAGGTTTGGAAAAAAAAAAAAAAGTCAATGTCTAAAGAGTTTTAGCAGGCATTAAATATAGTGGTTTGGTGGTGTGGTTTTTTTTCCCTCTCTTCATCTTGAATATTCAGGATTTGACCCTGATCACCAATGCCAGGACCAGACCCTTAAATAATTAGTTTTGGTGGATCAGTATTTCTAAATACATGAGCAGAAAAGAAAATCAGTAACAATGAAATTACTTTTTTATTGTACTGACATGCAGCCTTAAATTTGTACTATGTTTACTTAGGGGATGAGTGGATGTGCATTGCATAGTTTGGAAAGAGGAGGTGTTTGAGTTCAGTCAGCTATACTGGTGCAACTCAGGGGACAATCCAGGTTTGGGAGCAGGTTCTGAGAGCAGAAAATGCTAAAGCTGCATCATTTGCTGAGATGTGTACTTGAACTCTACAGTACATTTTGTTAAATCAGCTACACTACACTGGTAGTTTTAAGTTATACTGTGAAGGAGGACTGTACCAGTGCTGCAACCAAAATGAAGTATTGCCCAAGGAAATTAAAGAGTATACCTTGGATTATATCCTTGGTAGCATTATTTGTCTGCAAACTTGATTTAGTTCCCAGTGCATTGTACTCTGCTCAGTTTTTAATGTCAGGGAAGTAGTATTGTGTAATATAAAGCCTTGAGTTCTCAGACTTTGAAATCACAATAAAGGTAGCATGTATCACTTACTAATGCACAGTACTTTTGTACAAACATCAACTCCCTGGTTTGCCCCCCTCCTCCCTCTGCTTCGCCGAAGGTCTGTCCTTTCATACTGGAAGGAGTTCGTATCAGGAGGACAAATCCCAGAACGAGTCTTTCTTACCAGACTAGCTTTAAGACCTGAGGCACTGATGTCTCTTAACCAAAAGACTTTTCCAGTGTAATCATACCCACAAAATCTTACGTAGCAAGGGCTTCTGGTGTGGGCTGTTGCTTTGTGCTCTCCAGTAAGCTGACTTGGATCTCATTCTTTCATAGAGCGCCTTCATGCCTCTTGCCAGCTCTGTGACCTCTTGGGATCAGCTTGTGAGCCTGATCTACAGTCTGTTAACAAGATGCATCTGCTGCATGTAGTGGGAGAGATGCCACACTACCGTGTTACAGTTGTGTTACCGAGATGTTTCCAAGGCTTCTCTAAAGCCTAGTTTTACCACAAGGCTTTTTTCCTAGCTGCAGTTGAATGTTATCGCCATCTTCCATTATGTCATTTGATGTGTGTGGTCCTGAATTGGGAGATAAGAAACCTCAGAGAATTATCAAAGCAAGAGGTCTAGATCTAAGAACAGGTCAGAGCACTAGGTCTGGCAAGTTGAGGAAACATTCCTTTGAAGATTTAATCAGATTCCTGATTTTCTAGTGTTCATTTGGACAGGGATCTGATGTAGGTAGTGATGGATAAGTTCTAAAAGAATACTTTTAAACACAGTGATCTATTGTAGTCCCTTATATCTTTAATACTCTTGAGATAAATTAAGTTTTACTTTTTTTTTTACTTTTTTTTTTTCTAATAGAAATTTGTCTGGTAGGTAAGAAGCATGGGTAGTAGTTTTTTGATACCTGCAATTTTCAGTTTCATACACATCACGAAGCTGAGAGGATTCTGGCTCTTTGTCACTGAAGTTTTGTGCATTCATTCCCCATCGAAAGTAGATCTTAAGCATAGGCTTGAATCTTAAACCCTTGAACAGATTTTCTGATTCAAGTAAGATGTATACCTTCATAGAATTTCTTGGAATAGGTGTAATCCAGCGAGACCTGGACAGGCTGAAGAGTTGGGCGGAGAGGAACCTGATGAAGTTCAGCAAGGGCAAGTGCAGG
>Ga0181612_170780_pt1 | contig 10367 bp, 4 predicted proteins | sample HoacroProtozoa21_FD_119630 | JGI IMG/M metagenome (GOLD analysis project Ga0181612, IMG submission 119630) | Hoatzin crop microbial communities from Cojedes, Venezuel. Combined Assembly of Gp0051906, Gp0051904, Gp0051908 | reverse complement strand
TGGAGATCTCAGGGAAGCTCCTATGTTACCCTGGATTTCGTGGGAGAAGCGGGAGCTCTGTACCTGCTCTGCAAGCACAGTTACTCCTAGCATGTGTCTCATGGGGCAAAAGAGGGGAGCTTACAAGACCCCTCATCATCCCAGCCCTGATTGTTCTCAGCTTGCAGGATGTCCCTGGGCCATGGCTCAGACTGTCAGGAAATGGTCAGTTTGCACCTCCACTGATGATCTCTGTTTTGTCCACAGGCACCTGCACAACAACCGAATCCAAAGCCTGGGAGCCAACGGCTTTGATGGGCTGCACAGCTTGGAAACTTTGTGAGTCATCTGTTTTCTTCTCTGTCCTAAAGAGCTCGTGTGTGTTCATTCCCTCAGCAAATGTTCGTTCAGCCCGCAGGAAAGGGCAGGTGTCTCTAGGTCAACCCCACTGGGTGTTCACTCTTCACCGTGCTCTGAAGTCAGCACCAGGGCTGGCTCCAGACACCAGCCCAGCAAGTAGAAGCCCAGGGCATGATGTTCCCTGGGGTGGTGGCAGACTGGACTTTCTCCCTTTGTCTGTGCAAGCTGGTCTGGCTGTGCTGCTGCTGCAGAGGGGTCTGCGCATGTGGGTAGAGTGACTGGGAGGGAGCTCTGAGGCCCTGGACACAAGTCTAGTCCCGGTGTAATCCAGAGAGCTTGCCTGCCTGCCTTGCTCCAGGAATGTCCCCAACTCCTCATCAAATGCACGACGTCCCAAGGCATCCTAAACACCTGACTCCACCAAAATGAGGGGCTGGTTTGAGTTCAAGGCTGGTAAAATCCTTGGGGATCTGTGGAATATCTCTCTTTGAGATGGTCCCATATCAGCTAGCATCACCCATAGCCAGCTGACTTCATCTTGCATGATGTTCTTGGCATGGCTCTGCAGGCTATCTGTCAGGAGACCATGGGAGAAGATGAGTAGCAGGAATGAACTCTCCTTCAGGACACATCTTTATTAGCAGCAGAGGAGTGACCCTGAACTCAGAGGGACTTAAATCTGATGGCCTTGCCTTGCACACACAATGCCTTTGATGGCATTATGAATTGCCTGGGTCTCATGTGCCGTGCACTGGCATAGGAGGAAACATAAACAAGCAAGCAAATAAATCAAGGCTCTGAAAGACTGGAAGAGGTGCCTCTTGCCTTCAGTTGTGCATAAACATGTCCCTCCATGCAGGCCTTGGGGTCAGAATCAGGCCTTCACTTCTTGCCTGGGTCATGGCAAAAAGAGGTGACACTTCCCAGCATCCAAGTGCCATTCAAGGAGACAGGACTCCTCTGTCCGAAGCACGGTGCCAGCAGCAACAAACAGGAGAGAGTGGAAGCAGCAGGCAAGCCCTTGGTCCCTAGACACACTCCTTGGGGGAGGACCATGACACACATTGTCTCTTACTTTCAGACTGGCACATCCTGGGGCCACCCAGAAGGGCTCAGCTGGGGAGAGGCTGAACCATGCCAAGGATGACGCACGAAGGGAGGCTGCTGGATGTTCTCCTCCAGTGACCCACTGGTCTTCCCATCACTGTGCCAGCATGGCTTTCTCCCCAGTCTTTTCTGGTGGGCACAGACAGATACATGAGGGCAGAGTCGTGTCATCCAGACAGCACAAAGGCAGGCAGGTTGCAGGAGGGAGTCAAGGACTTGCTAATGGAAGAAAATCCTGTTTGGGCTATAACCCAGACAGTCCATGCAGCAACATCACAGCTTAAATCAGGGCAACCTTATTCTGCAGCCAAGGTGGTTAAAGCCACCTGCTGCCCACCCCAAGCAGGACAGAGCTGCAGAGAAGCTGGCCCCGTATTTACTGTGGGAAAAACTAAAGGACTTCCATTGCCTTGGGAGATAATTCAGTTTCCACAGACACCTGTGCTGAAAGACCATTTCCCCTTTCCTCCCCCTGGCTCCTGTTCTAGCACTTCCTTTGACTTTTGTTGCCCACCTGAGATGCCCCCCAGCATTCAGGGGAGCTCAGCATCTCCTTCTCTTGCTCTCAGTGTCTGCAGTGATAGGACTGCACAGCACTGCAGGGACGGGGCTTTCTGCAGGGCTGCAGTAGTGGAAGTCCTGTCCCTGCTGCCCAGGCAGCTCTGGGAGTATTCAGCCTCCAGGCATTGTCCCCTTGGGGCAGGACTCTGCCTGTGTCTATCCTCTGATGGCCCAGGCTTGTGCACGTAAGTATCCCACAGTTCCCATCACCCATGAGCTGCCTGCAGCTGCAAGGACAGTACTGTGGGGAGAGCTCCAGGTTCCTCCACATCTGATCACACTGAAGGAGTGTCCTCAAAAGAGAGTGAGCCGGTGTTTGCTCCACTTGGCCAGAGCATCTAATCCTCACCTCCAGGCCAGCAAGTATTTCAAGTCACTGATCTCTGAGGAACATGTTGTTCCTCAGGTGGAGCCGTCCCCCTCATATTAATCACCAGCACCCATCTGCCCTGCTGACCAAAGCTGGCCAAGCTTTGGGGCAAATAACAGCCGAGCATTTGGCTGCAACAGCCCAGCCAAGCTGCTAGACCTGCATCTACCTACCACCTCTCAGCTCCTGTGCACGTGGAGACTATTACAGTCTCTGCAAATACCCTTTAACTCAAATTATTATTACATTCTGTTGACAGCACTTAGCACATTTTCTTGGGTTTTGGAGGCCAAAATGTGCTCTCAGTTACCCCGTGGGCGTTACCTCCTGGAAGGCAGCAGGATGGTAACAACCGGTGAAGACAGAAGCTTCTCTAGGGTTCCTAAATTGAGTATTTGTGGCCAGATGCTGATTATAATCCAGGCACAACAGTTGAAGAGCTGTAGAAGTTGAGAGGAAAAAAAATTATTTGGGGCTTGTCAGAAAAGCCAAGGAGGTTTTAGGTGCCGAAACCTCTGTTCCCCTAAGGGAAATGTTTCTTCTCATACTCAGCTAGGCAGGAAAACTTCCATTTTTATCAAATCCAGCCAAAACTTTAAGAGAAGTAGCAATCACTGCTCCATGCAGGTCTCAGCACTGTGCAAGCTGCCTATGCAGAACAGCACCAGATGTCTACCCCAGGTCCTATCATTTCTGCAAAAATGGATCTCAGTGGAGCTTCTCTGATCGTGGAGAGGGCTTGCCCCTGATATTATTGGAGGGCAGCAAATTTAGAAAGAGCTGAAGTGAAGCCAGATGAATGACTTCATGTTTCCCCTGCATTGACCTGCAGCTACTGTGCACAAGTCAGTTCTGCCAGGTACAGAGCAAGAGCAGCTCTGTGTTTTCCATGCTGATGAGGGAGCAGGTAGATGTGCAACGCTCGCCAGGCCTCAATCAGTCAAACACCAGCATCTAGCTGGAGAAAGCAGCTTTGAGAAAATTTTCTCTGTCAAGGCAAGATCTGGCTGTTCACCAGCCCTCCCAGCCTCTTCTTTCTGGGAAGGGAACCTGGGCTGGCGGGCTGGAAGCAAGTCAGAGCCGCTCTGGCCAGATTCCCAATAGGGTTTCGAAATAGCCTTCAAACCTAGTGAGATTCCCTCACCAGTTCCCATAAGCCAGAGAGATGACACAGAGCAACCCTGCAGGGCTGTGGGAAGAAACCCCGAGCGTGGCTGAGCTATGAAACCAGGTATTAGATGGTTGAAGTGGGTGATACTTGGCATTTTTTAGCCCTTTCCCAAAGACACAGAGAAAATAAGAGTATAAATATCCTTATATGACATGTTCTTCCTGTAGCCCCTTTGGGTAATGGACCAGATCCTTTAAATAAGGTGTAGGCTCGGGGGGTGCCCATAGGAGATGCAGAGCAGAGCCAGCACCGCCCAGTGAACAGAGCAGCACCAGCTGGGCATGGAGACTTCATATACCAAGGAAAGGACAACCATAGCACATAGGCACGCCCAGAGGGGAAGACCTGTGGCCAAGGGGAGAGTTTGGACCACAGCAAATGGCCTGGTGCAGGCCAAGAGGGCGAATCCCAAGAGGGCTTTGAGTGAGGAGTGGGGCGGTGAAACAAAGGAGAAAAAAAAGTCAAGGGGAAGCACTATCTTTTGCAAGCAGTAGGAGCAAGGCATGCCAAAAACTGAGACTCAAGCCACACTGCTCTTCATGTTTCTTCTCTGCTCCTGCTTTGCCTTGTAAAACCTGCGCTGTAGTGTATTGCTCTTTAGGCCATTTAATGTGTGCCGTAAAACATCAGGCAGCATAACTGGCTTCCTGCTATTCGGGTGGAAGGATCTCAACTTTTACATTTCCTGATTACGGTGGACTTACTTAATTTCTCAGTCTTTAACAACACAGGGAGAAGGGGAGGGGTATTAGATTATACCTGTTCTGTAGCACAAGCCTGGTAAGTGTGGATGTTTATGGAAATGTTGATGTAAAGAGAAGTCAGCTGCAGCCAGGAGCATCACTGCAACGACAGAGGTCGATTCTTCAGAATATTCAGAGTTTGTACTCGAGGCCAGGTGCATGGGGTTAGGGGAGACAGGGCTGTGTTTTCAAAGGAGCAGCAAGGAAAAAATGCCATCCGAATGCTTGCATGGTGCTAACACAGGAGCCAAGTTCCCCACTGCTGTATGAGGAGAGTATTTATCATGGAGGGTTCCCTGTGACATCAATTTCCACAGTGACACTGGTCTTGTGCCCAGGTTTCCTCCTTATCACCTTTGTCTGGAAAGTTGACCAGTGTCCTAAGGTCCTTGAGCTTTGCAGCTAGTCTGAAGGCTGATGAATACTTGCTTCATGCCATGTAGCAGTTGACTTTGACCTCATTAGATAGGTTGTGATAACACTGAACTTAGCCCTCTGCTTCCCTGGAATATAACAGTTTCATGGATCAGACCTGGAGAGGAAGGCGAATGCATGAAGTCCCTCCAGAAGGCCAAGCGCCAAGTCACTGATCTCTGCAGGGTGAAGGGATGGAAGGGGTAGGTGACCTGAAGCTATGCAGCCAAATATATATCTGGATATATGTGCGTGTGTACATAGCGCTTCACAAATAGCCACGGGGAGGGCATCTAATCATGGAAGCTGAATTTCAGAGCTGGGCCCCCGAGTTCTAGCTCCAAACACCAGCACACATAAATCATGATTTAGCACTTCCCAGCCTGACTACTGTTAGGAAGACCTCAGCCTTGACAGTGTCCCCACGGCAAAGCAGGGCAGACCCTAGAGAGCAAGCAGTGAGTGCAACTGACTGGGTGGAGCGGTTCCTGTGTGGAACTTCCCGTGTCTTCCACCAAACCAGTAGTACCTGACTGAAAACACCCCTGGGCTGGGAGTTCCGCTCTGAAGAAAAGGAGAAAGTGTTTTTTCTCCCATCAAGACTGTTTCGCCCAAGCAGGGAATGTAGGTGTTCTGACCCTGAGCGCCGGCTGCCACACACACGTGGTGAGGAAATCAGTAGAGCCAAGTCCTTGGGGCCTCTGATACGGGGTGAGCAGGCAACAGCAGCAGCTCCAGCAGGTCTATGCTCTCACGGGGGTCTCGGGCATGGATGGGCTGGCAGTGCCGAGCAGCACCTTGCCGTGTATATATGCAGGGAACCCCAACACAAAAGCCACCACCTATCCCCCAACACCTGCTCAGGGCTCGATTTTGAGCTGCCGAGGCACAGGGAGAAGTGCAAAAGTAAGAGCTGTGGCCCTCCCAGTGGTCCTGGCCTAGTTCCCTGCATACATGGAGCATGGGCTGAACCAAAAACAGGGGTCAAGTCTCCTGCCTGCCCTAGCACATGCAACCAGACAGGACCCTGATGTTGGCAGAGAGCGAAAAAGTGTCTGGGCAGCATCCTGTCTCCCTACCCCGCAGCAGGGCTAAGGTGGCTCCTGGAGCAGAGGCAGGGATGGGAAACCAATGGCTGCTCCCCAGGACCAGCCCAAAATGCTGCAAGCCTCTGGGCTAGGGCGAAAATAACAATGATCTGCCCCAAAAGCTCTGCTCCTCTGACCATTCAGGCATCTCTTGCCCATCTCTGACATGGACGTGATGGGGAAGCAGTTCAGAGAGGCCCCGCAGCCCTCGCCCATCCCCTCCACCTGAGATGACCCCGCTGCTTCCTATCTCTCTGACTTCTCCCTCCTCACCCACATCCCTGCCAGCTCCTCCGCTCGTCAGACAAAGGAGATAAATCACTTGGAAAGAGCAAATCTTCATTCATTTAAAAACCTTTTAATTTATTTTTTAAAAATCGCGGTAATAAATTAAAAACGTCTCCCAGAAGGGCTGAATCCAAAACCCTCTGGCTCCAGGCGTTTTATCTGCCTAACCTTGCCTCACAGGAAATGCCCTTACCACAGGCGTTCGCAGCGCACTGCCCTATTATCCGGGTAATTAGTTGAGTCTGTAAACGCAGAGCAGAGCTGGAACCTACCGACTGCTCCAGAGAGTTGGATTTTCTATGGGAGAGAAAAAAAAAGAAAGAAAATTAATATAAAGTGCACCTCGGGCGATGAAGGCAGGAAGAAGGAAACGGGAAATATCTCCACCACAGCTCATGCAAGGGTTGTTTAACCCTTTTAGGGCCAGGCAGGCTTTGCTGTTCTCCTGGAAAACTGTCTTCCAAGGGCTACCTTGCTCCTCAAGTGGCATTTGTCTCCATCAGCGTGGTTAATTTGAAACCTTTTGTGCAACCTCTTGATGCTAATCCCAGTCTGTGCACCTCCCAAAGTAGCTGACGGTTTTGACTCTTCCAAGGATGTCCTGTTGGCTGTGCTGAGCTGCTCTGTTCCTTCCTCAGCATCCCGATGCCTCAGCCCTGCTGTGTGTCAGCATGGGTCCCCAGGCAGCTCACCAGAGGCAGCTTGGCTCTGCGATCCCACCATGCCCTGCCAGAGGAGGGAGAGGATTTCAGCAGAGGCCTGGGCACCCAGCTTCAGGGGATGGAGAAAGGAAGGGGGCAGGTGGCTTTTTGGAAAGGTAGGACCACAGCTCAGGGCCCTGGCTGCATGGGTCCCCACATCTGGTCCAAGAACAGAGCTGTAAAATTCATTGCCTGCTCTGATCATCATGTAAAAGGAAGGTGACTTTTCCAAACAGAGAACACCGCCTGTAAAACTGAAATGGCAAATGCACGAAGCACTGTCTGGGAGCATGGGGACCAGACACTTCCCTCCTGCGGTCTCCTTGGGTCAGCTGGTCCCAGTTTGCTGCATCTTTTCTCCCAAGAGCTGAAGCCTGGACTGCCAGAAATTCATCCTCATTGATGCAGCTCAGGCTCTGAACCAGCTGGGTACCTTCCGACTGGGCGCTCAGATTTTTCTGAACATGACCCCAAGCAGACATTATGTTTTGCAAGATTGTAAAGAAAAAAGCCAGAAAGTGAAGGCAGTTCAGGTGAAATGGTAGTTCTGGAGCCACTGCATTTTTCCATGGGTTACAGCTCTGCTGTAAGGCTCGCCTCCTTTGCAGGACTCTGCCTCTTCTCCCTTTGCCCATCAAACCCTCGCACCACCCCTCCTGCGCCCTGCCAGCTCTCCAGCCTGGCCTCCCCCTCTCCGGAGCTGCTGATCTTGCAGTGACAGACAGCACTGAGTCTCCCCAAACCCTCAACCCCTGGGTCTCCAGACACACTTGTGACCTGTCAGGGGTCCCCAGCTCCTCTGGCTCCTTGGGTTTCGTTTTGCTCGAAGCCTTCCCCTCGGACACAGACCCTTTCACGGAGCACCTGAGCGAGAGCAGCTGTTCATGCTGGAGGAGGGAAGCCTCTGCCTCCAGAAATCTGTGTGAGTGAGTCGAGTGCCTGGGAAAAGAAGGAGCAGACACTGCAGGGAGCAGAAATGGCAGCAGAGGAAAGCTGCGGGCATGTTTTCACCGTGGATGTGCTGATGCACAGAAGCTCTGCCCCCAGCCCATGCTCCCTTCTTCCAGCAGCGGCACGCTGCGGGGGGCCGATCACCAGCAACTTACGCACCTTGGGGGGTAGGTAGAGGTCCCCAGCTCACTTCCCGCAGTTCGGAAACGCTCTGCTGTAGACCAGGCTTCCTCAAGCCTGCCTTCTGCTCCTGGCTGGCAAAGTGCAGCAGCCTGCTCCGTGCCTCCCCTGCCTGAGTCATCAGCTCCATGGTTATTGTCTGTGCATCCCAGCGACCGAGGTCCCCGCTGCTCCGCTTTGCGGTCAGCTCCTTTTGTGTCTTGTAAACGATATGTGCATGGCAGCGCCTGCGCTCCCAGGACCCCCCACGAGATCCCGTTCTCAAAGGCTTATTTCAACCTTGTTAAATAAATCAAATGCAATTGAAAACACATTTGATCCGGTACCTTCATCAGTTAGAGAACAGACAGAAACGCTGGCTGGAACAGACACATTCTGGGCACTGCTGCGTTTTTAAATGGAGAACAGAGCTGCGGAGGAAGGACTGGCGGCTGCAGGCGTACAAGGCATGACCTACAGACAGGTCCCCCGGCCCAGCAATAGACCTGTCAGTGCCACGTAAACCCTGTAAAACGGTGAGCACCGTGTAACTGAGAGGCTGGGATGTTTCCAGGCTGGGCTGTCAGAACGGATCCTTGTAAGGAGGCTGCTGCTCGCTCCTGGCAGGAAGCAAGTCCCATTAGTACCCGATAACCTTCCCACCGTGTGAGGCCCCATCTCTGCTCCTTTGGGACACCCACGAACTCCATTGCACTCCATCGCAGCCTGACTTCTCCTTATAATCTGCCAAAAATGGGCCTTTCTAGGACATGATTAGTTTCCCAAATTAAAACACTGCCCCTAGCAGATGAATCCTGTGACAAGTCATTTCTCTCTTCTGAGCAGTCTTGAGCCTCCCCCTCTTGCATGTCTCCATTCAGGGGATGGGCACAGAGCTCCAGGCTGGCTGGAGTTAGACATGTGCTCTGGGTCCTTTTGCATCCCCCCCGCCCCCCTTTCACTAATGACAGGCGCTTGCTGCATCTCATCAGCCAGACTGTGCTGGGGAAGGGCACACACTCGTCACACGTCTTAGTCGCTACCAGGAGAGCAGGGTTTACTCTGATGCTACAGAACTATGGCACCTAACAGTGCCATCGCTTTTCGTACTCCAGACTAATCAGGCAGCTCCTCCCAGCTCAAGCTCGAGCTCAGCCACAACCCATGACCTTGACATAAAGCATCTGTGTAGAGCTGCCTGGCCGGTGCCGGGCAAGAGGTCAAACTACATGGTCACAACAGCCCCCTTGGGCTTTCAGACCACCAGTTAAATCATTTCCAGTGCTCAATTTGGCCACAGTAACCAGCACAACTAGCAGCAGCGGTAATTACATTTACTGGCAACTTGATTAGCTGCCAGCACAGGACAGGTGGAAATGCAGGTCCTCATCGGAGGCTGCACACAGTCTCGCTCCAGGGCACCGCAGTAACATCTCAAACTACACCGGGACTGAAACAGTCAGCAAATGTCCCATCTCCAGCTTCTAATCTTACTGCATCTTCAGGTTTATTAGCTGCAAATTTGTGGTGTTTTGTGGCTTATGGAGGAATTTATAGTACTATATAATTTTTTTTTGGCTTCCTGTGTGGAACCACTAATAGTCCCTAACAGGCAGAAAATTGACCTGAGACTCTTTCCCCTCCTTCTCTCCTTTTGGACCAATTGAAGATATTAATAGTTCCAGGCTGCATGTTGTCAGCTTCAAATCACCCTGGCAGTTAAAGCCCAAAATAACTGTGCCTTTGATGTAAATTTACTTTTATTTCTGAATAAACAACAGGGTTGGTTAAGATCTTCCAAATATGAAGCTATAGGCTTACTCTAGAAATAACAACAATGGAAAGCCAGCCAGTTCATTGTGTCATGGGTACACTGGGTGACCTTTTAAGAGGTTTTCATTTTAACTAGAAGAACAGACAAGGTTCCCTTCGACATCCCACTGTGATGCCTGGAGCTGGTAACTTGGACCCCAACTAAGGAAAGGGATTTTTTTATAGTAATTTCTCTTGCACATCATTTCTGAAACTCTTGGCTGAGTCATTTTGCTTCCAAATGCCCTTGATAATGGACAAAACAGTCTTCCTTATGCCATGGCCATGTTACTTTTTTTAATGAGGCTTCCCTATTGTTTTGCTGTAGCTATGGCCATGGTGCGTTGGCATCCTTCCACCAGGTAATGCTGGCATTGGGTCTGCTTTCCTAGATGTGCCAACAAGGGCACCAGCCGGGAGACCCCATACGCAGACTGCAAAGCTTTGGGGCACACCCCAGCGCCAGGGAAGCTGAGACCTCAGCAGAGCCAGGTCCGGGTCTCTTGGGGCAGTCCCACAGCCACCCCAGCCCATATGTCACAGCAGTGCAGTGGGGATAGTGTCACCTGGAGTCAAGTGTGACTTTTTGCAGCTTTCACAATGCTGGAAGTAGTAAGAAAGTGTCAGAGCATTGACTTGGGACCAACAAAGTATTGCCCAAGC
>Ga0181612_133149_pt1 | contig 10367 bp, 12 predicted proteins | sample HoacroProtozoa21_FD_119630 | JGI IMG/M metagenome (GOLD analysis project Ga0181612, IMG submission 119630) | Hoatzin crop microbial communities from Cojedes, Venezuel. Combined Assembly of Gp0051906, Gp0051904, Gp0051908 | reverse complement strand
ATCCCCTCAGGTAGGGGTGCTTATTACCTGGCTTAAGAAGTTGTCCTCAATGCATTCTAGGAACCTGCTGGATTGCCTACAGTTTGCCATGTTGCTTTTCCAGCAGATGTCGGGGTGGTTGAAGTCCCCCAATAGGATGAGAGCCTGTGAGCGCGAAGCCTCCTGGAGTTGGAGGAAGAACGCTTCGTCTGTCACCTCCTCTTGATCTGGCGGCCTGTAGTCTTATTCCTACCCTCTTTCCTACACTCATCCAAATGGGTCCTCTGTCATCCATCAACAGACACAGGATACAGGGCTAGCTGGACATTTCCATCTGGCCATTCTTATTTTTCTGTTTCATAAACATCTTCTTCATGTTTCCATGGCTTCAGCACAAGCTGTACATGAAAGTTTGCTGCTCATATTTCCCTAGTACAGGCTGTGATCTGCTTAAAGCTGTCCAAAGGCCTGAGTTAGTCCTACTGAAAAGGACGCCGTGTCCTGCCTCCTAGTATTATTACTAGGTATTCAGAAACACAACCAGAAAACGCCCTTATCTCAGACTGACAGGATAAAACTCTTATTTTCCAGATCACCTTGGCCACCCATACCAAAGCAAAAATACTCTCTGGCCTGTCAATAGCATGAGTAGAGAGGGAGACAACTCATCACCGAGTGTTCCTCCTGGCCTTCTAACCCAAAGCAAGACTTAGGCATAGTCACTTCATGCTTTTTTCGTGCTTTCAACATAAACAATGCTATCACACTTGACTCCTATCCCACCATGTCCCCCACAGGGTGGGAGAGAGAGGAAGAATGAACATTTCCACCAAACTCTTTCTATTCTTTGGACATGTTTATTTTTGCCTCTTCATCATAGTCTATTTTCAGCATTGCATGGATCCCCACCACGAATGGGACTAGCCCTACAGAAGCATTCTCAAGAGCATCCCAACCCTCAGCTGGAGGGTTCATGAGGTCCTGGTACATCATTGGCACTGCTTCATACTAATGTCCTCCCTTCCCGCCTTTAGGTGGATGTCCGCATTATTGAGCCACAGGGACTTCGCTACGTGCACGTTCCTAATTCACTTGGAGATCATTTTGATGGAATCACCACCATCTCCAAGGGAGAGAAAAAGGTAACATTCACAGACTGGAAATAGCATGAACACTTCAGTTTTCACACTTTCCCCTATGCAGTCATGGCATTTTTCCATTCCTGCTCGAAGCATGCAAAAATGTGGCAAAAATATAGTGTCTTCATTATTGATACCTAAATGTATGCACAAGATGCGCAAGTACTACAGCGACAGCAGTATAGAACTAGTGTGTAGTCCATCTGTTTGCACAAAGCTTTTAATTTGTAATTCTGAGAGAGCAACGCACTGAGATTGTTGGGTGTGAAAAAGGTAAGTGGTGAATACCTAGTAGAATAACCATTCTGGAATAACTCCACAATCTCAGTTTCAACTGAGAACATCTGCATAAGGGCTCATTTTAGCTCTGCTCTTTTCCTAAACATTCTTACTCTACCTTTCTCCAGCATAGGTCTTGGGTATAAGTAAACCCTCCAACAGTAGAGAAGCTTTTCTCAAGAAACTTCAAGCAGTGACTTGGGGAGGGTACAACTCTTCTCACTCTTTCACAGACATCTAATACAGGATATGTGAACCAGGCCCAAAATGTCTGTCTATACTACCACAATAATATATCAGGCAGTATTTTTTCTTGATGTCCTGACTCCACTTTATGTCTTATTCACCCACATTCCCACTTTAGCAAATTGTTTCAAAGATAGTGTGTGGCTATGTATATTATGTCTTATCTTCTGAGGAAATTTTAAGTTATCCAGTCAAAGCAGAGAAATAATGCCACAAAGCCTGCAGAACCAATCACGTGACTAATGAAAATGATTCCTAGTGCTCAATTTACAGACAAATTGTAAGCGCTTATTTGTTTTGGAAAACATCATTTAAAAAACTATTAAAAAATTTGCTAAAGTTATGGATAGTTTCAACCAGGAAAATGTTAAAAAAGCCAACATATTTCTAGAAATGGTTTGCACAGCTCTAGCTGAAATATTTGGTGCTGTGGATGGGTCATTTTATTTGTGTTACAGTTGCTACTACTGCATCAGCATATCCAGGCAAACCTTAGTCCTGTTTTTCTTTTGAAGTGACAAAGTTCATTTGCTACATAAACTAAGAGTACAAATAAATAAAGAAGAAAAGCGTTCAGTGAAAGAAGATATTTTGTGAATAGATGAACTCTTTTTGTTTCAATGATCCACCTTTCACACAACATGTGATTGACTGATGATCACTTCTCATTTCAAGGCTCATGTTTCTTTCAAGCCAACGATGGCTCAGCAACGAAAATGCCCCACGTGCTCATCCACAGCAGTAGATGGAAATTTTGTGGTGCAATATGATGTGAACAGAGAAACTACAGGTGGAGAATTGGAAGTAAGTGTTGCTGTTTAACTGGAATGGGAGATCTGTAAATACAAGGATTGTTCTCATTAAGCAAACAGTGCTAAATAAACTTCATCATTCAGGAGAATAAGCATGAGAAAGAGCTCTGTATTCAGTTGAAAGAACAGAGATTTTAAATGGGCAGAATGGATTTACTTAATTTATGACTAAGACGAGGTCCTAGAGTCAGGAGGAGATTCCTGTCTTGTTCAAAGCCAATGTCTTTTGTACCTAGCAGCACGCTTGTGATTTAATGTTGAATCGGAGGACAGAGTCATTGGACGTTGTACCAATACATCACAAGGAGACAACCAGAACATCACTATTTTTATGTTAACATGAAGCAGAGTTATGGGGTTGAACTATCACAGACAGAACAGTCTTTTTAAAAATATATTTCATTCCCCCCTATGCTAGTGCATGTCAGTTGTCTGAGAACCAGGCTCTGCTTTCCTTCATAAAAAGTAAATACTACAGAGTATAAATGGTGTAAGGCTACAAATACAGAGACGTGCAGAGCTGAAAGATAGATTTGGCCCATAAAGAAGAACATTTTCTGCTCTGTTATTGTCTTGAGTTTTTCTGACATCTTTACTATAGCTCACTTCACTGTGAATTTTTTTTTTGCTTTGTAGATTTTTAATGGCTATTTTATTCACTTCTTTGCTCCGGAAAATCTTGATCCTCTGCCCAAAAACATTTTATTTGTTATAGACGTCAGTGGCTCAATGTGGGGACTGAAAATGAAACAAGTAAGTGTTTGACCTCTGTTGCAAAATGAATCTCCTGCCAAGTTTTCCCATGTGCCTTACTATACAATTCTGTAGCAGACTGGCACTCAAAATTACTGGCTAAGTTCTCTGCACTTTACTCCGTCAAAAGTCTCACTGAATTTGGAGAATATTTGATGAATCAAAGACTTCATGATTTCACTCTTTATTTGTAATGCTTCTTCCATGTTGTAAGGAAGAGGTGATGCCATTGGAATATGAATTTTAGCTCTAAATTGAAACTTTAATTGACAGATCACAAAACATTTTGCAAAGGCTTTGACCCTCTTTTTCTCTAATCTCGTTTACTGAATCCTGGGAAAGCTGAAGTCTCAGTTGGGATTCTCCATCTCTGCTTTCAAAAAGTTACGGACAAATTGCTGACAGCTCACTGAACAGCAGTAAGGATTGTTTAGACAAAGTAACCCATTGGGGGGGAAAAATGCAAAGAATAAGATGTTTTAGTCTGCAAAAGAAAAGACTTGGAAAGACATAATCAGCACCCAAATACGCGAACAGTTGTTCCAAAAGGGAATCTCATCAACTGACATTCATGCCCACCCAGGGCAGAATAAGATGGAATCAGATAGATTTACAGCAGGAGACATTTATATTACATATTAGGAAAAATATTGCAGTGCTGAGAGGGGACTTCAGGAGATGGTATATGATGTGTCACTGAAGGTTTTTAAGAACTGGCTAGACAAACATTACCTGGGGATGATCTAGGTATATTTGAATTTGCTTCAGAGCTTGGCAGATTGCCTCCTTGGGGAAATCACTGCTGCGAGACTGGGATACAGGCTAATTGTCACTTGTTTAAATCACACATCTTCAAACAGATTTTACCCAGCCTGAAATGACAGTATTGTAGACAGAGCTATGTCTCCTGAGCTGGTACGAGCAATTCCTCTCTCCTGAACAACAGTGTCTCACAAACTACTTCTCTCTCTCATCCCACTCTGTGTTAGCAGGAGCTAGGCAAGGATGGGTTGAGTCACATGGGTTTGTCTTGCTAATTGCATTTTTTCTGTGTTTCTTTGGTGAAAAGTTCAACTTTATGCAAGAAGTGCAAAAAAGGAGAGGTTCGGATAGCAGATGCTCTTTTGGATTCCAGAGCTCCTGTTCTTATTCATCAGAGGCATCTGTTTGCCTGCAGTCACAAGTTAAGAAGATGCTTGCAGCAATAGGAAGCATAAACTCCTCTTCTCTTAAATTTCTTCTTCTCAGACCATTGAGGCCATGAAGGCAATATTGAGTGAGCTCCGTGCTGCTGATCAGTTCTCCCTCATCGACTTCAACCACAATGTCCGATGCTGGAGAGATAATCTAGTCTCAGCCACCCCAGCGCAGGTTGAAGATGCTAAGAAGTACATCCAGACAATCCATCCCAATGGGGGTATGAGGTTTTTGATTGCAAGGTGCTCATGGAAGTTAAATATCACAGGAACGGGTTCCTCAGACAACCTTCAGATGGGCAGAGTACTCCTAACAAAAATTTTGATTACCAAGATGCAAAAAGCATGCCCTGGGACTAAAGGAGAGCAAGGATTCCAGTTTATTGTGTTGGGGTATGGGATGGCATTTCCTTCTCCTGAGCAAGCTATGACAGATAGAACATAGACAACAGAACAGCTATCTTTAATCTATAGGTCCTGCCTCCAGCCTTACAGATCCCAAATATCCTTGAATGATCAAGGCCTTTGTAAAGCAGATCATAAGCAGCCCAGCTCCAGGGTCTGCACTGGCTATAAATTGTAGACTACACTGTGATGTGCTAAATGCCACCCTGGGCAAACTGTTCATCCTTTTGGTGCCTCCATTCCCTGTCTGATAAACAACAACAGTTGCCTTTCTCAGCCTTACGGCACTTCGAATGCTTCGTTTCTTAGTGTTTGAGGTATTTGTACAGAAGGGGCCCATGATCATTTTAATCAATCGCTCTCTGAAGTGCAGCTGTGCTTTAGTTGTTCAGTTATTTGTATGCAGATAGCATGTACAGGCTCTCCCCAACATCAGAGCCTTCTGGTGCTGTGGCACCTTCATTTCCTGAAGCTTTCACTGGCAACACGCAAGGTAGAATCAACACAAAGTTACAGACTTGTCCAAGGTCATCAGTGTGCTGGGAACAGAAAACTATGTTGGATATATGAATGCCTCATAAGTCTGACTTTGTCACCGCAGAAGAACTGACAGACAAGCTAAGATACCTGCCCCTATCCAGCAAAGCCAGTTTGCAATGCAGCATTTTATTATCCTGTCTCTGGAGCTAATTTTTTTCTTTCTTGACAAAGAAAATACCTATTTTCTGACTGCTCAGCCTTCCTACTCCTGTTCCTCTCACACTAATTTCTTATTCTGTCCCTTCTGTGCCACAAGCCAAACCTTTGGATAGGCTCAGTAAACATACACCTCTCCTTTTCCAATCAAGATGTCCAAGGAACAGTCTGATGCCAGAAAAGAAAGTTTCTTCATGCTCTCATTCAACCACCTGCCTACTAACCCACTGCTTCTCCCCACAGCAAATAGTTCCCAACACCACAAATGGTCCCACTGGAATTAGTGAGGGAGGATGGGGTGTCACATGAAAAAGGGGACCAGAGTGCAAGCAGATGTACTGTAAACATCACAGAGGAGGGGTTTTGCTGCCTTGATCTCAGGTCTTGTCCATGATGACTGATTCCACTAGAATCTTAAAACTGATCTGGATTCGACAAGAATCAAACTTGTTTTCTTCATTGTGTCTTTGACAGGCACAAATATCAATGAAGCTCTTCTCCGAGCCACATTCATCCTGAACGAAGCCCAGAACTTAGGCATGTTGGACCCTAACTCAGTCTCCATGATTGTATTGGTGTCTGATGGAGACCCGACAGTAGGTAAGGATCCTGCTTTAGGTGAGAAGAAAGGCCAGTGGGATTAGGTGGGATTAGCCTGAGAAAATCATGCAACATGTAGACACTTTGACAGTAAGTTAAAAAAGATTTTGTTCCCCTTTCTTCCACTGCCTGTGAGGCTTTTTTGCCAAATGCTATAGGTGCCTGGGGCTTTGCACAGAAGCTTTCAAGAGATGAGCAGATTATGTTATGCAAGTTATTTACTTCTTGCAGTTACAGAAATGCGTAAGTCCTGTAGGAGAGGTAGTTACAACAACCTTAGAAAAAATTTCCTCTTCCAATGACCTTAGCCCATATAGATCCACTCAGCGCCAAGTGTAACGTTAAAATTGGGAAAATAAAGTAGAAAACAAATTAATTTGGATTGGATTTGGTACAGGTCAAAAACAACCGCTTACTGCAAGATGCCAGCCCAGAAGAGGCTGCCATTAAAAATAAGTCTGAAAAACAAGTCTGTCCCAGATGTGGCAGAGAACATCTTAAGTACAAGAAACAAAGTAAAACCTTTATGGAGATGTCTTAGTCTGCAGAGAGTTTGAAGCAGTAATTCTGGGAGAAGTCTACATGTGTTACATTTACAAACTCCCCAGGAAGTTTATAAGAGCCCGGGATACACAAAGAATATGCATCAGATACCAAAAAGGAGTTCAAAGAAATAATTTTCAGTGGAAATAACTTGTTAATCTCCATCCAGAAGAAGCTCAAATGTCACTGTAGGCATTGTAAAATGGAGATCGGGCATCTGAGCTAGCTGTCTAGACTCCCCTTATGTTAAGAGAGAACCAGAGACACTGGAAGAGCATGAACGCGCTTTCCTTGATGGAGACTTCCTCCGTTGCTCAGATGGATGTCACTCTTTGTGTGTCTCGAAGGTGAGCTAAAGCTGACAACGATCCAGAAGAACGTGAAGCAGAGCATAAAGGACGAATTCTCTCTCTTCTGCCTTGGGATTGGGTTTGATGTAGATTATGATTTCCTGCAAAGAATCGCAACTGACAACCGTGGCATGGCCCAGAGGATTTTTGGAAATCAGGAGACTTCGGCCCAAATGAAGGTGTGTTTCTGGCCCATTGCCTCTGAAACTGAGGGTCCAGTTCTGTTCACAGCTGTGGAGCTGGGTAACTCCACTAGCAAGAGAAGAGTTACTGGGGGAGGGTCACAAAAATCATCGTTTCTTCTGGAAAGTCCTGCAAGCTGATAATCATGTATTAGCTTCAGTGCTCCTAGTCAGAATTTTTGTAGTATCTATACTACATACTTTACTGCTTTGTGTAGGATTTACATTCTACAAAACAGTCTTAACCATAAAAAAGATTTTCTGAATTAAAATTAAGGCCTGGATTTTACCAGCATATCTAAAATTTGCCAGCATATTTTCCATATGCTAAATCCAACTGTGTACACATCCCAGTTCACATCAGCCAGGTACAACAGGGCTGGAAAAGGGCAGACAGTCTAAAGCACAGAAGCAAATACAAGTGAGACACAGGCCTAGGTTTTGGCAAGAATTAGGTGGGAAGCACCTGTGTGTCTTACACAGCAGCAAAGAGCTGACCAACCTGATAATAGCTTCAGGCCATACACATTTGTGCTCAGCCTTTTAGGTCTAGGAATAACACAGCCCGTGGTCTTCTGACCATCCTGGAAACATTCAAAATCAGGTTGGACAGGGCTCTCAGCAACCTGATCTGGCTGAAGATATCCCCGCCCATGGCATGGGGGTGGGACTAGATGACCTCTAAAGGTCCCTTCCAACCCAATCCATACTGATTTCATGATTCTATGATCCTCTGATTTCCACAAGACTTGGGCCAGACCTTCTTGCTGTGCTCTCTTACAAGTGTACTAAGGTCTAAGTATAAAGGCATCTGCATTCTCTGGGACAAGGAAAGTCCCTCTTGCCCATTGGGGTTCTGGGTTTTGCCACTTGCTGTCCTTTCAGTAAGAGTGGTGCATGTGGGAGGGTTGCTTCAGGTACAACAGACTCACTTCTATGTCTCCTTCCACCTCAGAATTTCTACAACCAGGTCTCCACCCCACTCCTGAAGAAGATTCAGTTCAACTACCCCCAGGAGTCAGTGTCAGATGTCACCCAGAGCAGCTTCCACAACTATTTTGGTGGCTCAGAGATAGTAGTGGCGGGGAAGGTCGACACGGAAAACCTGCAGCACTTGGAAAGCATCGTCACAGCGACAGCAGTGAGTGAAGGTGTCCCTAGGATACCTGCTCCTGGGGTTTAGGCTGGTTCATTCACTCGAGCGCACAGTCTCCTTGCTGGAGGTTATTGCCAGCAGAGTGGTTTGTCTGCTTGGGTCCTAGGTGGGAGCATGGGGAAACTCCTGGAGGGGTTTGTCCAACAATGTTTCACAATAGCTTCAAGTACAGCAATAGCCAGTACCTGCAGCCTGCCAGAGGAATTTCCTTCTAATAAAGGTACCATACAAAATTCAATTGCAAACCAGACAAAGGCTATGGAGTCTGTCGTCATGCTTTGTCAAGCTGCAGGGGAGATCCCCTCAGGTAACTCCTTTCATGGCTAAACCTCCCACTGTTGGGGAGTTCAAGCTGGTGAGTCTACAATATGTCAAGTCCTAGCACTGTCCTTTTACGCTCTGCCTTGTGGCAGGTGTGATGAGACATCCCTCGTGTTTCAGGGCTGCTCTTCCAAGTGAGAGGGATGGGGTGGGAATGCAACATCCAGATCCTGCTTTCTGAGGAGGAACCGAAATATCCACAAGCTTACAGGGCTCGGGAGTTACCATTTGTTATTTGCTGGAAAAATCAAATGCATTCAATATTCTTTCCTGTCAAAACACAGTGCAGTCCAAGGGTCTGTGGGAGAAAGTAGAATTTGGTTCCTGTTTGGTAGGCATTCGATGTGAAAAAGCCTGAGGTGAGAATGGCAGAGCTCTGTTAACAGCAGAAGAAAAGTTGCCTCTTCTTTTGGCAGATGGTAGCAGCCTCTCTGGCTACTGCTGACATCGGCTTTATCTATTTTAATCCACTGTCACTAAATGTACCTTTAACAGAAGAAGTTCTTGCTCCCCTCCCACAGTGGTCAGGCCAACAGTGCTGGGACTTTCTGATCTGGAAGCGACCACAAGCAGAGCCAGCATGGGTCCTTAATGCCAACCATGCCAAGAGGGGAACTCAAAGCCACCCCATTCTCCTGGGTCACCCTCCATTATCTTTATCTCTTGCTGATTGCATAGGCAAATGCAGAGCTTGTCATGGAAACCCTGCGAGATGTTGAAGAACTGGATGGCTTCATGAAGAAAGACAAATACGCGGATCCTGATTTCACTAGGAAGCTGTGGGCCTATCTGACTGTCAACCAGATGCTGGCAGAGAGGTGAGATGTGGTCTGTGATGGGAGGGAAGTGAAGCTTGAGAGCAATCTGGTCCTCTCTAAGACCACAGCCATGAGGCTCCCCACAGGGTTTCAAATGGGTAAGGTAAACAAATCAAAACAGAGGTGAGTGATATCTTAAGCCACGTTTCTCCTATCTTTAGAACTCACGGATATCAGGGAATAGAGTTTGGGAGCAGTTAATTAGAGGAATAAGGGTTAAAGAGACCTGGCTGTGGGCCTGAGTGAATGAAATGAATGGGAGACTTCCCTTACAGAGCCTGAGTGAAAGCTATGGAGCAGTTTAGGATGAATCCCCCCTGAAGCAGAAGGAGGTCTCATGCTGAGACCAGGAGCAGGGCTGGGCTTCTCTGAGCCCAGGCCAAAGCCCACAGAAGCCAAGAATTCATATGAAGAGTGCATTCATGTAGGCCCTCAACCCTTCCTTCTTGCAACCTGCCAGACTGGTTCTACAACCCCTCTGTGGGGACATTGTCATCACAGCTTCCCCTCAGAGCTGCTAACCGTGCCTTCTGTTTTATTTTCCACCCAGAAACACAGCTCCCACTGCAGCTTTGAAGAGGAACATCACCAAATCCATCCTACAGATGTCTCTTGACCATCATATTGTTACCCCCTTCACAGCCATGCTGATAGAGAACCCCGAGAAGGATGAGATAATGCTGGCAGACCAGCCCAAAGCCCCCAGAAGGGGCTGGTGCGCAGGTAAGTCACAGAATCACAGAATCACAGAATAGTAGGGGTTGGAAGGGACCTCTGTGGGTCATCTAGTCCAACCCCCCCGCCGAAGCAGGGTCACCTACAGCAGGCTGCACAGGACCTTGTGCAGGCGGGTCTTGAATATCTCCAGAGAAGGAGACTCCACAAGCTCCCT
>Ga0181612_146895_pt1 | contig 10368 bp, 5 predicted proteins | sample HoacroProtozoa21_FD_119630 | JGI IMG/M metagenome (GOLD analysis project Ga0181612, IMG submission 119630) | Hoatzin crop microbial communities from Cojedes, Venezuel. Combined Assembly of Gp0051906, Gp0051904, Gp0051908 | reverse complement strand
GGCGTAGGTGCATTGGTTGATCCAGTCGCCCAGGAACACCACCGGACATTCACGGCCGTTGGCAGTGGTGATTGACGCCTGGCGTGCCAGATGCAGGTGACCGTAGAGGAAAGCCTCCACCTCGGGCTGACGGTCGGCCACGCCACGCGAATAGCTGATCAGGTCTTGCGCGCTGCGCTCGACGCACTGCTGCTGCCGCTCGGGGTCGCGGTGGGTGCGGTTGTTGGTTGACCATCCGGTGGCGATGGGGTAGGTCCATCGCGGGTGGATGGCTGCATAGAGCCACTGGCACGTGCGGTTGTAGAAGCACCACCGCATGAAGCGGTACATGCGCGGCTGGTGACCCACGTCATCGCCGTGCGAAATGAAGAAGTGATGTCCGCCGCCGACGTCCACCACCGTGTGACCGGTCAGCACGGTCAGGCCCACCTCGTCGCGCAGGTAGTCGAACAGCCACACGTCGTGGTTGCCCGTCATCCAGACGATGTTCACGCCCGCGTCCGACAGTTCGGCCAGTTTGCCCAGGAAGCGCACATAGCCGCGCGGCACCACATATTTGTACTCGTACCAGTAGTCGAGGATGTCGCCCAGCAGATAGAGCGCGTGGGCATCGGCTGCGATGCTGTCCAAAAAGCGCACCACCCGCCGCTCGAAGTCGTGCGGATGCTGCATGTAGTGGGCGCCCAGATGCAGGTCTGATATGAAGTAGGTCTTGGTTCGGGCCACGGCTGACATCCTGTGATTTGTTGATCGATGAAATGGAGGGCTGGTGTGCCTTACATCATGCCCAGCTCGAGCTTGGCCTCGTCGGTCATCATGCGCGGATCCCATTCGGGCTCGAACACCAGATTAACCGTGGCGCTGGTGACGCCGTCAACACTCTCGACCTTCTGCCTGACGTCCTCGAAGATGAAGTCGGCAATGGGGCAATTGGGCGCAGTGAGCGTCATGTCGATATCCACGTGACCCTCGTCGTTGAGGTCGATGCGATAAATCAGGCCCAGGCTGTACACGTCGACCGGCAGCTCAGGGTCATACACCGTCTTGAGCATCTTGACGATGTTTTCCTCGATTTTAAGTTTCTCGTTCTGTTCCATTTTGTGCCTGCAAAGGTAGTGTTTTTAAATGAATGAGGCACAATTTGCTATACATTTTTCATATTACGGTGGCCCGATAGGGTGCAAGCAGGGCTGCCCGCGCTGTGGGGCAGCCCTGCCGTGGAGGGGGTGTCTGTCGATTAAAATCGATCCTTCTCGTCGTTGCCGGCTCCGGTGCCCTTATACTTGCTGCGGGTGGTGTTGAACCTGTATTGGACGCTGACGTTGAACGAACGGGTGCCGGTTATGTTTCGCACACGCAGTGTGGCATTGCCCTGTGCGGTCATCGCATGCGTGTGGTTGGTGTTGAAAATGTCATAAACCATGGCGCGGACGGTGAGCGACCGGTTGAGGAAATATTTGATTATTCCAAAATCCACGCTGCCTTTGGCCTTGAGCACGCGCACGTTTGCTTCGTCACCTTTTGTAACCACACCGGCGTTCATGCGCAGCAGGAAGTCCTTGTTCAGCTCGTAGGTGTTGGTGATGCTGAAGTTAAATAAGGGTCGATTGAACTTGTATGGCATCTGGTATTGGCCCGTCGACAGCCAGGTGCGTTGCACGTAAGCTAGGAATTGGGGTGACCATTTGCCGATCTGGGGCGCGGCAGAGACGGTGAGGGACGCCTGCTTGCAGCTGGGGAGGTTGAGCCAAGTGAGCAGCAATGCTCCGTCGGTTCCCTCGATCTCTTGCGCCACCTGTGTCACGTAGTCGCGCGTGTCGTCGTAGCTGGCAGCCACTTGCAGCCAGCGCCACACTAGGGCGGCGTTGAACGAGTGGAAAATCTCGCTGTTGAGCTTGGGGTTGCCCTGCTGGATGAGGTAGCGGTTGACGTAGTCGACACGGCTGCTGAGTGAGCGGTAGTCGGGGCGCTTGATGCGGGTGGTGTAGCCCAGCTGCAGCATCGTCTGGCCCAGCTGTTGGCCCCAACTGAAGGTGGGGAACACGTTGTCGAAGCGGCGGCTCTGCTCGTGCTGCTTGATGCCGGCATCGTAGTAGTCGAAGGCCACATGCTCGTAACGTAATCCCGCCGAGAACATGCCCTGTTTGCAGGCAAACTGGTAGTCAACAAATGGGGCAAAATGCCGCTCCTTGAGCTGCGTGTCGCTTGACTCGAGGAAGTCCACATCGGCATAGTATGAGGTGTTGAAACGCGTGTTGGTCACCTCCAGACCCGCACTCAGCTCGCCCAGCCACACGGGATAGGTCAGAATGGCTTTGCCGGCCCACAGGTTGTTGCTGCTCGCGCCCAGTGTCGAGAAGGTGCGGCTCTGGCTGTTGGTGCTGGCCTCGTCGCTGGTGGACTCGGAGGTTGACGATGAGTGGTTCCAGTCCACATTGACGTCGATGCCTAGTTTGCCTGCCTTGCCGTTGTAGTAGGCATTCAGGTAGTGCGAGGGATCATGCTTATTGCGCTCATACGTGCTCGAGGTCAGATCGTCGTAGTATTCGCCATCGGCCAGCACGGTGGCCTGCATGTCGAAGTGCATCTTTTCGGAGGGAACGGTGCTGATGGTGTATTTCACGCCCACCGAGTTGTTGTCGTCGATGGTGTAGTTGGTGCCAAGGGTGTTATGCAGGTTTTTGCGGGAGTCCTTTTCCCGGCTTTCCATCTTCTGATGCCACAGCGTGCCGGCCAAGATTTCTTGATCCATGTCGTTGTGCTGACGGGTTTCGCCACCTGAGAAAGAGTGGCTGCCAAAGATGTCCCATCCGCCGGTGCGGTAGTTCCAGTTGAGTCTGGGCAACACCAGATATTTTTGCTGTTCGCTGTGTCGGTACTCGCCCCACACGTTAAAGCCCCAGCCGTCGCCCTGCTGCTTGACGGTGGTGATGCGCACCACGGCCTTGACGGTGGCGTCGTATTTTGCGCCTGGGTTGCGGATCACCTCCACATCCTTGATTTGCTGGCTGGTGAGTGCAGTGATCTGCTTCATGTCGTACACTTTGCGCCCGTTCAGATAAAATTCGGGCTTGCCCTTGCCAAACACCTCGTAATCGCCGTCGCTATTCACCACCAGGCCCGGGATCATGGCCAGCACGTCGTCGCCGTTGCCCAGCTGACTCAGCACGGTGCCCTGCACGTTGGTCTGCAGGCCCGTGGGGGTGAGCTTGTAGGCGGCACGATGGCCTGTGACGGTCACCTCGCCCAGCGTCTGCGCATCGGGCTGCATGACAAGCCGGCCGCCTGTGGCGACGTGTAGGGGTGATAGAGCGTCTCGTAGCCCAGCATCGACACGCGCAGCAGGCCTGTGGCGGGTGCGTCGCCGAGGGAGAACGAGCCGTCTTGGTCCGTAACGGTGCCCTGCACATAGCTGCTGTCGGCCGCGTTGACCAGCACCACGTTGGCAAACTGGATGGCGGTGCCCTGCGGGTCGGCCACAATGCCGCTCACCGTCACCTGCGCTGTCGCGATCAGGGCGGCCACACATAGGGTTAAGATTGCAGTAAAAGGTCTTTTCATGACGGGTTGGAGGTCGTTTGGTCGTTTTTATACTGAATAAACGCATAAGTTCCCTGATCGTTGCACGCATCGGGGGACTTTAACACGAAATTAACACAGCGCGATGGCCTGCGTGGTGCGCCCTGCGGACGGGCGGATGTGATCGGTTGTCGGGTTGTCATTGTTCAATGATGATGATTAATGTTGTCTCGTGTGTATAGACACGCGAGCGCGGCAAAATGTTGCAGGGGAGGGTGATTTTTTTGCACAAAATGCGCAGTTACGACTTTTTTAGTTAATTTTGTGACCCGATGAGTGATTTCTACAAGACACTGAGCGGCGTCTCGCAGGGCATTTACCGCGAGAAGATGAGCCGATTTCTCGCCTTTGCCGAGCCTGTGCAGTCGGCCGATGAGGCGCGTGCCGTGATCAAGCGTTATGCCAACGAGTATCACGATGCGCGGCATTGCTGTTGGGCGTATATGATCGGCACGCAGCGCGACGAGTACCTCAGTAGCGACAACGGCGAGCCTAGCGGCACGGCGGGTAAACCCATTCTGGGGCAGATCAACTCGTTTGGGCTCACCAATGTGGTGATTGTCGTGATCCGCTATTTTGGTGGCATCAAGCTGGGTACGTCGGGGCTGATTGTGGCCTATCGCGAGGCCGCCCGCCTGGCTATCGAGGCCGGACAGATCTTGGAGTGTCACGAGCAGGCGCAGCTGGCGTTTACCTTCCCATATCTGGCGATGAACGACGTGATGCAGCTGGTGAAGCGCAGTGGCGTGCGTGTGGTGGATCAGCAGTTTGATAACGTCTGCGAGATGACCATCGAGACGGATGCCGACAAGATGCCCGCCATCCGCTCGCAGATCGAGCACATCGACGGAACTAGCGTACTGCACTGATTTTTTAATGATTTAGCAACACGGATTTTCACTGATTTTCACGGATTATCATTTAAAAAATCTGTGAAAGTCTGTGTTATGTCTGTGTAAATCAGTGTTCTAGAACAGTGCGATCAGTTTCAGCGAGCCCCAGACGATGAACAGATAGCGCAGGAATTTGCCGATGGTCATGGTCACTAGCACGATCCATGGGTTGGCGCGTACATAGCCCAACGCGACGGTGATGGCCGTGCCTAGCATGGGCACGAAGGCAAAGAATCCCATCCATGCGCCACGGCCTCGCATCCAATGCAGGACCTTGTCGAGTTTCTCTTGTTTGACGTGTGTGTAGCGTTCGATCCACTCGATGCGGCCACGGCTGCCTACCCAATAGCACGTCATGCCGCCTGACACATTGCCCAGCAACGCCACGAGCACACACAGCCCCACGTCCATGTGCAACGCACCCACGCACGCGATCAGCAACGCCTCGCTGCTGAACGGTATCAGGCTGCCCGCGATGAACGAGCCGGCAAACAAGCCTAAATAGCCCCATTGGGCAAACGCCTCGACAAATCCCTCTAGCATGACCTCTCTGTCAGTCCTTCGTTTTTATAGCCGCAAAAGTAGTAAAAAAATTCAACCCAACGGCTACAATCACCATGCCAAACCGAACAAAATCAACCTAAATGCTTGCATTTCACGCCAAAAATCACGAAATTTGAGGCCTTGAAGTGCGAGCGGCTTCACTTATGTAACGATTTAAACCTTTCAAAATGAAAGACTTATACATCTTTTTTATTAACCAATCTGTTTAACTATCATGAATAGAAGGACGCTATTAGGATTGCTCTGCCTGTGGATGTGTGCATTCGCGGGCTATGGGCAGTCGCAGCAGCTGGTCAGCCGCATGATGTCGCATGAGCCGAGCAATCTGGGTCAGGCGGTGGCGGTGACCACACCTGCTGAACAGGCGGCAGTGGATGCCGCATCGGCCGCGCCCGCTGCTCAAATCGAGGGCGAGTCGCGGCAAGTTGACGTCGGCCTGAACGATCGGCTCACGCTGATCGAGGGCGTGCGCCTGGAACAGGGCACGGTGAACTCATCAACTGTGCGTAAGGCTCCGCAGACCGCTCGCAAGCGCGTGCGTATGGCCGAGGATGCCACTTACATTGAGTTTGACTACAACCGGTCGGACGGTGAACGCAACTTCAAGGGCACGCCGCGCATCGTGCTCACGGGCGACACCACTGCAGTGGTTTATAACCTGGGCGGATTGACCGACACCTTGCAGGCTGTTGTGAATCAGGATGCGGGCACCATCGCCATCACGCCGGCGTGCGTGTATGTGCACAGCTCGTATGGCGAAATCTGGGCCGCATCGATCAACAACAACTATTATAGCCTGACCGAGCCGATCACGGGAACCATTTCCGAGAACGGTGACATCACGCTCGACAGCTGGTGCCTGATCATCATCGCGGGCGACTACAAGGGCTATGGTTTCGGCTTCTATAGCAAGAGTGAGCTGAAGATGCCGAATGCCACGATGGAAAATGTGCATTATGACGGCGCTGACGCGGGCAATACCGACTCGGTGTACACCTATGGCGTGTATGTTGAGCAACCCTACGACAACATGCTGACGATTGCCAACTTTACGACCTATCCGGTGATTGTGAACGTGAGGTTGAGCGGCGATAGCGTGCTGTCGATTGCTCCGCAGCAGATTTTTGAGAATGCCTATTATGGTCCGTTCTTGTGCAATCCGGCCGATTGGGCGGTGAGCAAGTCGGCTCAGAAGGGCAACATCGTTAGCACCAACGCCACGCCCACCGAGGTGGACTTTGGCAACTGGGGCGTGTTCTGCAAGGCGGCCACGGGCGTGCGCGCGCTGGGCGTGATCTCGTCGCGGCTGCTGTTTAACGAGGGGTTGTTTACCTATCCGGCCGCTAAGGCTCTGGATTGGACTGGTGAGGGCACCGAGGCGTCGCCTTATATCATCACCACTCCGGCTCAGTTGCTGGCCTTTGCCGACGCTGTGAACGGAGGCAACGACTTCACGGGCAAATATGTGGCTCTGGGCAACGACATCGACATGAGCGCCTCGACCAGTGCTTGGATGGCTATCGGTAGCAAGGACTATGCCTTCAACGGTACGTTCGACGGCAAGGGCTATACGATCAAGGGCCTGAGCATTGACTATGGCGTTGAGAACTATTGCGGCGTGTTCGGCTATGCTGACAGCGCCAGTGTGATCAAGGATCTGGTGATCGACGGCTTGACCATGACCTCGGGCGGCGACTATGCCGGCGGCGTGGCTGGTTACAGCAGCGGCGCGCTGAGCAACCTGAAGGTCACGAACGCGACCATCACCCATACGGGTTCGATGGGCGGCGGTATCATCGGCTACTACTTCTGTGGTAAGGGCTTCGACGGCGGTTACTTCGACGGCGAAATCTCGGGCTACGGTCACACGGGCGGTTGCATCGGTTGGATGCAGCGTTCGGCGGCGAGCCACCTCGAGAGCCACGGTCAGGTGACGATGGCTGGTATTGCCAGCACCCTGTATATGGGCTTGGGCGGCGTCATTGGCCAGACCAGTGCCTATAGCGAGGTTCCCTCGACGCTCACCGACAGCTATAATGCAGCTATCGTGACCGACGATGCAAGCTATGGTTACGTTGGTGGCGTTGTGGGCTATCTGATGATGTGTAACGTTGACCGTTGCTACAATGCCGGTCCTATCAGCGTTAGCTTTAAGTATCAGGCTCCGACCGGCTTCACGCAGTATTACGGCTATGCCGGTGGTCTTGCGGGCCAGGTTTATGGCGGTATCATCAACGACTGCTACAATGCAGGTACGGTGCTCAACACCATCTATAGTCCGCTCGTAGGCGGCTTTATGGGCGACCTCAAGAAGCCGATGTGGACTTCAACCACTCACGATGGTGAGACCACGGTGACTTACAAGTACAAGTCGAGACTGACCAACTGCTATAACTCGGCACAGGTGCTGCAGAGCACCGATTATGACGTGCAGGGCTTCTATGGCACTGTGTTTAACGACAGCGTGCTGTATAATTGCATTTATGACTTCCAGACCAATGGCACTGTTATGCCCGACACCTCGAAGGTGATCAGCATGCAGACCGCTCAGCTCACCAGCGCTGCCGGCATCGATGGCTTTAGCAGCGACGTGTGGACCTTTGCCGACGGTCATTATCCCGTGCTCAAGGGGCTGGCTGGCACCGATGCCGCCAACTTCTCGCGTGCACCGATGACCCTGGCTGAGGGCGACAACGTGCAGCAGGTGAAGAAGAACTTCACCGTCTCGACCGACGACGGTGTGATGTGGAAGCTGTATTATAACAGCAGCTATGTGGATGAGAGTGAGGGCCTCGTGATCGACGGCAACACTGTGACGCTCAAGAACGTCAGCTCAAGCGAGGTGCTGTGCGCATTTGACCGCACGCGCTCGATTGTTCGCATCTATCGCCTCAACACCCAGAATCCTGCCTCGTTTGAGGGCAGCGGTAGCGAGGACGATCCGTTCCTGATCCGCACGAAATCTGACCTGCTCACGCTGGACGAGGATGTCCGCTCGGGTCAGGCTTACACCGGTCTGTACTTCAAGCAGATGAATGACATCGACGTCAGCGCCAACGACTCGACGGCCAACTTCACCGGTATTGGCATCGGTGGCGTTACGTCGATCACCTTCGGCGGCGTGTATGACGGTAACGGTTATGCGATCCATAACTTTGTGGTAGATACCATCGCCCTGGCCGAGACGGGCAAGCTCGACAAGAAGGCTTCGGGCGCGGGCGTCGCACTGTTTGGCGTAGTGGCCAAGGAGGGCGAGATCCGCAACGTGACGCTGGCCAGCGACTGCTACCTGAAGGCATACAGCAACGTGGCTGGTATCGTGGCTTACAACTATGGCAAGATCTATAACTGTAAGAACTACGCCAACATCCTGGCAGGCTACAACTATGCAGCCGGTATCGTGTCGAACAACATGGCGGATGCTGTGGTTGAGCAGTGCTACAACGCCGGTAACATCACCAGCAGCGGCTTCTATGCCGGCGGTATTGCAGGCGCCACGGCAGCTGGCATCAGCTATTGCCAGAACGACGGTGATGTGAAGTGCGATTCGATCTATCCCGACACCAAGTGGGCTAACAACGCCTACGCTGCCGGTATTGCCGCCACCACCTCGGGCGCGATCACCACTCGCGGCAATATCAACACGGGCCACATCAGCGCCCGCAAGTATGCCGGTGGCATTCTGCTCAACACGGGCGGATATGCGCACGTCATTATTAATAATATCAACTACGGTATGGTGGACGAGTGCGTTTCGCAGCCCAACACGCGCGGTGCGTTGATGGGTGCAACGCCTCAGGCTACCACAATCGTGACCGACAACTATTATGATAGCCAGATCGGTTACTATGGCGCTGCAGGAGCCTCGGCAGTGGCTGGCATGCATCCCACGCTGACGCGTGAGCTCACCAGCGGCAAGGCGCTGGAGGGCATCGAGGACGCTGACCGCATTGACTGGACGGCAGGCCTGTATCCTGTGATCAAGGCCTTCAAGGATGAGCCTCGTGCAGTGGCTCACCGCAAGATGGTGGTCACCTTCGGCGACGAGCAGACGGCTGACGACATCTTGAGCGATGCCGCCCTCTATAAGGCTGACGACCTGACGTGGACGACGCAGAAGGGTGTGAACTTCGTGGTTAGCGGTGACGTGCTGAAGGCGAACCTCACCAGCGACACGGCGTCGCTGCGCGACACGCTGACGGCCACCGTGGGTGACTATACCAAGGTGATCCCGCTGCGCAGTCTGCCCATCATGTTTGACGGCAGCGGCACCAAGGACGATCCCTTCAGGATCCGCACCAAGGAGGATATGTTGAAGCTGGCTTACTACACCAACGAGGAGGCCTTCCCGTTCAACAACCGCTACTTTATCGTGGAGAACGATATTGACTTCGACACCACCGAGTATATCGTTGTCGGAATGGATGCATCGACGTTCAACGCCGACTTCGACGGCAATGGCAAGTCGTTCTATAACATCAACAACACGGCCAGCAAGTCGGCTGAGGCGAGCCGCGGTATGTTCGGCACCCTCGGTCCTGACGGTGTGCTGCACGACTTCACGCTGGCAAGCGGCACCATCACGGGCTATCAGTACAACGGCGGCATCGTCGGCAAGTGTTATGGCACGGTGCGCAACGTGACCAATTGCGCCTCTGTCACTACCTACAGTTCGAGTGGTACGGGCATTGGCGGCATCGCCGGACAGGTGTATGCAGGCGGTGTGATCACCAATTGCCATAACCGCGGCATGCTGCTGCCGCAGGGCAACTATGCTGGCGGTATTGCCTATAGGGTATATGCCGGTGCGTTGATCGACAGCTGCGACAATCAGGCTGATATCGAGGGCGCTAAGTCCTATATCGCCGGTATCGTCGCTCTGTGCGCTGGCACCATCCAGCACTGCGTCAACTGGGGTGCGATCACCAACACGTCCAGCGGTTCGTCGGCAGGTATCGTTGCCTCGGCGACCAGCGGCTGTCAGGTATTGGATTGCATCAACCACGGCACCATCTCGGGCAAGAGCGGAATGGCTGGCGTGATCGCTGTGACGACCAAGCCCAGCAAGGCTACGGATGCTTACATCTATGTGGCTGACAGCTACAACGACGGCACTGTGACCGGTACGGGTAGCTTCGGCGGCTTTGCTGGCAATCTGGCGGCTGGCGTGCTGATCGAGCGTTGTCACAACGCAGGCGCTGTGACCAGCCCTGGCACGTCGTCGTATGTGGGCGGCTTCATCGGCAAGATGGCCTATGCGGCCGACTATTCGTCGCGCATCGTGGACAGCTATAACACGGGCGCTGTGACTGCAGCTAACTCCTACACGGGC
>Ga0181612_141320_pt1 | contig 10368 bp, 6 predicted proteins | sample HoacroProtozoa21_FD_119630 | JGI IMG/M metagenome (GOLD analysis project Ga0181612, IMG submission 119630) | Hoatzin crop microbial communities from Cojedes, Venezuel. Combined Assembly of Gp0051906, Gp0051904, Gp0051908 | reverse complement strand
GGGGGGGGGAACACACCACAAAACCCAACAAAAGACCTCTCCCACCTTGACATTCAGAGCATACTATATTGCACTACAAAATATCACTTAAAAGAAAATGAGTTTAGTAAAAGCAATATATAAAATTAATGAATGGCTATCAGAGCACCTGGTGTAAAGTATCACCCTACGGGAAGAAAGTCTTTGTTGTCACTTTAGTGGTTTTATTCACTGGAATCATAGACCAGCTAAAAGGACCATGAGAAATAATTTCACCTACCTCAGGGCATTTTTTAATATGCAGCTCCTGCCCTCAGAGAAATTCCGCATTCGCTGTATCAGGCCCCTACTTAACCAACTATTTAAGCACCAACCAGACTCCATCAAGCGCATAAGCACTTCCAGAGAGCCTTCCACTCAATCACTCATGTTGCTTGAGCTGGCGTGAAGCAACAGAGCAATGTTAAGCTGCTTCCTTTCAATGTGCTCAGCAGAGATGGTCCTGCTCTAAAGCTTCCTTTTGGGGTCTTAAACTCCCTCCCGACGGCATGGCCAAGCAGAGGCCACGCTATGGGCAGAACTTTGCCGCCCTTGTTGCCACCTGCCCTTCCCTGCTGATCTCGCATCTCTACCAAGGGAAAAAAAACCCAAAAAAACCAAAAAACCCAGGAGACTTCAGTGGACAGGCAGCATCCTTCCCAATGAAGGGAGCAATCTGCACAAAAGACTTCCTGAGCAAACAGCCCAGGCTCCCCAGGCAGGGGTGTGACAGGTTTTTGGGGATGGGTGTCCTGCAGGATTCCACCCTTCTGAAGACCAAGTGCTTCCTCTAGGCTTCATTAGAACAGAAACCACACTGCTGACATGTTTTATTCCTTGTGGTTTTGACTTTGCGACCCGAGTTGTTTGTTATTGATTGGGTTTCTCTTAAGCTGTTAAATATTCACAGAATTCCATCTGACAGGCGAGATGTGCACACTCGTACCTGCACACGTACGTACGTGCACACACCCAGGCGTACAAACAGCTCGGCTGTCCTGGTGTCTCTACATGGACACACACACACACAGGTGGGTCAGCACCAAGTCTAGACCTTTCAGATTCAGCACACGGACCAACAGCACCGTGCAGCAATTAATGCAGTCCTTAATGCAGAGGAAGAGAAGTAAAACTTGGGAATGAGATCACGGGGAACTGCTGGTGGTGGGGGAGTGGCGAGGCTCAGCACCCCTCAGTTCCAGTCACACACCGGAGGGAATCCTTCCTGAAAACGGCAAAAACACTGAGGAGAGGCTATTTTCTCTGTGGTCTCTGCTGCAGACTGGTGCAGTCTGTGTTTTTCCTACCAAGCCTTTGTTGCTTTCTTTTTGGGAGAGGGGGGCACAAAGGAGGAGGGGTACCAAAAGAAGACAATTATTTCCTGCATTTCCTCTTATCTGGTATTGAGATAATTCCGTCCCAGGTGTGCACATCACCTGAAGCATAAAATCTTCCATGGAATATGTAAAAACCAGTAGGAAAAAACCTCAAAAATATAAAACCAAAAAAAGCGGTAGGAAAAAATGCATAAAGAGAAAAAAAAAAGCAATCCGCAGCAGGAAACATACTGTCCCTCCTAGAGTCATCATATCCAAAAATACAATTATCCATAGCAAAACACCAATACTGTAATACTTAGATGGTAGAACATTCCCTTGCATTGATGATAAAAACCTCGCTTTCCCACGCCTGCTTCCCCCTCCCCAAGAGGGTAAATCAGCGCTCTTCCTGCTCGTTGTAAATACGCCGCGACATTCTCCACCAGCCATGAGGTCCTGCCAGACCCAGAGACCAGGGCCCACCAACAAACCAGACGCAGGGGAGAGCGGGGAGAAGGGCCAAGGCTCGGCTGCCAAGGTGCGGGCTGGCCTCACCGGGGGGAATCGGCTCGCGTGAGAAGTGAGCGGCTCCAGGCAACCGAGACCGTGACGGAAACCTCACCACGCGGATGGGGACGTGGCCACTTTGTTGTGGTTTCTGCTTCTGCTGTCCTACAGCAAACTTCTGGATACGTCTGCCAAGCACTTTGTTTGTTTCGCATTATTATTTTGGTATTTAAGGGGCCGATTTTCCTGCAGTCAGGCTGCTATTTCTCAGATATCAGCAGCCTGACAACCTGAAATAACATATACATTTTTGGAAACTAATTAGTCCATTTGAACACAGGGTTTCAGCACTACGGTAACACTCCTTCCGTATTTCTTGGACACAGAGTCATAAAGCAGTTTAGGCTGAAAGGGATTTCGGCAGGTTTTGGGCCCATTCCATGCAGGGTCACCTTCGAGCAGGGTGCTCAGGGCTGTGTGCATGATTTCTGTGTCAGATATCCACAACATCAGAGCTCCTTGCAGAAGCATCTGCATTTGGCCTAACACACACATTTAGAATTATAAGAAACAATTTTGATAATTTAACTTCCGAGAACTGACAGTTTCGGGGAAATAAGCTTTCCTTGCACATTCTTTCCACTACATGACAGTTCCCTGGAAATTCAGGTAAAAATAAAAGATTTGCTCATTTTTAGAGTTAAGTCATTTATATGTGTTCTTTTTGCAAGTGTCTTATTCTGGAAGCCATTTAAAGGAAGCCTAATGGATTGCCAGTCATGTGGAAAAAAGCACATAAAAATCTGCTGTTCACCAGGAAAACCCATGTGCAGCTGAACCAGAACACACATTCAGGCAAGCAAAGAAAGCTTATGAAGTGACCTGTAACATTTAATGAAGTTATATCCACAGAAGCTATTTCAGCTGAAGCTGGGAAGACCTGTGCAATGAAACAGAAATAAAGATACCATATACCAGATCTCAGACACCTCAATATCATAGCTGACACAGGTCTGGAAGAGGCTGCTGATCAATGAAGTAACACGCACTTGATGCTGGTAGCAGCAATTCCGCAAAGCTCTGCCTTGCCTGGCGGCAATCCACCAAGGGTAAAGGGTTTGACCCAACCTTTGTCACCACAGCCACACCAGATCTTCACTCTTCGTGCAATTCCAGTGGGTTCACAGTGTTATATTGCTGTTTCCCAGTGGACGGGGACCTTTCTAACAGCGCTGTGCCCTTCCTCCCACCTTCTCATACCATTCCAGTTACTGTGCACATCTGGCAAGAAACTTCTCTAGGGATAACTTCATACTGCATCACTTACAAACTACCCCTGCTTCTGGGCTTGGTGGGGTCTTTTAACTGTTTTTCCCTAACAAATACTCAGCTGATAATCAGGCCTTATTTAAAAACTGAAGAGATAATAAAACCTAGAAACATCAACCAGCCAAGGCAATTACTGCTTATACATGTCCCTTTAAAATGAAGGAGAGAAAAAACCTCCAAGAGAAATCAGTTACACTGTTGAAATGGAAGGTTTTCAGATACCGCAATGACAAGAAAAATGTGAGGAAAATGATTCAAAGACTTGAGAACAAAGCAATAAAAGGATCATTTGCTTAATTCCATCATTACCAGAGGCAGGTGTCCTTGGGTTTAATCAGAATATCAATTTGTGGTTGGGGTTTTTTTTTTTATCATTGCAAGTGGGGAAAAAGACAATAAGTAGAACATCTTTCTTGTGCTTTTATAACAGTCTACCACCCTTACCAGTTTTATTTCTAGCGCGCAACATTAGTAACTCTCATTGCACCAGCAGCTGAAGCACCCACCCCTGTTCTGTCCACGGGATTTCTGCAAGCTCAGGGAGCTGCTAACATTTGTTCTCAACACCTTTGGTTGGCTTGGTTCAGGTCCCTGATGGTTATTGTGGTTTTCAGCTCACATTTTCCAAGTTAGCATTCACTTCTTGGCTTTAACACTGAAGTTTTGCAGCACTGAGTTCTAAAAATATTTTATAAACAGAAAAACAGAATGACCAGTGAAATGCTGGATTCTTGTTGGGAGAAAAACATGAGCCTACAGATCAGCTGAAGAAGTTTGTGCAAGGGTATTGGCTTAAAAATTTAGAATGCCCTTTTGTTTTGAAGACTTTCCTCCCCTAAAATTAAGAATACACGTTTGAATTGACCCTTGCATGCATTTAAAAAATGACTTTATCTAGTAAGGTGATTGTAACAATTTAGCAGATAATTCATTCCCTCGAACAAATTTGGTGATGAAAAGTTGAGGATTTGTCAGTCCCTGTGCAGCAGTGACTAACCAGCCCTGGGGTATGTCAGGGCTGTAGAACTCTGTGAAGTGCATGGTTCCAAGGCAGACTTAGTTTTAAGCTTCTTTCTCACAATTCTGCTCTGAGTGGATTTAAATCTTTCTGTCCGATTTTCCACCTGCTAGCACCGAGTTTTGACAACACACTTGAAGGAAATTATCTGCAGCTCTGTGAACCTTAAAGAAAAAGGTTTCCAGAGGTGATCAGTCACCGTAACTGAATATTAAGAAAATTAAGAAAACGTTGCCTGAATACTTAATCTATCACTTACTTCACTGTTGTCTTTCCCCTGCCAGTTCTGTTAGGGAGGAGAAAGGTTGCAATGACACCAACATTTTCTTTAGCCTACAAGTGCAAGAATTAAAGTTCAGTGCAATTGTTAACAGCTCATCCACCCTATGCAAGCGTCTCCTGTTCCCAGCAGGAGAACTCAAGATGTTGTAAGGCCCATTAGCTGCATCTACACACTACTTTTCCATTTTTTGACATCACCATCCACTTTGGTAAGATGACTTTTTAGAGGCTCATCTCTTGCTTTCAGCCTCTGCAGAGCTCAAAAAAGCCATGTTCTTAGCTCTGCTAGTATAAAAAAAACAGTTTCTGTATGGAATAAAAAATGAAAAAAAAAAAGACATCAGAGAATTCAGACCTCTTTCATTGTAGGATAGAGTAGTTGCTTCTGTTACCTCCAAAGCAAGACTGTAGAGAACAAGCTGTCTTCATCACAGTCTAACTCTCCAGAACTTTTACCAGAACACTTCTCCGCATCCCTCATACTTAAATTTGGGGCTTCCTCTCCTATTGTTTCTGAGCAGTCTTCCAAGCATCACCAACATATTAAATGTTCAACAGGACAGTATGTCCAGTATAAGATGCCTCAAATTTTTAGGTCTCTATCAAACCATTAACTAACAAGTTTACAAGGCCAAGACTGGAAAAAAATGCCTTTCAGACACCTGGCTGGGACGTTGTGCTCATCAGGAGATGAGTGAACATGAACATTATCCAGACTCAGAAACTCCAGAGTTTTAGCATACAATAAAAGACAGCAAATTTTTTAACTCTTAAAAGATGTATAATACTACTCCTGATCTGGTTTCATCCTTACAGCCTTCAGATTTAAGGCTCAGTACAGCTCAGTGCTTTCTTACTTCACTAAGCTGCTGTTGCATGACATGAAGGTGTGTCACCACATTGACTTTCTCTCATTCTCTTCACCAGAGGAATTGTTCACTCTTGCATACGAATAATAATTTAAATCCAACAGAGCAGTGTAAATAATAATGTTAGCAATATATAGAAAAGGAGAGAGTCACAAGTAAGACAGACACAACTCATCTCAAGCTCTGCAATTAGAGAGAATCCTGAATTACCGGCTGTCATTTTGATCACCCTGTAGAGATTCATGGTCTCTGCAACTCAGACCCGTAGCCCCTTGAGAAACTTTCTGGATTTCTTTTTTTTTTTCTTAATAAACTTCCTGATGGTATTCTATCAAATGAGCCATCTGTCAATGACAGATATAAGCAGTTTACGTTTATATACTGTGTGCTAACAGCTCAATGTACCGTACCAGACCCAGACAGAGTTCGTGCATGGTCAAATTAAGTTGATGAAATTGCTCTTTGAAATAGTCGCTTTCAAACACTCTTGGCACCTCTATGATATAATTTCTCTTTACTGCTAATTTGCATAGCTAAGAAAATTGTTTGGACTGAGATTTTAAAGCTTCATTATAGTGATGACTTTTATACCCAACCTGCAAGCCCTTGGAAATAGCAGGTGAGCAACTGCTGACATGAACTTCATCCGCGGTGATTTGAATTGCTCTGATGCGCAGTAATTCTTAGTACTGTGATTTTATTTCCTCTTCAAAAAAAAAAATAGCGTCCCTCAGGTGGTCACAGGATCAAGCCTCAAGACAGTACTTGGAAATGTTTATTTGCGGCATTTAATATTGCTCTGGCACATGCATGTTCTTCACCGCTTGGTTATATTTTAAACCCATGTTTAAGGCAGCCCATGCATACGTGGTTTTCTGAGTCACCATCACTAAAAAAAGAAAGAGATTGCCAAGAAGAAAGAAATGAAGGACGAAAATGTACATTCTGGAGAAGAGGATATGCTTTTCCGTGTTAGATGAAAGACATTTTCATTTCTACTCTTACTTCACCTGGAGAGTAACAGAGAAATAACGCATATGTTTTTCTTATGCTCTTTATGTACTTACCATGCTCCTGGCATCATTGCCCTCCTTTTCCTACCTGACACTGTATCAAATCCTGCAGGCGTGTTTTCGTGCTGTGCTGTTAGGATGACATATCCTCATCCTGACACCCGGGACTGTGACAAGACCAACGCTACACTCCACAGAGAGCTCACACGTTATGGGGTTCGTCGGAGTGATGGTCGCCTGCCACCTCGCTTGAGTGACGTCCCAGCAAATGAGATAGAGAGGTCACGGGGGAGATGACATATAAACTTCACGAGGATTTGATTTTGACAGGGTGTGTTTGCCTAGTATCGGCATGTTACAGAAACCTGTGTCAGAAATACAATTATTGTGACATCCATTTCTGTACCAGCATTTGGAAAGTGCCAGCATCTTCATGATGGAGATTTGGACCCATCAGGTGAGGTTTCTGCAGACGACATGCTGGTGTTACGGGTGCCAGAGGACTTCTGTCACCAGAAAAAGGCACATATAGAGGGCTTGTAATTTCATGCTTGTTTGCTTTACTCTTTAACTCACTATTTTCTCATTTTGAAAAAAGTTCAGATTTTGCTTCAACCACCACATTACAAAACCCTAAATAACCACATAAAACCTTTAATCCATTTATACTTGACTCTGCGCGCTGCTCAGTTCAGCTCTTCGTGTGAGAACCTCGCTCAGCCTGCAGCAGTCTGATGTCTGCAAAGAGCTGGCACTTTGAGTCTTGCTTTTTTAATTTTGAAGCAGAAGCGCAGCACACTATGAGTTCCTTTTAAAGGGCATACCTGAATCACCTTAACCACCAGGAGCTCCAGACCAAAAGGGTCCCTTCATGAATTTTCACACTTTTTTTTTTTTCCAACAGCACCCTTCTCCCTGAAGAAGCTGGAAACGACAGAGTTTAACCCAGTCCCGCAGCCTCCACACCATGAAGATGATGGTCTGTGCATGGCACGGCACAGCTCAGGCAGGGGCCAGTTATTCTGTCTCGCTTCACTCAGTGAGATACATAGAAAAAATGGATTAATTAATGTCTCTACAACACTTTGAAGATGTGGATTTCTATACAGGTGTAAAGCAGAGAAGGCTGGTATTTTTTATAGCTCGGAGTCAAATTAAAAAGTAGAGTTAAAGGAAAAGGCAGAAAACAGCCTGGGAAAGAAACCACAAAAGGTTATTTCAGCAGAGGAGTTGTTATCAGTGGCTGCCCTCTTTGCCCAAAGGCTGCATTTGATCATATATTCCTCTGAATTACCTACTGCATTACTGGAATGCTGAAGGCAGAAATAAATACGGGATAAACATTAGAGGGTTCATTACAGATTGCACCGATTTTTGAAGCTTGCAGTGTGTAATTCCTTCTTTCTCAGTAAGAATCATATTATTCATTGTTGTAGGAAAAATTAATACAGGTCATTCAGAAAGCATATATGAACAAAAGCTAGAATATTTTTCTCAGAAAAAAACCCATCTCTAGTATATTTTGCCTACAAAGAACTTGTCAGGGTGCTTTTGCTTGTCTACAAAATTTATAGCTTTGGCTGCCTCTTGCTGAAGAGGCAGAAACGCATGTGTGTCACATACGTGACAGGGCTTCTCCTTCCCACCTTCTGCCTCAGCAGCAAAATCCCAGCTCCGCTAGAGCCGGAATTTTGAAGTGCAATAACAGTTTATCTAGATGCAGCTTGTGAATCCTAAATGGGAGGAGTTGTAACCCGGCTCGGGGGGGAACCTGCTCTTGTGGGAGCCGCAGAGGGTCCCGCTGAGGATTTGTCAGGGCTCCCTCCAAACTGTGCAGGCTGGTGGACATCCTTAGCTCTCCCTTTTTTTGTTGGGATTTTTTTTTCTTCTTCTTTGCTTAAATAAATTTCTTTGAGAAACATCTTTCTTCACCTGCTTTTCACAAGACCAGGGTCTGGAGGCAATGCACACTGCTGCAAACAGCATCTCCCCATCACCCCTGCTGCAGGCTGCCTGGTAGCTGCCATGGGGAGCAGGGCTGGACCACGGGCAGTGGCTTTCCCCTCTGCCAGGACAGCTCTGCCTGCACTTTGACTGGCACAGCACACAGCTCACTCAGTAGGCATTTTTAATTTCCAGGGAGATATAGTTGCTCACCATTCCCCAGTAACTGCCAAGCTCTTAGAAAGAATCACCACATTTATCCCTCATGATAGGAGCAAATTTCCTCCTACATTGCTAACTAGTCCACCTTGGTGAGAGGATCAACTTCTCATGCATCTAAGAGTTTCATAGAAATACAACAATAAAATAATAGTGAACCCTGTCAGGATCAGGGAAAATCCATATATATGCTATATATTTTCCATCTGCTCCCCAGCATACTTTTATCCCCACTGTGATCAACCTGCGAAGCTGCGAATGCATCTGACAGCTTCTCTATGTGGTGGGCAATGCCCATGAAATATTCCAAAACCAATACAAGTTAAAGAAAACATGTGATTTCTAAACTACGTTTAAATATATAAAACCTGAAGAAAGACCAAAAATTCTTAACGTGAAATATTTCCATTAGGCAGTCTCCACTACCAACACATTTACATCATTCTTCAGACTGTAAAACAAGTGTTTGCTATTTTCCCTGTAATGCTTCGTGCAGGGGGAGAGGAACCTGCTCTGCCTTGGCCACAGCAAAGGGCAAGCTTGGAAAAACTGCCACAAACAGTAAAAAACACAGAGGAATAAAATGTTCACATGAAATTAGAATAACTAGAAACATACAGCAGGCTTATAGAAATAGAAAAATACACCGAATACTTTGTTGCTTCAAATTCCCAAGTCATTTACAGCCTGTTGACTGTACCGAGAGAAAAAACAGTGAATTCCACATCTGCTTTCCTCTCAGCCAAAGTAATAAGAGTGTAAACATTAATATACTCAACATTGCTTATTTCAAGAATTAGTAATAATGTTTCTGAACAATTTCTTCATTGCTTACACTGGTACATATGACTGGCTGTTTATTGGCAAGTACCACATTAAATAAAAATCAATTACGCTAACTGTATAATAATTACAGTGTGCCTGTCAGTATCTGAAAAAACTCTGAAAATTAACTTTACTCCAGCATATCTTAATTAGAGCATTCTCTTTGTATTCTTCCCTCAGTTCCCATGTAGAAAATGAGTTTACAGCAGCTGGAATAGCAGATGAAAGAGTAGCTTGTTCTTGTAAGAGATAGACCAGTGCAGTTTCTGCAGAAACAAGGCAATTAACCGACACAAATAGAAAAATCTTCTACCTTGGGCTTCCTTGGGCAGTCCTTCAGATGGGACACTTGGAAATACACAGCTGTGGATAGAGCAGGTTGATCGAGCCAGCCATGAATTTACCTATAATTTGTCATCAGTCATTTTTCTCCCAGACAACATTTTTATAAATGTTTTAGATTTCATAAACATAGTCAATAATTTTTTCCCTAGGCTTATTTAGAAGCACAGTTACTGTGGATAGTCCAGCATCAGCCAAGCTAAAAGGTTCTGCATGTGCCCAACAGCACCAAGATCTGCCCCTCACTGCTGAGCCCCATACTCCCCAGGTTGCCCTCTCAGCTCTCAGGTGCTGTCTCTCAGCACGTCAGGTCTGATTGACACCAATGAGTCACAGCAGAACCTCTCATTCTAAGTTGGCTTTAAATCACTGTTACTAAGTTAGCACATCCATCGTGATTTGCAAACCAACAGCTCCAAGGTAAAATCTTCAATGAAGATAAAAATCACGAGTTGAGAAAATTGGAGAGAAAATCATCATACACAAGCAGGCAATATTTAAAGAATTCTTCTCATAGGACCATTCCTGGCCATCAAACCAAACTGTTTGATGCACACAATGAAGTACAGACATCCCTCAAAATCCGTGCTGTTGGAATGCACTCCCATGCACAGCTGATGCTGAGGTGGATGCTGACCCTCACGGGCTGCCAGAAGAGCCCTGTCCCCCTGTTTCACCCCCAT
>Ga0181612_122666_pt1 | contig 10368 bp, 15 predicted proteins | sample HoacroProtozoa21_FD_119630 | JGI IMG/M metagenome (GOLD analysis project Ga0181612, IMG submission 119630) | Hoatzin crop microbial communities from Cojedes, Venezuel. Combined Assembly of Gp0051906, Gp0051904, Gp0051908 | reverse complement strand
GTCCCTTCCAACCCCGACCATTCTGTGATTCTGTGAAGAGGGCTGGCGTGCAGCTTTGGCTGAGGCTGCTCCTGCTTGTTGCTGGTGTAACCACTGGCGTAAGGTGCCGGCGTTGGCCCCACCGCAAAGGGTGCGTGTATGGGAAGGGAGAGGCTGGAAACAAGCATTTAAAACTGCATTTCAAGCCGTTTAGTTGCCAAGCACTTAATGCAGCCGACCCCCTTCTTGCTGAAAACCTGGTGATTGCCCATGGCTGGGGGACCGGCTGGGCATGGGCAGTGCCTGGGCACGGCAGGGGGGCTCTGGGCATCCGTGGGACTCCGTCGCCCTTTGAAATATTTACTTAGCTGTGTGAAAACAAAATACGATTGGGATTGGGAAATGCATCTGGGCGGCCTTTCTGGAGGCTGACTCAACCTGTGGGTTAAAAGAAGAAGGGAGGGCAGGGAGACTGGGGCAGGGCATCAGCGTCTGTGCCGGTGGGCGGTGTTTGGGGGGACCCTTGCTCCCCGACAGCGGTGCCACCCTTGGGGTGCCCGATCTAATCTGCACTCCCGGTGACTCCAGCAATGACTATATTGTCCTGGCACTGGCAGCCGCTGGTTTCAGGCTATTACAGCGTGTGATACGCCTGCTGTAGAAACGACCTGTCTGTTACGGATGTTTCCTGGTGACATTTTATCGGTTACTGCCCTCCCCTGTGTGGGGTCTCTGTTGTTTCCTTGGCCTGGTGCCCTTTTCATCCCTCCTGGAGTGTCTTTTGACTTGTTTTTTTTAATCACCAGTGCAGAATTGGCCTTCTAGATCTCCCTTCCTCCCCATATTATCAAATCAAGAGGTTTTTTTTGCTTCGTTCATAAGCCTGAAACGTCACTGCAGGGGGGCCGTGGCTGGCACTGCGATGCTGGCGATGGGTGCTGTGGCGTGTGCGGTGGCCGTCCCGCCATCCCCGTGGGTGGCTGCCCTGCCGTCCCTGCAGGCACTGCTGGTGATGCAGGGCTGTGCTTGCTGCTGTTTGCTTTGGGCCCGTCCCTGCCAGCGCTGGGTGTCAGCTTAAGCTGAAACCTAAGCAGGCTCAGCCTACGCGGTGCCAGGGCACGGGGTCAGCAGGAAAGGAGGAGAGGAAGGAGTCAGGCTGGCCCCAGGGACCTGGGGGGCTTGCGCTGCAAAATGCTGCCTGCTCTGGGACGTATGGATTGCTGACGTGCTCCGAGACTGGCAGTGGGATGTTTTTTGTGGTGCCCTTTGGGGCACCTCTGCCAAGCAAGCCTCAGCCCTTGGTGCTGCAGTCTAAGAACAAATGCCCTTCTCCAGGTGTGCAGCTTAGTTTGATGATAAAAGGATATTTCCTAATTAGGCAGCAAAAGGTACTGTTGTTTAAGCTGCAATGCTGTGTTACAGTCTGCACTGTCAGGTCTAGCTGGGTACGTTCCCCTTACTAACCAGCTGGGTTTCCAAAGATGCCTTATGCCTCTGCTTCCCAACTCTGTGCTCTTCCCAGCTCCCGTTGGGCAACCGAGGCATGTGTGACCCGGGGATCCTCCTGACAGGACAGGAGGGAGCTGAAACCAGGCAGAAGGCTGGGAATGGTTCCCAAAAAACTCTGATTTCTCTTTCGTACAAAAGCTGATGCTCATGGAAATATTCCTTTTTTTCTTTTCTTCTCCTTGCAGTGAACACCTACCTCTTCATGATGCAAGCCCAAGGCATCATGATTCGTGAAAACATGCGAACAATAGGAGCTCAGGTGTATGAGCAGGTGGTCCGCAGTGCCTATGCCAAGAGGAACAGCAGCGTGAATGACTCAGGTATTCCTTCAATAGCTGTCGTTTTGATCAAAGGTTCCACTTCCGCTGGAAGTGGAGTTGGTCTGAGCCCAAACCAGTCTCGCTTGAAGGCATTAATTTATGCTGGTAAATGCAGGGTGGGAACGTTGATTAATTTGCTTTTCTTTTTTCAATACATATAAATGCATATTATATATAACATAAAAACACATATTATATATAGAATTACGGTATATATATACACATTATATATATAAAAATAATTTCTGTACATATATGTAAAATTCAAATATTTCTAACTGGGTGAAAATCTTGAAAGGTCTCAAATGATGGGATGTTGAGCTGAAAACCTTTTTGCTTTCCAGGGATTCAACTTGCTAGCCTCAACCAGTCTGAGGATAAGCACTTTCAAATTCAGTGCAAAGATCAGGTTTCATATCTGAAAAAGAACTTCCCAGGTGCACGTGTGCACAGAGCCCTGGCTCCGTGCACCTGAAGGAGCCTTTGCTCATAAGCTTCACTCTTCCCATGCAAGGCTGAACTGAGATAACTTGGCTGGACGTCTGCCACCAATAATATATGGAACTTTGGGCAGAATGCGGGGAGCAGAGTCCCAGGCTCCCACTCCCAGGCTGTTCGTCATCTCTAATACGGAGCTGATAACAGGGTTGCAAGTTTCGGTGTGAATACAGTCCAGCGAAGCAGGAGTGCACATGGCTGTCTGTCAGCCACGGTGAGGCATTGCCTTTGGGCCAGTGTGACACCGAGCACGCACCTTCCTTGCTGACCTGTCACCAGTGCCTCGGCTGGCATCAGGCTGCAGTGATACCGGGGAGCTTAGCTCAGCTCCTCCACTGCAAGGGTTCGTCAGCAGGGGCTGGTAGTTTTACAAGGCAAGGTGATTTCTGTAATAAAAAATATGAGCCGTGTCCTTGCTGCCCAGCCTGCTGAGGAGTGGGTGGTGTAGCCACCAGTTCAGCTGGGTTCTGACTGGGGATGGGCACAGGAGGGGAATTATCAACTTATGCAAGAGATTGGCACCCCGGGTCACCTCCTGTCCCCGCCGGAGCCACCCAGGACGGCCAGCCCAGGCTATTTTTAAGGCTGGAAACATCAAGTAAAGCAGACCAGGGTAAGGAAGTGGCTGATCCCCCGAGGGGAGGGACAGTAGACGCTCCACTGCTGCCGCTTGCTGTTCTGGCCTTCCCAAAATCGGCTGTGTGCTCCTGCTGTCTGCAGCAGACAGGGATGTGGTTACCACGTTAGCATTGGTGGTACCGGTACTGCTGCTACTGAAACAACTGGCTTTGCTCGGCCCTCATATCCATCCCAGCTCAGCAGCCATGGGCTGAGACCCCTCCTGTGCTGAGAGCTCCGGCCGCCAGGACGGTTTTAACGTACACAAGCACTGTGCACCGTCCTTGGGCGACCTTCCCTGGCAGCCAGGTCAAAACAGGAGCATGACGGGTGGCGGGGACATCTGGAAGGCACGTGGCACTGTGGCCACAAGGAGTATATTAACATCAGGATCAGTATCTTCCCTCCCTGACTCACTTTTCAGGTGCCTCGGTGGGCTGTGGGCAGGGGGCACTGCCTGGTTAGAGCATCCTGCGCACGCTGCTGCGGGCAGAGTGGTGGCTGGGAGAGCACACCTGCCTGGTGTGGCTGCAGGGAGGAACCCAGCAAAGGCCTTGGCTGTCCCAGTCATGACTCAGAGGTTCTGGGAGCAGCTCCCAGGCTGTCCTACCCTGCAGGCAGCAGCAGCGGTCACATCCCTGCACATCCCTGCATCCCTTGCCCTCTTCCTGGGAGAGGTGTTTGTAGCAGGGGCAGGGATGCTGCTGCTGGGGGTGAGCTGGCACAGGCCACAAGCCAGCATGGGCAGCAGAAGACCCTGCGGCCACTCTCTGGTTGTCCCTGTTCCAGCTGCATGGGAGCACTGGGAAGTAGGAGGCTGCCGATGCTTTCTCAGCTGCAGCCTCTCTTGCACGTCACGCGTGCCCCAGCAAGGGGCTGAGGGCCGAGCAGTTCTATGTGCAGTGCTGCCTTGTGTGTGCGTCCTCCTGGGAGCTGAGGCTTTCATTTCTAGGCAGATTCCTTAAAAATGCGATATCCCACCCTGAAAGGCAAGGTGACCAAGCACAGCATGGGCTGCTGCAAGCACAGTGTGCTTGTCCCCATCCATCTGCATTTATTCTTTGCCCTTAGCTTTTTTCCTCTTGTATTAAAATAACAAAGTAATTTAGAACTTTTTCCAGCATTTGCTAATAGATGCAATAATAGGTTTCCTGTTTGGTGGATCGAGAGGGGCCCCTTCTGTGCTTCCTCGAGCAGAAAAGGCAACCCTTTGTGGAAAAAGGGGAGTTGAGCTTCACCGTGCATTGTCAGCTGGGCGAAGTATTGAGAGGGCACTCTGGTGGTAGGAGTTTAATGGGAATCTGGTTATTAAAATTTAGAGCAGTATCAAGCATCCAAAATAATGTCTCTCATACTTGAAAAGCCCTTAGGTTCTGTTTACAAGTCCACCTTGGGTCTGAGATAGTTTGGGTACTACTTATTTGAGCGGGTAAACAGTATTAATGGCATGATGGTAGGTGCTAGCACAGTAAAGCAAGCTGAAACATGAGGCCAGCAATGACTTGTCCCAGTTGATTTAAATAGGAGACTTTGACCTTGTAGGTAAAGGCAACCCTCCCTGCTTTGCTTTGAAAGATTAAATTGTTGCTAGATTATTTTTTCTTGATGTATCATTAATGTGGTTATTAGGTGTAGCCTTTCTGCTATGGAGAATATACTGTGCTTATGTAATTACTTAAATGTTCCTATTCTTAAATATGGCTTAGATTCTTAACTCTTAATCTTAGCTGATTCATTCACTTCACTGTAATTCTGGATTTATTAAATTGCTCTCTGGATAAAATGTGTGAAACCTTTTTGCTGTCAATATGTTCTTGAAACTAAATGTATGCTTAATTTGAAAGGTTGTAGCTGCTGGTTTAAAAAAAAGAAAATATCTGAATTTCACACTGGGTTCCGTAAAATAACTTAAAATCTGGGTACCTACAGTAAATAACTGTTTGCTGATGGAACGCATGTAACCTTTGTGTCCCAAGGTTTTGTGAAGCTGCTTGGGCAGCTCTCGGGGAGTGGCGGGTGGGACACTAGCCATTCTTTTGTCCCTGCGTGCCTCAACACCAGCTGGTTTATACTGTGCTCGTGAGAAATCAGGGCTGCTCTTGCTTTGGATCAGCACGGTGCATGTCAGCCCCATGGCATGCTTCTGCAGCTAGCTGCTGCAGGAATGCCCGTGTGTGGTCATATCATTGGAAAGGATGAGACCTTCCTGTCCTGATTGGTCCAGGGGCTGCCTGTGGATGGGACCGGGTGGTTCAGCCGTAAATGGCCGCTTTCCAGGAACTCTGTGGGCTGCAAGGTTGATGCTGGTGCCCTGGGTGCTGTGGGACCAAAAGGCCAACCCACCACTAACTGTCTGGCGGTCGGAGAAAGTGGAGAGGCAGCATCCTCCTGTAGCAGCTGATGCCTTACTACAGGCAGGGAACTTTTTCTACTGCCTAAAAGAAAGGTAATGCTTGGCTGAAGATGACTTATGCAAAGCTGGTGACTTTCCTGTAGAAAGCAGAAGTTCATGGTTATATAAAAACCTTCTTAAAACATCTACAGGTGTAACAGGCTGGAGGGATTTTGCCCAGGAGGTAAAAGGATGCAGGGGAAGGAGGGGGGCTGGAGAAATGTGCCATGCTGGGCACTGCCGTGACTGCTGGGGCATGGAGGCTCCTCTACTCTTGCACGATGCAAACTGTAGGAAAGGCTGTGTGTAACGTGATAGCTTTTGTTGATCCTTTGAGGAGGATGTGAGGCAGGATTTCCCGGCTGTGCTGACAGTCCTTGCTGCCATTGAGACCTGCATGGGGTCTTCCTTCTCTGAGCCGGGTAGGAAGGGACCTGCTGGAGGACCACGTCCCCTCTCGCTGTGCCGTGGTCCTTCAGGGACAAGGTGCTGAGCAGTTTTTCTTTCAAAGCATGATGTACTCCTTTGGTTTGAGCTGTTTGTGATGCATAAAGCTTCCTTTGGCCAGAAAACATGAAGGTTTCTTTGATATGGCGTAGTCTAAGGCAGCCAGGGCTTCTGCAGCTGCCTGCCCCGGGATGGGGATGAGCACCCACCTGGGCTGCAAGTGCAGAGCTCACGCCGCATGGGGACACCTCCATGCCGTTGGGGACATCCTCAGCCATGGGTGGCTTTGGACTCTGCTCACGGTGGCATGGGGAGGTGGCTGGAAACAACAAAGACCTGCAGCTCAAGTGTAAACTTTTCTCTTTTTTTGTTCTCTCTATTCCCCAGATTATCCTCTTGATCTGAACCACAACGACACCTTTCTGCAAGCCACAACATTTCTTCCTGAAGACTTCACCTACTTCCCCAACCACACCTGTCCTGAGAGGCTCCCTTCTATGAGTGAGTAGCATCCCGACGACCCTGTGCCCCTCTCCTGCTCTCCATGGCTTTGGGGGGCACACCGTGGTGTTTCCTGGCTCACCAGCATTGCACCTTTCCCTGCTGGGCACCTGGGGAAGAAAGGGAGCACTGTTTGGAGCCCAGTCCCCTCCTGGGAAATCGCTGTTTACCCACTCACGTGAATTAATCCCTGCTGCATCAGGGGCACGTCTCCCTGCCGAAGCAGGAGCCCATCGCTTGGCAAATGCAAACAAAAGAGGGGTTGTGTGCTGGGAGCAGGTGAAAAGGCTCGACTAGCCCTTTCCCAGGGCGACTGGCGGCGGGGTGGCTCCCTTGCCCCTCGGCAGTGCTGCTGGTCCCAGTCCCGAGGTGTGCTGGGAGCAGCTGCGCAGGGGCTGGTGTGGGAGACAGGCTGGACCCCCCGCCCCCACCAAGGGAACTGCAGCCAGGAGGAATGCTTCCACCAAAGTGATATTGCAGTGGAAAATTTGGCTATGGTGGGTAAATGTTTCCTAAAAGGGGAAAACTGCTCTCTGCTCAGGTCTGGGGTTTTGTGTCTACTGGAAACCTGTACGGAGAAGTAGAGGGGTGCCCCAGCTGGTGTGGGTCTCTGATGGAGAGCTGCATCCAACAGCGGCCACAAAGGCTGAACAGAGCCAGGCTGCCAGGGAGATGGAGGTGTTACAAGTCATGCCAGCAGCGTTTCCTAACCATTCCTATTGGTGCTTGGGGAAAAGAAGAGGCTGCCTGCATTCAGTGCTGGTGGTGGAGGGCAGGGATGCAGCAGAGCGCTGCCCTGAGCAGGCACCGAGTCGACCCAGGACCACAGCGGTTCCTGACCCCCTCCTCTGCTTCTCCCCGGCTGTCTCCGCAGTGGGCCCCATCGATGTAAATATGAGCGAGATCACGATGGAGGATATCCACCAGTTCTTCTCAAAAGACCCTTCCATCAAGCTGGGAGGCCACTGGAAGCCAAGTGACTGCCTGCCTCGCTGGAAGGTAACCGGGGAGCTGGGGAGCCCCGTGTCCCTGCTGAGTGTGGAAGGTCCTGGGCGGGCGGTTGGAAGACACTAATGGGAATGTCTCTGACGTGCTGAAGCCCCACGGTAATAGTTACAAGCATCTCTGAAGTGTGGGGCTGCAGTGCCTGGGGGGGAAATGCTGGTGCGTGAGTCAGCTCTGAGTTTCCTCAGGGACTGCTAAGGAGCAGGGCAGGGAGCTCGCCCACCTGCTTCCCCGCTGCCGAGCCTCCTGCTCCCCCCACCGCCCCGGCTGGGGTGGGATGCGGCCCAGAGAGGCACGGGGGCACTGCTGGGGACTGCCATCCCTGGAGGGAGGTGGCTTCGGGCAGCGTGGTAGCAGGGCCTGGCCCCACTCCCACTGTCCCCAGCGCTGGGCAGAGTTGGTGGGTGGGGGGCTGCCGGTCTCCCTCCCACTCAGAGTTACACTGGATTTCCCCAAAGCAGCAATACCCCAAAAAGTAAATAGGAAAGCTGTAATGTGGGGGTAGAAAAGCTGCTCCAGTCCTACACAGGAGAGCCAAGACACCATGTTTAGTCCCACAACACCAGCCAGTCCCGCTGCCAGCCCGGGGGTCAGTCGGTGGCAGGAGCCACTGGTGCGGTGCAGTAAGAGCCATGTCCTTTCCTCATCAGGTGGCGATCCTGATCCCATTCCGCAATCGATACGAGCATCTTCCTGTCCTCTTCAGACACCTTATTCCCATGCTGCAGCGGCAACGTTTACAGTTCGCCTTTTACGTTGTAGAACAAGTGAGTGAGCTGTGGGGCGGTCGGGGCGGCAGGCGCTGGGGCAGGGACGTGCTGCACTAGAGATGACGTCTGCTGGAGCTTCAGCCAAAGCTGCAAGCGTAGCTCTGCACTGTGTCCCGAGGCATTTACCTGCCAGATCACATCACTTAAAGATTTAGCGTTCGTGTTGCAATGTTTTGAGTTGTCCCATTCTGCCTAAAAGTGGCACATCTGAGATGTGTGCCCAGAAATGACTTTATCTAGCAAATAAAGCAGAGATTCGGGATTTTTTTTTTTTAAACTATAATGGAGTAGATATTTTTAAAAATAAGACAACTTTGAACCAGGTATTTGCAGTTTAAATAACGCTGTGTTGTTTTTGTATGTCTTTGTAGTAGTTGTGGGGAGCGTTCCCTAGGCAGAGGAATGGCCTGACCAGAGTTACACATTGCATGTCTGGGCAGTGTCTGGAAGACTTTCGTGACAGTACAACATAGGCCTGTCATTAGATGTGTATGTGAACCTGTCACTTAAGCTATCTGGCTTCATCTGCCCAGTAAATATACCTCCATGTTTAGCTCTGTCTTAAAAAGATTTATCAAAGTTGTTTGGGTTTTTTTATTCCAAGCGTCTGAGTAAGAAGACTTCAGCATCTTTATTTTTGCTCCTGCACAGCAAATTGAATATTGAAGTCTTGGTGGATCTCACTAGTCTGTTTGTTCCAATACGTCATTTCCTTTTGCACAACCGATTTGGGAGCAGGTTGCCCTGTGCAGTTTTCTAGGCAAGACTGAGAATGCATGTGTGGAGCTCGAGCTGCACGGGACTCCACTTGAGAAGGAACTCTCTCTCCCCTAGGCTGGAAACCAACCCTTTAACCGTGCCATGCTCTTCAACGTTGGCTTTCGGGAAGCAATGAAGGACTTGGACTGGGACTGTCTCATCTTTCACGATGTGGATCACATACCAGAAAATGACCGTAACTATTATGGGTGTGGACAGATGCCGAGGCACTTTGCAGCCAAGCTGGATAAGTACATGTATCTGTAAGCACTGGTCTTCCTCCGCACTGCCGTAATAGATAAGGAGCCAGTTTTAGGTTATGTTTTTAAAAGGCAGAGGGTGACTCTGAGTTTGCTTCCCATGCTTTGTGCAGAGTAAACAGGAGAGGGGAACAGAAGGAATAGCATCCTCACAGTTTGGGCTTTCCCCATTGCAAGCGGGAGAGCTGCAGCGCTGGCAGGCTCTGCCCTAACCCCTTCTCTCCCGCTTAGGCTCCCTTACAACGAATTCTTTGGTGGGGTGAGTGGCCTGACCGTCAAGCAGTTTCAGAAGATCAATGGTTTCCCTAACGCCTTCTGGGGCTGGGGTGGCGAAGACGATGACCTCTGGAACAGGTAGCGGGCTCGGCTCAACCGGCATCCCTGAACTCTGCTTCTGGTGGTGGCTCTGCGAGCCAGACTTTGCGCGTGCGGTGTGGGGAAGCATGGTCACTGCTGCAGCCGGCACTGGGCTTGCTGCTCCTGCTTCACCTGCCTGCGGTGGCTCGGGGGGGCTGGGGGCCGCTCCAGCCTGTGCAGGCAGTAGGCTGGAGGCAGAGAAGCACTGGTTAGGAAATTACTGGCTTTGTGGGCAGGATCCCGCACTGCTGAGCTCAAACCGACCTCGGCTGAGCTGAAGCCTTGAGGTGCCGAGCACTGTGTGACTTGCTCAGAGCCCAGGCTGGAGTGGGGAGGTTTGCACAGCTTATCTGCTGGGTGGAAAGGCAAAGCTGCTTTAAGAGCTCCAAGCACGCTAACTCTGCAGCCCTGGCAAGCACTGATGGCACAGCAAATGCAGCAGTTAATTTTTGGGGTTTTTTTATATTTATTTTACTTCTTTCCTTTCCAATGCAGAGTACAGTACGCAGGCTACTCGGTGACTCGACCAGAAGGAGACACAGGGAAGTACAAATCAATTCCCCACCATCATCGAGGAGAAGTGCAGTTCCTAGGAAGGCAAGTGAATTTCAAAAAAATAGTAAATTTTTAAGGATCCCAAAGCCCTTCACAAAGTGTCTGTACTGTGTACGAGGCTCCCTGCAGCTGTTTGAGGGCAGTAACAGCCTTAACTTGTGAAGGAAACTTACTGCAGCAGATGACAGAGGCAGAGCACTGCCTGGATTCCTCCAGTATGTTTTATACCCTGCATCCCTACGACGAGGGGTCCTCACTTTGTGGCTGTACCTGCTTGGATGCCATCCAATAGAGAGGCTTGTCAGCATGTCAGACTGAAGACATGTCCTATATCTTGAGGGGAGTGTTCCTAAAGGGGTGGATGATTATGTAAATATATTTTATATCTAGATTTACTT
>Ga0181612_178438_pt1 | contig 10369 bp, 7 predicted proteins | sample HoacroProtozoa21_FD_119630 | JGI IMG/M metagenome (GOLD analysis project Ga0181612, IMG submission 119630) | Hoatzin crop microbial communities from Cojedes, Venezuel. Combined Assembly of Gp0051906, Gp0051904, Gp0051908 | reverse complement strand
CGGCGGGGGGCGGGGCGGCCTCGCCGCTTTCCCCCGCCCGGCCGGTGGAAAGCCGCATTCCAGCTGCCTGCGGGCGGCTTTGCTGCCGTTTCTCTGCCGAGGCGGGGGCCGGCAGCGCCGGACTCGGGCAGAGGGGGCTCGCCAGGCCGCCGTTAGCGCCGGTTTCCTGGTGAAGGAGCCGGCCGCTGGCAAGCGAGCCCTTGCGCCTCGTTACTTTGCTGGCAGGGAGAGCTTTCTTCCCTCGGCACGCTCGGCTGTGAGCGGGGCGCTGGAGGTGGTGAAGTGGGTACGCAACGCGCCTAAAATCAGTGAAATGTGGGCCCACCCTGATGTCGTGACTCGTATTGTATTACGCCGTGGTTTGGTTTTAAGCACACTGCTCCAAGTGCCAGCCGTGCTGTGAAATGGCACGGGCCGGCCTCTCCCGCCCTTCGCCGCGACAAGCGCCGAGGCCTCTGGGGCTGCGATGGCGGGAGAGGGCCGGGCGGCCTGCCTGCCCGCTGAGCCCGGGAGCCGTCGAGGAGCCGAGGCTCAGCGAGGTGGCGTGGGGCTGGCGCCGGTTCCGACGGTCGGCTGGAGTTACCGTCCCTCTGTCGTTCTCGTGTGCCACACAGCAAAACCCCCACGCCTGATATTTTCAAATTCATCTTTTGCTGCCACGGTGTCGGGGAAGTGCCACCTGCAGCTTCTGCGGAGTTGCTCTTCAGCTGGGTTTGTGCTGTTGCAGCAGGGGAAGAACCAGTCTCAGTTTTAGGACTAGAGAGTTGTTGGATTTTTTTTTACAGGAACGCTGCTCGCTTCAGCTTCGAGCAACGTGCTTAGATAACAAGGAAGAAATAGAATTTCCCCAAACGAGAGGTGGCATTCACATGATGTGACTAAAGGACTAACCTGTGTATCAGAGCTCTTGAGTGATGCTGTTGCCGATTTCTTCAAGGAATTTTGGGAAGAGATTTGTGGTCAAACTTTCAGGATCATGTCAGAGAATAGGATTTTTTGTATTAAGCAGAAGAAGTGGCATTTACAGTTTGGATCCTTTTTTTTTTCCTTTTCCAAATATAAAATGTAGTGAGTTGAGTAAGAGTTGTCTCCTTCAGAAAATTGAATGTACTGTGGTTTTTGTACCTTGAAGTCTTTTAATCCCCTTGCTTATTTGTAGCTGTCTGAAAATTGTTTCCTGGCGTGGAAAGTTCCGGTGCTCAAAGTTAGCCAAGATACGTGTTTGGGCATTTGAAAAAAAAAAACAACCACAAAACCAAAACCATGAAAGAGACCAGAATTTGAATTCTCTCGCCACACAATAGACTTTTCAATTTTTTATTATATTTGTTTTGACTAACAAGTTAGAAGCTGAAGAATAGCTGAATTTGCAGTGGCCATCTTTTTTTTTTATTATTATTTTTGTTTCCAGAGAAGTAAATTACCATTCCAGTAAATTTTATAGGAGTCAATTTCTCAAACTAAAGTTCCTTTTATCTTTTTCTTTAGGCTGTTTGTGGAATTTTAAGAATCTCAGTATAGTCTTGATAACTGGAGGTAATTTCTCTAAATTTTTAGACTTAGACCCTCCAGGAAATCATCTGTCCGAAACAGCATATGAAGTATGCAGTTTATGCTGTGAGTGTACTGTTTACACAGTTTACCATCCTCGTAACTGAAATCCATTACCATGGCCCCAGTCTTTTACATGTTTCGGTCCATACGAACAGAGGGTGTGAAGTCCCATTGATTTTAATGAAAGTACTCATCAATGAAGCAAAGCAGGACATCGTAGATGTTGGCAGATGTGTTTTTGTTTTCGGGCTCTGGGAACAGTAGCTGTGTTTGTACACCAGAAGAACGTCTGAAATGCTTTTACAAGGAAACCAGTTTTATGTATATGTCTTCAACATACTATGAAATATTTGCAGGAAAGCTCTTCCTTTATTATGACCTGAGAGTACCAGCATAGGGAAACAACTATTTAGACTGTGCCAATTGCCAATTTGTTTTCAAACTCACTAAAATCCAGGTCTCTTTGCTGCTTCGTCCCACCACATGTTATTTTAAAGTGCATTGGTGGCAGTAGGAGATGTAGTTGAGGGAAAAGGAACATAAGCAATGACAGTGTTCATCAGTGTTTCTGCACACAACATTTTGCACGACATGAGTAATGTATGTCATGCTGCGTTTAGATGCTTAAAATTGTCACTCAATCAAATCTCTGAGGAAATCACTGTGAATTACAAATCATGATACTCTGTTCATTGCATGTGCTTATGCTGGGCCTTCAAGTGGCCTGTCAGGTTGTTTCCTGCAACAGTCTGAATGTTTGTACCTCCTTTAAACTCCCTCGATTTTGTTGAATCTCTGTGAATATGCAAGCCTACCAGAGCATTTTTTATGGAGGGACTAAGGCCTAATTTGAAACTTCAGTGTGTGTAAATTAGTCAGCAGTTTGCAGTCCTGCCAACAATAGCAAAAACAGACATCTTGCTGTAAGGTTGCGCATTGTCATTCCGCAGAGGTTCAGTGACAAGTGCATCCTAAGCAAAGGTCATCAGTATGCTCACTGATTTCCGAGTAGCCTTCTTTCTGGATGTACGCTTATCTAGCATTTGAGTCTGAAAAGCATGCAGAAATCGTGGTGTAGTAACAAGTTTGTTCAACCACAGAAGATGTAAGTAAAGGATAAGATCAAATGGAGTAGTTACTAGGTCCTTGGCCTCTCAGCTTTTTCACACAGCATAGTTTTATATTTTAGCCACAAGCAGGCAAATGACATTTACGGCTGTAAGATATAACCTTTTTTTTTTTTTTTTGGGGAAGGATGGCACAATGTAAGTCAAAGGAGACAGGTTCTGAAAGTATACATTACAACAACTTGGCAACAGAAACAAAAGAAAAATATACTTTCTAGTATTTCTTAGGCTCAAAATACAAACACCTTTTCAGGGGAACCAATTAAACACCAGATGAAGTAGAAGTCAGTCAGTAGAAGTCGTGGCTGAATGTTTCCTCCGTTACAAAGGATACCATGCCTAGCTTCTGGAAAATTAATGCTGAACCATGTGGTTGTTTTATAGTCAAATATGATTTTAAATTATCTTGACGATTACAGTGTTAATTAAAATTTTAATGGTTGACCCTTACTGCAACTGCTTTGAACAGTCACTTATAGTGTAACGTGAGACAAGAAAAGGTGTGCTTGTTGATATTATCTTTCATATTTATATCTATGAAGAGAGATAGGTAAATACTGCATATGGTTGTATCTTTGTATAAGGGAAAGGCTCGTTTTATCACGTCGTCATATTCTGTAGTGTTTAATTATATTGCGATATTAACATACCTTGTCTTGCTCATTTAAAATTTCGAAAATTTCTTCTGTTGAAGAAGGTGATAGAGTCTGGTATCGTCAATCAAATTACTGTACAGCTCTCTTGTATCTGCATTCTGGACACTGCCCTCCATATGCCATTAAAATACTGCAAAATGTAAGTTGAAAAAAATCAAGGAAAATGAGTCATCTTTCTAGGACTAATATCAGAAGCCTTTCCCTTAATGGATTTGTAATTATAAAAGAGAGAGTTGTTACCTGCAAGACTGCACAAAATTCCAGCTAAATATCTTTGGTACTTTCTAAGGACCAGTTCAGTATGAATCTTCCATTTTCTCATTGACTATTTTCTCTTTAGAAGAAATTGGAAGGATTGATTTTATTTCCCCAGCAGAAATTAAAATCTGACAAGTAAACAGCAGCACTTCAGTTGTTCTTGTTTTAATGCCCTTATGGGCAGCAGCAACCACTTCCACTTCTTTCTACGGAGTAGTGAAAAGTACAAGTGCTAAGTGAATTAAGTGGTTTTGAGCTTTCCATGTTTATTTATTAAATAAAAATATTAATAAGAAAAAAGGCTGACCTTTTGTATACTTTTAAAACTTCATACTGAATGAAGTTGATTCTGCTTCGAGTCTGACACTTAAATAGACACATGGAAAGCCATAATTATGAGTTGCTGCTCTAATATAATATTTTGGTAGAATCAAAATTAGAGTTAGATTTATTATTTTTAAATGAAGTTAACTGGTGCAGGATGTTAGGTTGTTGTATGTAGCAGTAAGTATATGCCGCCAGATTCTTATCATTGTGATACTAGGGGGATCCTAGATATAGTTATGGACAAAATGTAGTCATTTATGCTCATAAAATATTAATATATTTCTGGGAAATGTCTGGTTTTTTAAAGAAAAAAATCACAGTGTGGTTGTATTTTTGCAATATTTACAGAATAGGTCATACCAGTGCTTTGTGCTCATGTTTCTATTTGTTCTTCTCCATATGCTGAGTTTTTTAAAATAGTCATGTTTCTAGATTCATCACTCTTACAACCAGTGCACCAGTAGGTATCCAGGATACAGAGAATGAGAAAGAAACTAAGAAAGTTGTTTGTTTGTGTCAGCAGCCATCTGTTAAAAACCTTCCACTTGGTAGAATTTTCTACCAACACAAAATAGTTATGTTGTGGAATCTATCTAGTATTATGTAATAAAGAAAGCACACTTGGCAAATTTAATTGCATGTTAACATTGAAATACAACTTAGCAGAAGAGGTAATAAAATAAAGCAGTAATTGATAGATAATTGACACGTACATGACCAAAATAGTATGCTTATACAAAGGAGATAAAATCTCAAAGCAAATGAAGCTTTGAGCTACATTTGAAACTGCAGGTACCTCACAAATATTTTCACAAAAATTTTGTTGATCACTGAATTTGACATTTGATATTTAGTTCTCTGAAGAATAGTTTTCAATAGGTGCTCCAATTAAAGCAGGTCAAAATAAAAGAAAGATTTTTTTTAAAGATTGCTTATTCATCCCTCTGTAAGAATATTCAGACTCAAAATAGCTTTTTTTTAAAAAAAAAAAAGCAGCAGCACTGGGTGGACGACTTCATTTTGAGGAGCTTAAAGCAGTTTCATGGAAATTAGAGTGAAATGATCTTAGAAAGCAAATTATTTTGTATTTGCTAGTTGGGGGTTCCTGGCACCTTCCTTTGGAATATCTGGTACAGATGGCTTTCAGGGCCCAGGCACTGGAGCATGTATCTCATCAAAATGCAAGTGCCTTTTGAGAATACATGAAAAAAATTATCTGCAGTAGTAATCTGATAATGCTGGGGTTTGGCTCAGATGCAGCTTTGCATGTACTCCGTTACATGGATATCCATGACTTCTCGTATCAATTACCATGTTGCTCTGCCCTGTATTGCTGTTTAAAAAAAATCACAAAAATAGTTATGATTGCAACAACGAAATGTGTTTAAGGTAGAATGGTGTGCAATGTTCTGCTTATTACTGCCTTGTCTTTCTTACGTGATGCAGAACAAAAGAAAGGCAGAAAAAGTGCTGAAGGATTTATGTTTCTGATCTTTCTGTCACAACATAACGCAGAATGCAGTGCCGTGTTTACAGTACTGCGGATACCAAAAAGTGTCGCTAATCAGGAGTTCATAAAGAGTGAGATATACTGAGGTTTTGTTCTTCCATTCAAGTACATTCAAAAACTTTAAAATATTCAATTTTACAATGGAGGTATATAACAGTGGATCCAGAGGCCCATCTGAAGACAAGACAATGTAGTGGATTGTCAAATATGCCCAGACAAGGAGAGGTCTGGAGTCATCTTAAACCTAGGATAACAGAACATTTACTACTCCTAGTTGCTCTTTCTGTGAGCAGCTGGAGGCAAGAGCCATGAGCGTCCTGGTGCCTCCCTTGCCTCCATTCCTGTCTCCCTCCCCAGCTGACTGCTTATAATGTGGTTCTGCTTCTGCTGACCGCCTCCATGTCTGACCGCCTTAAAAAAAATGTTGAGAGTGTACTGTTTAGAAATTTCTCCTGAAATTTTTTCCGTGGACAGATCCATTCAAAAAATGCTTATGATTATAGCTACTGTGTCTTAGTTGCCAAAATAAATCACTTCTGCTGGGGAAGTGAAAGCTTTGTTAAGTGGAAAAATAATTTATAAGAAAAATTAGTAACAGAAGTAGTTTATCTGCTGTGTCATGTGCTGTGATTTTCTGCATTTCTTCTTACCAAATTCAGAGCTGACAACGTAGTATTGCCTGTAGCATACTGGAGGCAGAGCGCTAGGTCTTCTACAGCTTCCTAAATTTAACTTCTTCTTATTACTTTGAAAGGTACATACCAGGGGCAATGGACAGGAGGGATGCGACATGGATATGGTGTGCGTCAGAGTGTACCCTATGGCATGGCAACTGTGATCCGTTCGCCCCTCCGAACGTCTCTAGCTTCACTTCGAAGTGAACAGAGCAACGGCACTGTTCTGCATGATGCCACTTCAGACAGCCCGGCTGGAACAAGAGGAGGTTTTGTGCTCAATTTTCACAGTGATCCGGAAGCCATGGGCATTAAGAAAAAAGGAGGCTTGTTCAGAAGAGGATCCCTTCTTGGTAGTATAAAACTTAGAAAATCTGAATCTAGGTCATCGATATCTAGCAAACGGAGCTCTGTCAGGAGTGATGCTGCTATGAGCAGAATTAGTTCTAGCGATGCCAACTCTACAATTAGTTTTGGAGACGGTGACTGTGATTATTGCCCTGTGGAAGACCACGTTGATGCCACCACTACGGAAGCCTATATGGGTGAATGGAAGAATGACAAGCGCAGTGGTTTTGGTATTAGTGAGCGCTCAAATGGTATGAAATATGAAGGAGAATGGCTAAATAACAGGAGGCATGGATATGGATGTACCATGTTTCCAGATGGCACCAAAGAAGAGGGAAAATATAAAAATAATGTTTTGGTTCGTGGAATAAGAAAGCAACTTATACCAATACGAAACACAAAAACTAGAGAAAAGGTGGATAGAGCAATAGAGGGTGCACAGCGAGCAGCCGCCATGGCAAGAACGAAAGTGGAAATTGCAACTTCAAGGTATGTTATCGTAAAATATATTTATTTGTCACTAGATTTTCAGAAACAAAAAATGTATTGCAATATGTGAGCTCTTACTGTTGACAAAAGACTCAAAAGTGCAAGGGTGTAAATGTTGTCTTTAGTGAGTACTTGCTCACCTTTCAGTTTCAGATGTGTATCTCCATTGACTTTAGTGACGTTACACATATGAAACTTAGAACTTCAACTCATTTGAATAAGGGTCTTTGTGTGTGTTCCATAATATACTGTGAAAGTAATCTTCCACTGTTCATACATTTCTGCTTTCACTCAAGAGCTGCTGCATTATGCCTTTAAACCTGTTTGGACACTAAAACTAGTGAGGAAACAAAGAATGGTTTGCGTTGCCCATTTCACATTGAGCATCTAGAGGTGCATCTGTTTATCCGAGAGACTCTGGTATGAATGGTGTAAGAATAACGGTTGAGGCTCTTGTGCTTAGACACTGTTGATTCATTTGCCAGGACAGTATCCGCTGAAAGAGTTCTGTATGAGGATTCTTTTGTTTTGGAGCATGCTTCTCCTGGAGTCTGAATTCATCTGGATCTTCTGGCCACCACTTCAAATAGTGGTGGTCGTCATCTCCCCGCCTATTTGTTAAGTGTTTGAGATGGGAGACGTGTACGGGTATTAGCAGTGGGGGAAAACCATCATTTTCACTTTGAACTCCTAACCAACAACCAAGCAAAGTTGTCTGAAATGGAATTGTTACAAATTAAATCAGAATAGACAATTTTAATAGGTTTTACTGTGAAGCCTGAGAGTTCTTTAAAAAGCTATTTAGTTTTTAATGCCTTCCAGTAAGTTTCTGTGGCAGTTTCTCTGTTGTTTGGTTTAGTTTGTTTCCTCAGGCAGGCTTTTCTTGAAATATGCTGTGGATCAAAAAATGAGCCCTGAGATGTGCATGAAAGAAAATCTTCATGCTATTTTAGAAGGAGGATGTCACATTACACTTAGAACTGAACAACTGATTCCTGATTTAGTGTGGTCAGTGTGTGCCCAGTGACTATCCCTTTTCTGACAGTCAAAAATAATACAGAAAAAGACTGAAAACTGCATAACTGGGAAAGCTTGAATAAATGTATAGCTCAGAGTGAAAAGTAGTTGAGACACAAACATGAATTTAGCATGCTGGTAAAGAACTTTTTTTGAGCACTGGTCACCCAAGTAAAGGGTAGCATATACTCAATTACTGCTATAAATATATGTAAGGCATTATATTACAGCATGCCACATTAGTAAAGCAGATCTGCAATAGCTAACTTTAAGAAATTACTGAATACTGTTAATGTTCTGTCAGTACAAAATAAGCCCTAGTTTTGAAGAAATTGATGTGATGGGATATGTGGATGGGGGAGTCACCACTCTGAGTCCCCATAAAGCTATTAAAAAGCTGTAGTCTGAGTCTGTTAGGTTGCAAGGCACAGTGTGTGTACTTCCTCTTTAAGAAGGGACATGTCTCTAAAGTGTTTTGTTTTCCGTTCCTTCCTTTGAAGTTTAGGTGAAGGACAGAGTTCAAATTCCTTCTTTTGGAACAGTCCATGAAAACAACGTGTATTTCTTGAAAAGATGTTTTTGAAAGTGCAACAACAGAAGGCATCAGTTGCGGTGCAGCTGTGACCATGGGCAATTCCTTTGGTTTTTCAGCTGAGAATCTCTATTAAACAGTCCCACGACTGCCAGTATGGATAGCAACATTGCAGATTCAGGTTTCCTCTCTTTTCGTAGCATTTGCACTAACTGTAGTGGCACTGAGTCAAAGGCAAGGAGACCTGACACCTAGTCAGGCAACATCAGGCATAAAGATTACGTTAACTTCACTTGTGAGTGTGTGTTGGACTCACCCAGTAGGGATGACACGACCCTTCCCGTCTCTGAAGTTCTCAAAACTGCTTTTAATATCAACCAGTGGGAGCAAGGCCATGGCTTCATGTGAGTTAAGGGACTGTCATACAGGCAGAGTCAGTAGCACTGGCTGGCTAAGAGCCAGATCATGTGGAAGAGATTCTAGAAGACCATTGAGAAGAAACTTGTGCTTCGAGCAGTTGCTGACTGGATTGGTACAGTTTCAGGATGAGAGAACTTGCTTCTGTCCCATTGAAATTTGAGGACCAGTATTCGTTTGTGACTGCTTTTTTACCAAATTGATACATTAATAATATATTAGTACTTCAGACAGTAGCATTCCTGCAATGTCATAGATGAATGTGAGGATGGCGGTCTTGTCTGTTTCCGAACGATCACTACTAGACAAAGTCCAGGAGGAGTGCCTTTTTTAAATTTCTCTGATGTGTAATATGAAGGTGGTTCTGCCCATGTGGCATGATCTCACCACTCGCTGGCCTGTGAAACCTTCTAGGTTTCAGACCTTGCAGGTGTCACCAGCAACGCGTGCTTACTGTATGTTTCCATTCTGTCAGTGGAAGAACTCTCTAGATAGACCTTTTCTCACCCCCATCAAATATACGGGGTTGCATTCCAAAATGCTAGAAACCCTGACTCTCAGCCAGATATCGACGCAACTTTGAGTTGTATGCTGTTCTTCCTGTATTGTTTATTCATGAAATGTTTGCTCAGCCAAATGAAACCAGACCATACTCCTCTTCGTAGCTTCCTGCTGCTCATGACAGGTTTGGCTGGTAGTTTGACCTGTGACAGGGTCCACGCAGTCGTCAACAAGACCAACAACTATTTTGCTTTATATTCCTGATGTGTTTTTATGTCTAAAAGTCCTCCTTAATTATCTGTATAGTCTTCCCTTATCTATCATGGCAGTTTGATATACAAACAGAAATCTAAAAGTTGGGTTAAACGTTGCTTCTCTGAGCCCGAATTTACATTGGCTCCCCTGACTCGGTCTTTGGGTTTTATATAATATATATATATAAGATATAATAGCCGCATTTCTCATAAGATACCAGCTCGCAAAATCGTGTGATATATAGAAAGCTGCTGTATTAGGGAAATAGTTACCAGCCTCTGCTACACAGATCTGTATTCAAACCAGATTATAAATTAGCAATGAATAAAAATGCTTTTAAAATGATAACGCAGCTTAACATTATCTGTTATAGTTTTACTAGCTATATTTAAGATATTGAGGCACGAATGTAAAAATCCCAAAATTTGAGGAATTTAAGAAGTATGTTCAATATTTTCCCTTTTAAAATATTAAAAGGCTTTTTTTTTTTTTTAATCATTACTGTAGGCAGTAGTTAGGTCAAATTCATCTTTAACCCATTTGGGCTAAAAGCAGTCAGGTGTACTCTATATGCCTTTTTTGGGCCTTGATGTCGAAAAGGAAAAGCTGCCTTCCAGATATTTTTTATAAGATCTTTTCTATGTTATTTCAAGCACGTGTGAAATGCTTCAAATGCTGGAAGATGTATATTTAAGATACCTTTG
>Ga0181612_174644_pt1 | contig 10369 bp, 4 predicted proteins | sample HoacroProtozoa21_FD_119630 | JGI IMG/M metagenome (GOLD analysis project Ga0181612, IMG submission 119630) | Hoatzin crop microbial communities from Cojedes, Venezuel. Combined Assembly of Gp0051906, Gp0051904, Gp0051908 | reverse complement strand
GGGAAAAATAGTTGCCCCGCCCCCGGGCCTGCCCTCAAAACGTTTGTCCGGGAAGGGCATGACAGCCCCCCCCCACAGGGGGGGCTCTGCCCAGCCACAACAGACTGCAAAGAAGCAGCAAGGTAACAAAGAAGACAGGAGGGGGGATCGGATGATGTGCAGTTTCGCATCTCTGATGTGCCTTACCCCAACATGGGCAGAAGTCATACAAAGTTCATTTGAGGAAGGGGCTTAAGACCACCTAAGTGACCCCTTGTGATGTCATACTCCCACAGGTGCCTGCACAGAAGCTCTCGAACTTGCGAGAAGAATTGCCATATAAGTCACCAAGAGGTGTGACTAAGGGCAGAGACTGGGTGATAAAAGACACATGTACAAAGAGCCTGTCTCACGTCCACTACCAGCAGATGCTATGCCTGTCGTCATCATCGCTGGATCCTAGGGTGATGATACCTTTTTGGTTGTCCCTTTTCTTCTCTTGTCATTCCCTCTTGTAGATATTTTTTATAAGAGCTCATGTTGACAATCATTTCTATGTTTTCCAAGTTACCTCTCTTATAAATAAAATGCTTAGATTGATCATTTGGTGTAGTATCACCTGAATTTAGCCTGAGGGGATTCACAGAACTTGAGTTGCTTCCCCCCTCCCCCCCCAATAGGTGGGACACGACAAGTATTTAAAACAAAATAGACAACTGTTAGGGTATTATTTACTTCTTATCAAATGAGAGTTTTCAAATTATTTTGTTATTTGGCTGGATTTAAACAATTTTCAGAAACAGAAAAATTATTGCTTTTAACTCCTGGCCACCACAAAGTTACAAGTTTCCAAAATATATAAACTAAATATGAATTTTCTAAGTCCTAATTAGAATGATCACATGGGTTTCTTAGGTACAAACATCCATCTTTAAACTCTTTTTTTTCTTATCTGTTACTTTGGAGTAAATGGCAAGTAACCCTACTATAAGTCAATGAATATACATGAGGGGTCTCTACTGTCATCTTTTCAATAAAAGGCAGTAAAAGGTATTTGTTGGTGCACAGTGGTAGGTGTTTGTAATCGTGCTGGCTAACCCTCTGCTATACTGGAATGTAGCAAATGATAATTTTTTTGTTTAAAATGTCCTGTAATAGACTTATGAAGTACTTAACTTTTGTTTTTTCACTTTAATAAATTCTTTTATAGTGAGAAAATACTTTCCACTCATGTAGCACCTTTCTCCTAGATCCATACATTTACCCACTTACAGACTGCTGTCAGCAGAGTCACTGCTACAGAGTGAGAGGCTTTTCCCCTTTATTGCCTAACATAGAAAGAGATTTCAGATTTGGAAAACACTTTCCATAGAAAGAAGACACTGCCAGAAGGTATATCAGGAGACACTACTGTAATATGTTACTTTAAGACTTATTATTGCAATAAATTTCTCCTCAGCTTCCCAAGTGAGTGCTTTATTCTTGAATATTCCTTCCAGTTCTCTTGTATTCAGAGAACAAGAGAAGTGAATGAGGAAGTCAACCGAAGATCCTAAATTGACGGGCTTTGTCACTGATGATAACCTTTATGAACCCTATAGACTCCTGTTTAAATAACAGCTCCTGAAGGAGACATAAGCCAAAGTTATGATCCCTTTTAGAAGGGACTGTTTACTACAGACATTGGAACAGAAGACTATTCTCTTCAGTGTTTGGGAATGTCTCACGCAATATTATTAGCTTAGACCAATAGAAAAAAAGAACATATTCATAAAATTTATTATCATATGTGTCAACCTGGGTTGCTAAAGACAAGCTTTAAAATTTGTGTATAGAAAGGAAATCAATTGCTGCATTTCCCTTTGGCTTTGGAGGGGGGGGAGAGGGTTGTTGATTTGGTTTGGCTTATGTTCATTTATCATAGTCTTTTCTACACACAGGATATTTAGACTGGTGTGCCCATGTATAGAGATCAGTTGACTAGCTTTCAGACACTTATGTTCAAAAGTCTTGCTCATCAGTCCATTACAAATGGAGTCCCTTCATGTTTGCTCATAGATCTGCAGCTTTTTGCACTTCTGCATTTTTCTTGTCAAGTACGGTTGCAAGAACCAATGTTTTATAAAAATATCACATAGATGCCTATAAACACATCCGAAGTTCATGCTTAAAATTTTAAACTATGTTTAAATGTATCAAGCAAAAATTAATCTTTAAAGTCAACAAAAGGAATTTAATTCCATTTCTAATGAGGCAAATTACAGTTATTTCTCCATAGTTCATTGGAGGGATTTTTTTTTTCTCAGTGTGAAACTGAGTTCCTCCACAGAGAAGCTTTCAAATTTTCCATTAATTTGGGTTTTAATAGGACTGTCAAAGTTAGTTTATGCAACTTTATTCATGAGTTATAAGCATAAACATCTGAAACTACATTTTAAGCTAAAAGTCTTTTCCCTGGAAAATCTAAAGTAACCCATAACTGGTGTTCTTCCTTCTACACAAATCAACTAAACTCCCACTTAAAATTCCTCGTCAGCTATTACAGATTTTTTATTTAACAACATCTTAATTTGAGTCAATCGCTATTTTCATCCTAGGCCCTCCTTTAAAAGTAGAGGAAGAGATGACATCCCTCATTCCTCAGTCAGGAAAATATGACAATGCTCTAGGACTTCATTGTCTTTCCGTGAATACTTGCAGATACCGCCTGAGGTGATCTAAATGTTCTTAAACTCACCCTTTTTCCGCACAGACTTTTTCAGACTGTCCCATGATCTTTTATTCTTTCTTTCTATATAGATCCCTCAGTGGAGTAGTTAGATAAGTTGAGAAAGCTTCCTGAATCTTTGCAGTGAGCTTGAACCTAAGAAATAACTTCTGCCATATACACATGATGAGTAAAACAACATATTTACAGTCCTCCACATTTATGCAACACTTTACCAATACAAAATTTGTGTCTTAGTAAGCACTGTCTTAAATGCTTCTTTTAAAGCATTTTTTCCTATGGTAATAAGAAGTTATTACAGAAGGCAAAAAAAACATGGCATTAAAATAACATCATGTATTTCAATAAATCATTTACACCAGTCATTGGCTAAATTTGGAAACATGCTATGTAGACTGGTTTTGGTGTAATTTGTATAAGACAACCCTGCTAACTTCAGCAGGAGTTATTTCAGGTTTATATTAGAGAAGAAAATTAATAAACTTCAGTAATTATTATATTTTCTAGAACAGGAATAGGAATAATGAAGAAATGAATTGGTGACAATTATGTAAACACATATTTGATGAGGTAACTTGGTCCATTATTAGCAAAAAGAGAGAATAGGATTAAGGCACACTGCAAGAAGAAAAAATGTATAAGTATAAATTATATTTATTGATTTTAAAGTTAATAAACAAATTATTGCAGACTATGTAAAACATTTGAACTGATTTTCTGCAGTACAGCATACTAAGAAAACTGGTTAATGAATTTAAGACTCAATTTTATAAATTTCCAAGTACATATTGTTACACATATCCTAAAATCAATTACAATCAACAAATGACTTGGACAAACTCACTATAAATTTTCCAATTTAGTTTCGTTCAAAATCTAGCCATAACAGTGGATAATAAATGTATTTTGAGCTCTTGAGAGACATTCCCTAAAGACTATTGCAAGCTGTTTGGATAATACTGAAACACTACGATGATCTAATTTTTTACAGAAATTTTAGAAAAAAAAATGGAGAGGAAGAAGAATTGCGTATTGTTGTCTTCTGTTCTCTGAACACACTGCCTCATATAGAATGTGGTTCTGTGGGGGCAACTTTCTCTTACTTGTGGCAGACTAAAATGATTCTGTAATTTTTTAGCCACAGTCCATTATGAGGGAAAAAAGAAATTGATTCTTCTTCCCAACCACACCTATCTATTGTCTTTTAATTTTCTATTGTCCATGGAAACTAGACTTAAAGTAATGATGCAGAACAGTTGGTGGAGGAGGCAGAATAAGCATATCTTCAACAACTGCTATTTTTCGAGTACAGTCAGAGGACAGGAATAAAAAAGTTTTAAGTACCCATTTTTATACTTAACAACATTTCTTCCAGAGACCTTCAGTGTTTACAACCAGGCTGAAAACTCCCTAAGGAGACAGGTTGAATTAAGTGTATATTCAGTTGAACACAGACCGAAGCACTTGCTTTCCCAATATTTCCCGTTGGTACTGCAAGGACAGAGGAGAAGGAATTCGTGGGGCTGTGCACTAAACTTCATGCAGAAATCCAAAACATTCAAAGGAATGCCATGGAGGTTAGAGATCTGTAAAATGTGAGAAATTCAACATCAATTAATTGTGTAGATTTTACCTGTTTTTGATCAAACCGTCTCAAAGTACTATTAAAGAAATCAGACAGTCTGCTTGGCATAGCAGAATGGTATGAATGATAGTTATTCGCTGTTTCATCTACCAGACATACCTAGTCTTAAGTACTTAAGATAGTTTTGATAGTTCTAATAAGGACGGTGAAAGAGGTTGATCTTTTTCAGTAGTACATTGTATGTTTGTGCTTAAACCTCAAGACTACCTTAAATTTATCATAATTCATTAGAAAGTGAGAGATCTGTAATGCCTTTAGTGCAAAGCTCTCCTAATCAATACAAAGATCATGATGACACTAAAAGGTGTAAGCTTACAGGAAGCAAGAACTGGTGGGGCAATCTGGTCCTTCCATGAGTTTCTGGTAGCACAAAATCTTAGTGTGAGGGTCACCAGGCTCCTCAATGCAGGAGTCGAAGTTTTGAAAGGATCTTCTGAAACTGAGTGGGAAGGAATGAACACAGAAGAAATTAGCACAGTGTAGTATGTCATAAAGAAACGGCTAAAAGGCTAGATAACATAATCTGAACCACAGACAGGGAGTTAGTCAGGAATCTGCAGGAAGAAAAGGAAATGGAGAAGTACAACCAGCAAAATATTCTGCAGCAAAGGAGTTTTTACCATGACAGTATGTATCTCGGCGCATATAATTTAACCCTATAATAATAGTCTGTAGGTCAGAAAAAATTATTCCTATGCAAGGAAAAAAATACATTTATTTCCTAAATTTAAAGATAAGACACTTGTAGAGTGTACAAGACTGAATCAGACATGTAAAGATTGTTATAAAGAGACCTACATGTTCCAGTTTGTCAGTGGTACAGAAGACACAACACAGCTAATTGCACCAGCCTTGATTCAAGATGTAGTGGTTGTTCATAAGTTTCAATATGCTACTTAATAAGTAAAATGAGAACTTTATGGGAATTGTGACTAGCCTGAAAGGTAATACCTGTTATCAAAACAATCATTTTCCACCTTTATTTGCAGAAATTTCATTCAAAAAGATGTAGGAATCCTGCCTATTGACAGTAAAGAACAAAGATTATGTTAGGCAGACAAAACATGCAGAATACGGCTTCTCTTAAGTTAAAACAGCAAGCTACAAAAATAAGTATTCTATAGGGATTTATCACCATTTTTGTTTCTCTCATGCAACACTGTATCAAAATGCTCACTGTTTCTTCAGCCCTAAAGATATCTTCTCCTCCACTTCTCTCATAATACAAAATATAAATATTAAATAAATCCAGGCAAGATTTAATTCTAATTCTTTAAAATAATATGTTGTAGCAAATCTATACTTGATGCATTCTCTCCCTAAGGTTACTTAGGAATAACTTTGATTAGTCCTTCTTTTTAGCTCTTCTGTTTTCTACTTTCTGTTTTCTTAAAGTTTTGCAAATATGTTTAGATGAGCTAACTTCGACTTACGGTTTTAATACGACTAGTAGAAGGTCTGACATAGTGTTTTAGAGTGTTTTCTTACTACAGGAAACTGTCATTGCAATTATTACATACAATGTGAAGAAAGGTTTTAAGAATTATTTTCTATGATGGATTCAAAAAAATTCACAACTTCTGTGCCACTTTTTCCAGTTCATTACAAGACCTATATTCAAAACCCTTACCAAGTTCTAACAGAAACTTAAAATCAGAAGCAATACGAAATTCCTTGACATTCTCTGACTCTCTGCCTTGCTCCCTTCTTCTCCTCATCCCCTTATCAATAATTAAGAAGCACATAAAAGGAGCAAGTCAATAATTAAATAGAAAGGGTTTCAAATGCAAATTTCTGCATCTTTTAACAGTCTTTGTGTTGCAGGAATTTGTATAAGATGAGAATTTTAGCCAGTGTTGTCGGGAACATTGTTCAGCTTCAAACTGACTTAAAATTGTATTATTTTGTTTCAGCTTCTTCATTTCAGTCTGCTAAACTCCATTCTTACTTTCAATGTAAATAAGTATGTTAAATTCACATTGGTTATATGTTTTAATGTTTTTCTTGTTTTCCCCTAGATCTCTAAATTCTTGAATACCCTTTTTGTAGAAACACACTTTTTATGCTAAAATCATTGTACACTGATCTTCTTAGAAGCATAGAAATTAAAATAGGAAGAGAGCCATTAGTATAGGTGTAAATTCTGCTGCTAGTAAAATCCTAATTATTTTTAAAACAACTCCACATTTGCTTCGACCCTCCAGACTAAATATTCCATTCAAGTATATTTCACAAAAATGTGGAGAGTACACGAAGACCAGCCTGTTACCAAATCCTTGTGATGGAGACTTTTGGGGACATCACTCCTAAAGAAGTGATGAGAGAATGGAAGGGATCATTTTTGCGGTACAGTTACAAAGAACTGAATGTGCATATAGTTAAAAGCCCTTTTGAATTTGTTTCTGGTGTAGCATGTCTGCTGTCCTCTCAGGAGCATGTCTGTGCAAAAAGAGCTTAACATAACCTAGGCTATTCACCTTTTTCCATATTTAGTCAAGTTGTACAGATTTTGCTCTTTTTATCTTCAGTCATAAATCAGTCTGGTTTTTTTTTTGCTGCTCATATGTAAACTTCTTCCAATTTGTTAATATTTTTTTGTCATGTACATAGAACTGAATACAAGAAGTTTAAATAGCTTTAATATAGCTGTATTATTATTATTAATAATAATATTATTACTATTATTATTACTACAAACATTTAATGTTTCAAATACACCCATAAGGCAAAAAATGAATCATTGACTTTGATTTGGCATCCACATCACAAGATTAATCAACTGGAGATACATTTGACAACATTAAATACTTAGCGCTGAGTTACCCTTGTCTAATTACGAGTAAATCAGGTACCTAGGTGAAACCTTGTTATGAGAAAACCTCTGACATTATGGCTTGACATATTTGGATTGCCTTTTGATTCATATGAAATCAAACATGAGAAGAAGAAAAGACTAGAACTGAGAAAGTCACAGCAGATAGTTTTAGAGCTTCCAATATTGTTGTGAAATAGAGCACTTGGGAAACATCTACAGAAGTATTTTACAAAGGCATTTTTAACATGTTTCATACTAAAATGTTTAGGATGTGACGGATGTGAAATCTGTTTGACCCAAAGAGTACAGCAGTGACTTTTGCAGTCCTTGAAGTCTGTAAGAACAGCCACGAGCCTGGCATGATTCAATTTTTCTACGCGTCTGCTCTACAGGCAGGCTGCAGACAGCTTCTAGGAGTGCCTGGCAACGCAATGAGTCTCCCATACATCCCTAAGCAAGCCGTTTAAAAGCATTTAAGACCTTTTCAGTTTGTTCAAGAAAAGCATATGCTCATGGCTCACTAGTGTGTTGTGTATACATTCTGGGTAAGAGGCCTTTCAAAAACCTTTTATGAAAACTTCACATGAGATACCCAAAAGGTTGGCAGAACATTAATTGGAAAGGACATTTATACAACAAGTACTGTTGTTACTGCCTTTTTACTTCTAAGATTTAAGCAAGGGATTTAGCTCATCATCTTCTTCCTCCAGGGAACAGTTGTGGTACTTTTAGTTTAACAGTTTGGGAAAGTGTCACAGCACCAGCTGGTAAATGAGTAAACACCAAATGTGAGGGAGAGTCCTACAGGTCAATATGATATACAACAATACTCTACAAGCAGTTAACATGAAATATTGTTATGTAAGCATAGCAGACATACAACAATGAAGCCCAGCACTAACTAAACTGCTGGATGCTGCAATAAGTCTCGAAAATGTTTCTGTAAGTATATAAACTGACATTTCCTGAAGAAAGTATTGTTGCAAGGCAGTGAAGGTATAAACAGAATAAACTGAATGAGTCTGCAAAAATGAGACATAACAGAATATTACATTCTGAGAACAGTAGATGCAGGTAGTCTTACCATCACTAAGACCACTAAACAGAGGCTTCAAGATAAAGAACATTAAAACCACATGTATATTAAATTAGGATTAGTTGGAGAAGTTCTGAAATAGTTGGGTCACAGATCCTCTAGTGTTCAGTGTTCCATCAAAAAGGAAGAAAATTGCTTTGAACATTATTCATTGTACGGTATGAAGGGTGCTTCTGGTTCTGTTCACAAACTGTTGTAAATCAAAAGCAACACTATTAAAGCTGATGAAGTTAAAGGCTGGTGAAAAGAAAACAAGAACTGTTTAATGAGATTCCAGTCCATAGTACTGAGGTTTTACAGAACCTTTTCTGTATGTCAGTACCTAGAAAATATAAACAAATTTATATGTGTCAAAATCAGTGACAGGAGAGCAGGAGTTTATGGAGTACGTGGTACAAAAGGTCATGGCATTCCTGTCTGTTGATATGCACTGAAAGTAAAACTGAAGTGAGAGTTTTCAGAACTGGCATTTTCTTGAGGTTTAATGTAAAGCTGAGTCTTAGAGACAAAAAAAATTATCAAGATGTTCTGTTCTTCTGAATTTAAGCTGATCCCATTCCCAATAATCCACATCAATCAAGGTACTTACTCTTCCTGGAATTACAGATGGGGATCTCAGTGAGACTTTTTCATTGGAAATACATAGTTTGAACATTAGCTAATCTGAAATGAAATTAATATTTACTTGTATTTAGGTGCGTATGTCAGCAGTAATGGCTCCAAGTTTAATTACTTTTCATGAAGAGTTGTGATTACATGTGGCTACCTACTGTTATTTTCTAAAGTGATGCATGAGGAATGCCCATAAAGGATTGTAAAAATTCTTTTTTCACGGGTAAGCTTGATGGGGTCAATAACAAAAAAAAAATCTGAATATTCTTTTTTTTAATGAGTACTTCAAATTTTGTTCTTATTTATTCAAAAGTCAAGACAAACACTATTTAACTTAAAGCATGTGAATGCTCCCTCTGACGTGAGTGCATGAAGTTAATCACATGCTCTATTGGATCAGATCATGAATATATATTGACTTCAATGGCTTTCCAGGTAAGAAAAGAAGTTGCAGTCAAAGCCAAGTAATATAGCTTTATGCTTGTGTGTGAGTTCTTTGTGGCAATATATACAAAACTGAGTGGAAAGTATATTAACCTGGCATATTGTAGTGATTAAATGAAAAAAAAGTGACACAGGGTTAATGACATGTTGAAGAACATATGCATCTCTTCCGTAGTCTTGCCAACTGCAAGCAGACCTGTAAAATCACACAATCATTAAAAAATCATTAAAATGGGATTAACCAAATTCTTATATATGAAGTCACTAAATGTCAGTGATTTTCTGTTTCTAGATAGTGCTGTGTATTAAAATAACTTTCATATTCCTTTCCCTTTGTTCTTAGACTTTAATATCACTCTTTAGTAAATCAGTTCCATCAGTTAGGAGTAATACTTTACAGTATTACAGTATAATACCGTTAAGAGTATACTAAAATTAATACTTTAAGTAAGATTAAAGGTTAGAAGATATTTAGGAAATTATCATTTTCTCATTTCTCATTCTTAAAAACACATGCATCTTTCTGAGTCATAGTCGGGTTTATAGTGATCTTATCATAAAAATACCTTTGTCTTACCAGAATCCAGACAAGAGGAAGGGCTTTGCTATTGGATAAAACCAATGTCCATATGAAAATTAAAATACAGGATTTTTTTCCCATTTCTGCTTGCTTACTGTCTTGTCACTTTTGAAATTTCTCAAACAATTTTTAAAACATTTTTTTGTAGTATAAATAATCTACTGTGCCCATAGTTAAAAAGAAATATGCATCTGAGGATTAGCATTTGAAGGTTTAACAGCTGATAATATTCTATCACAGTCATGGAAATTAAACTTGTACCCTGGAAGATCAAAACCAAGGTGTGGATTTAATCTTCACATGTAAAAGAGACCAAAAAACAAAGAACAAGTTGGATCTATTAATTTGGTCTGGAAAGTATTATATTCCATCTGTAGTGACTGCAAAGATGAAAACAAAATTTGAAGATTAGATTGTATAAGATTATGCAGAAAGGTATATCAGATAAACTGCAAATATGTGCATGTTGT
>Ga0181612_154317_pt1 | contig 10369 bp, 12 predicted proteins | sample HoacroProtozoa21_FD_119630 | JGI IMG/M metagenome (GOLD analysis project Ga0181612, IMG submission 119630) | Hoatzin crop microbial communities from Cojedes, Venezuel. Combined Assembly of Gp0051906, Gp0051904, Gp0051908 | reverse complement strand
CGCTGCTCCCGCCGCCCCGCGCTGCCTCCGGCCGCGGAGGGAGATGCGACTGGGCTGGAGGCTAGCAGAGTCCTGGGAGAGAACCGGAGGAGGGGCGCTGAATTACTGCTACCCTCATTTACAGATAAGAACCTACAAAGCTGTTTTAATGCGGCTGAACCGAAAAGGGAAATTGGGCTATCTTCCGGTATCCTCTCAATTTACCCTGCTCCAATGCTGTTGGAAGTGTAGTTTCCACCTGTTCTTGTAGGTGTGTGCAATGGCACAAGGAGGTGATGCAGTGAGAGATAGGGTAGAAGCTGCAGTCCACAGCCTGCAGTCAGACCTGCTCGTTGGTGGCCCATGCTGAGGGACTTAGGTAAATGCAGGCAGCAAGTCCTGAATGGAGGACATATAAGACAGGCATACTGAAAGACATATCATTAACAGTGTCTTCAAGCATGTAAGGAAAGAAAGGACTTTTCCAAGGATATTGCAAGAATATAGCAGGATTATATAAGCACACAATATAAATATTTTGTTATCATATTTACCCAGATTACCCAGTAATATCCAAAGTGTAACTCTGTAAATTGTGTTTATTTACACTCACATACTGACCTAGCAGCAGAGGGTTGCAGCATTACTGTAGGTTCCGAAGGAGGATATTAGGTTTCCTGTGTTATTGGGAAAGAAGCCAGAATTGCTTCCCTCTCCCCTCAGCAGAGTTCCTGAAGATTGGAGATCTTTATACTGCTATGTTGACTAAGTTGGTTGTATTCAGGGAAGGGTTTTGTGTTCCAACTTCAGGAGAAAAAATTTTTTACTATCAAACTACTCTGCAAAGCAGAGGTAGACAGATGAGAAATGGAAAACTGAAAAGCAACAGCAAAAGACTGCTGTGAGAAAGAGGTTAACAGCAAGGAATGAGGAATGTCAAACAGCATGAGAACCATGAAGTAAAATGAGTGTCGGCATCCAGCAGCAGTGGAACAAGAAGCAGATATGGACAGAGTGACTAAGTGGGAGTAAAGACCAGACAGAGAACCTTAAATGAAGATGTGATTAGTACGATAAGGTTTGCTAATGACAGGATTTGATGATCAAGTCCGATGAGTTCCATTCATTCACTTCTGACATTCTTCCTCAATCTTTGGGACATTGACTTTGAGTTTGAAGTTTTATTTGTGGCAAAATGTAGCCTGTATATGGACAATGCAACAATTTTTCCTGTCAGCTGTAATCTCTCCTTTTTTACTTTCTCTTTCCATTCCTTTTTGTTGCCTTTTCTTTCTTGTTGGCACGTAATTCCTCCAGTGACTTAATGACAGGATGCTATTTCAACAGGGCAACCAAACGTCTATGCCAGGACACCACTAACTGGCATGCTATAAATCAGCCAGCCTTTCAAGCTTCGGGCAGATGTTCTCAAAACCAAGTGGGTATTTATTTACAAAAAAGAGGCACAGTGTTAGTAGAAATGCAGTAGTAGGTACAACTTAATATCTCGGACCTTCAGCTCAGCTGAGAGTGACTGCAGTAATGGACTTACAAATGGAAATCGGATTCATGATGATTGATTGAAGTAGTAGTGAAATAAAGGAAAGACTGGCGAGAGCCTCAGGAAATGCTCTGATGGGAAGTATAAAATGGGTGCAGTTAGAAGCGTATTGTCATGGTCTTCAAAAAAAAAAAAAGAAAAAGCCTCCTCTGACATGTATTTGGCCACTTGTTACTGGGAGCAAGTAAAAAGTTTTACCAGGAGGCATTGTGCCCCCATGATTCCAGTGAAGTTGCGTTTTCTGCAGGTTTCATCCCTTGCTGGATCTGCTCACTCTCCGCATGAGGAGTGTACTTTAAGTTGGGTATTAACCTTCAATCGGCATATTTCCAGTTTACCAGAAACTGTTGCACAAATTGTTGAAGGTAAATTGCCACCTTGCTAAAAAAGAAAGTTTCTTCCCAGTTTGCCTTGCCCTAGCAAGAAGCACAGTTGTGCTGCATGCCTGGTCCTACCTGCCAAACTGGCACCTTTGGGTTTTTTATTATTACCTTGAGAGTTCCTTGCCTTCAGATCAGCGTCCTTTTCCAGATTTGCAGGTTTCGCTTTTCCTCACTTTAGTAGGGTTGTAATCTGGTAATGCTGCTCTTGTTGGAATACCGATTAAACTTGCTACATTTTGTATTAGAGCACAGACAGGAAAGGGTTAGTGCAGCAGCTGAGGCTTGTAGCTACCTCTGGGGAACAGCACTTGATAGTCCTTAGGAAGGGGGAGCTTTCCTCACTTGGGAGCTAACCAGGGCAGCAGAGACGTTCAGCTCTGACTGGGGGAGCAGAGCAAGCTGGGCAGGATTCAGGGCCAAGCAATCCTGCTTTTCCTAAAGCTTCCCTTTGTCGTCCCAAAGCAGGGCTGTCAGAAAATGACTGACTGGTTTGATGGCCAACAGCTACTTTAGCCTTGCTGGAAACAGGGTTCTGTCTCTTTTTTTGACAATTTGTAATTCTGCCTAGGATGGGCAGAATATATGTCTTGGTTTTTGTTTTGGGCCTATCGGAATATGCATGTCTTAGTCTTTATTTTAGCCTTTTAGTACCCTCTTCTTGAAGTGATAGGAAGTCTGTTACCTCAGTGGAGTGTTTAGTCAGCTCAGCAGAGAATGGTTTGGACATTGAACTGAGTAAGGGGGAAACTGAGGCAGAAGCCCTGGCAGGCTGTGTTGCTGGAGAAAGAAAACAAGGAACACTTGATTTCCACAGAGTGTTACTGTTTCCACTCTTAAAGAAAAGGGATTAGTGAAAACTGGTCCTTTTGGCGCAGCGTAGCTCGAGGTCACTTTCTTTTTCACCATTCTGTTAAATCAACGCTTGAGGAAATGCTGAGGGTAACTTGCTGCTTTCCTTCTCTCAAAAAGTAAGACTGCAGGAAACTACTCCCTTGCTGAGGCGGGGGTAAATGCAGAAATGCCGAGCAGCATTATGAACCCTGGCTCTATACAAGAACACTAAGGAAGAGCTAAACAGAGGTATAGGAAAGGTCTGATGGAAAAAAACAAACCTTTTCCCTGCCTTACTGGTTCCAGTGCAGTGTTTTCATCTCTCCACATCCAACATTCAGTGTATCCGATGTTTTGTGAAGCTGTTGTAAATGTGGTGTTTGTTTCGCTTTTCTCTCACAAGGTTTCCAGCATCCCCTGCCCCACAACAGACACAGTATCTCCCTCTGAAGAGCTCTCCAGACTTGCTGTGAAATCTTGCTCTACTGTGGTGAATGGAACAAGATGTTTCTCTGAGTGTTTTGTAGACCTCAGTCTTTTCCAGACTCTTAAATACTTGGTTTGGAATGCATTTTCCCCACGTCCTTATGGAAATTCAGCATACCCCTGTGATGGCATGAAAGAGCTGCTTATTTCTCTGCTGAGTACAGTGCTAAGTGCGTAATACCAGCAGAACTTAGGGCAGTGTGTCACAAAGAGCAAGAGCTGAGAATATGTTGCTCTCGGTGAGCAAGAGCAGAGCCTCCACACAACCTCTGTGCTGTCTGCAACTGTTGGCCAGTGCTACAACCTCTTTTCCATTTTCCATTTTGAAGGGATTTGGCTGTCCACAGCTTTGATTAGCTGACAAGTTTAGGTTTATGTAGGTGGTGCAGAGAGCCATGCAGGTGGAGGAGGAGATAGTGCAAAACTACAAGTCAAGCTTGTTAAGGAGAATCTGTTTATCACGAATACAGTGTCACAATAAAGACAACCTTCTGTCTCTTTCTTGCTTACCTCATTCCTTTGCTCCTTTATTTTCTTTCTCCATCAGGTCTTAATGAAGAAATAAGCAGGGTGAGTGCAGGTCTCAGCATCATTAGTGGACTGTTGAAGTAAGCATCTCTAGACTAAAGGGATTGTTTCTTTGAAGTGGTTCAACACCAACAGTTTCAGCAAAGCTACGCTAACATGCACTAGGAAATAATTCATCTTGATCATTTCCCTGGTAGGCAAGGAAGAAGGAAATTGAAACAGTTCAGTTTCCCTTGACTGCAGAGACATCATTCTACTGGGTATGAAGACTAGGTTGGCTCTCACTATACACACTGTCGTATGGATTTGCTACTAATGTGCTTCTTCCCTCGTCTCAGTAGTGGGAGAAGACATTTGCAAGCATGGCATGTTGAGTTCACAGGAAACTTTTCAAATTACTGTAAAGACAATTTCTTCCTCTCATAAACTTATAACCCTACTCTAAGGTCACTTTTATGAGAAGAGGATGGCATCAGTTCCTAACAAATTCAAATGTGGATTACAGACAGGTCAAGCCAAAAGTGGATGGTGCTCTCGTGTTCTTTGTGCTGTGGGTGAGGATGCTAGTGGTTTCAAATCAGAGCAATTTCCAAATTTACTGTGAAATATGCTAAGAGCCATCATCTGTAAGAGGTTTTTTATTGCTAATTGTAACATTCCCCTGTGCAAGGTCCCCTTCTGCCTCTGAGACCTGGGATTGCAAGCCAGTGAGTGCGGCTGGGCTGAGCACTCCTTCGTGGTCTGTGCTGGGAGTTTGTCCCACAGAGAAGGTGGTGAATGCTTTTTAGCTTTTGACCGCTAAAGCCATTAGTCTGGATGAAGGGTTTGTTTTTGTTGTTTAGCTGCCAAATGTGGTAGCCAAGAGAAGTCAAAGGACGTTAAGTTTGGGAATATCTTTAACCACACATCCATCACTGGTCTTTTTAATTGGATTATTGTTTTTTTTCATAGAAAGGCCTCTCATAAATCACCTGCCTCTTCCATTCAGTAGTAGTTTCCCTTTTCCATTGCAGCAGTATGAGGCTGAATGGCTGGCAGAAAATCTGCTCTTTGTAGAGATAGAAAGGATGATTTTTGCATAGGAAAAATGTGTGGGGCACAGTGTGGTCTCTTCATTGCTGCTAAATTTGCTGGCTGCAAAGATTCCGCCTGCTGTGGAAGGATTTTCTGTCATCAGACCTCTCAAATATATTCATTGCCATGGTGGAGGGACCTGTCCTGTACTTTCAGGCACTTGAAAATGGAAGGGCTACACTGCAAGTGCAGAGGATACCTTCCAGTACAGCCTCTTCCAATTTGATATTCCTTGGGCAGCAAAGCATCCAAGAATGTTGTAGTATTGTCATTTCCTTTCTCCTTCAAGATACTGAAAAGAACATGCAGCAGGTGAGAGATCCAACTGGCTGGTCCTACGCAGTGTGGAGCATCACAGGTTAAGGAAAGAGACCACCGTGGTGAGCTGCATGCGCCTGTGCTGAACGGGATTTGACAAGTTTCAGAGGAATGCATATGCATACTGAGATTTTGCCAGCCTCTGTTTTGAGTATCTCGTTTGCTAGTATGAGGCTGCAGTCAGAAGTATCAGGTGAAGGGGCAGCTTAGGTGTTTGAGATACTGCATAGAAAAGCTTTCAGAGAGTAGATTTGATTACGTTCCCCTCGGAGCAAAATACAGACGTTAGAAGCAAGTTTTGTTGTGCTCTACTTCCTTTTCACCACCGGGAGGAGCTGGTAGAATAGGCTCCCCAAATGCCCCAGGTGCCTTCACTCCAGATGTTTCTAGATCCAGTAGAGGCAGAGCTGCCTGTGAAATGTGCTAGTGTGGTTGTGCGTGTTCAGGACAAAGAGCAGTTTCCCGCATGTACATTTCCCACTCACACTGCTCTCTTGGTACAGAGAGGGCAGATACTCCTTTCAGCTCAAGGTCATACATTTAAATAGCATGTTGCATTGGACTAGGTGCAGTAGAACAGCCAGAAACCAATCTACACAGGGTGATTTGTAAATATCAGACACATGTCAAAGCCATCCAAAAGCAAAATTCTGCCTTCAGCCAAGAGGGAAATGTATGGACGGGCCTCCAGGCCGTTCAGAGGCTTCAGGCAGTGTTCCTGCTTCAGCTAGCAGGCCCCATCACTCAACACTATACAGCATGACCAACAAGTACTTGTCTGAGTGGTCAAGAGCGCTGGGGAGAAGGAAGACAATTTTTAGACCTTTTTCAAAGCGTCATGGCTCAGTTGTCCCATGTTTCTCAGCTAGGATGAGGGTAATGAAGAGTTTCTGGGAACACAAATTTAAAAAGCAAAGGTCACGTTGGAAGAGTGATAGATGTGGACTCTTCCCTCTCAAGACGATAACGATGGGCATGTCTGCGGCAGTACTATATCAGTCCAGTGATTCTTTCTAGCTTACTGCTTTGTGAATAAGCAGGATTAGTTTCTGTGCAATATGAATGAAATACCTGCGTAGTATCTTTGATCTTTGGCTCAGAGCACAAATAGCAAACATTGTGCGGACCCTCACAAAGTCACTTTGGGAACGTCAGTCTTAAAAAAAAAAAAAGCTCTCTGGGAATGGAGTAGTCAGCTGTACCACACAGCACTGTATCATGGAACAGGCAAAGGATTGTGGATAGCTTGAGCTGTGGGAAGGAAAATGGAAGAGTGCCAAGTGCATCTCCCTGAGCTAGAATTTGTTTACAATATAGTATCTTTTGGTTACCTCATGGTAATTTCACTAACCACAGATGGTCACAGTGCTTTGTAGCAGGAAGACACCACAGGTCCATTACTGAACAAAGAGGGAGAGCGTCGTACCAAAATACCAATGCAACTTCCTATAGGCTTCACCAGGCTCTTGAGCGCTTTGCTGTTGCCTGTGGCTGTTTGTCCTCAAGATTTTCAGACTGCACAGAGTAGCTACTCTCCAGGTAACAGCTACAGTAAGCAGATTTATTCAAGTTTTATTGACCTATGCTGCAACTTTAAAAGGCTAGAACAGTTTATGAACTTCCACCTCTACTTAGATACTGACAGAATAGTCACAGAAGTTGATTTGAAGAGACCACATAAGCCCCACCGTCTAGCAGTTAGTAGGGCGTTTCAAACATATGATCAGCTAATCCAGTGGTGTGATTTGGTGAGCACCACTCAGGCTCTACAGCAAATACAAGAGCTATTTGAGTGATGAAAGAGCATGTAAGCAATTTGAATGTTTTCCCCCTCAGATGCTGGATTTGGGACTTTTAGCTAATCATTGACACTGCAGAGCATCCAAAGTCCTTGAAAGTCTTTAAGATAAGGAGGAAGGGAAGAATAGGTAGCTATGCAACATTTATTTTCTTGGCGCCTAAGACGTTGTCTGCTGCCAATTTTCACTGCTCTGCACACACAAAGCTATTTGTCTCTTAATGCGAAATCCCATACTGGGATTTACAAGTGCTTCTTCCATGTGTCTGTAGGGATCAGGCAGATGTGCAGAACTGTCATCAAAGAAGATATGTGCTTTGGAGGGAGAGAGAATGGGACCAAACGCTTAATGTTGGTATTCTGCATTCAGCTATGGAAGGTAATCCCAGTATTAGGACAGAAGTAGATATGTACATGTAGCCTGCAGTTCAGCGTTATTATGCCTACTTCAGAAAACCTCAAAACTCAGCAGTGGATGAAAATACACTGAAGAGCTTAAAAGCCCAGATCTTCCCCATGAGAAAGCAACTACTGCTCCGTGGAAGCTGTCACTGGAGGTCCAAGGCAGAAAACTAAGCCAAGATCACTTATTCTATATGTTTGTTTAATTTTTGCAATCTGGTACCTTAGAGCAGCCCTTTGTGATAAAGCTCATACCACATCTCATAAAACTGAACCCTTTGGCAAACCAAAGGCATTTTCCCAAGAATAACGTAAGGAAAGCTGCAAACATCATCCAGGAATTCCTTGGCACCTGTAGTCCTACAGTTTACTGTCCCCTATGAGGATTTGGGATAATGACTTTCAGTTCTATTTCCACTAGCTGCTATGTTTTCTGTTTGGGTTTTGTTGTTAACTTTTTTTTCCATAAAGGAGTTGTATATTTCTCTGCTACACACATGAAATTTGGACATGTAGTACAGAGTAACAATCAGCAGTCCAGACTTACTGGAATGTTCGCAAAGTGAAAGGAGATGTAGGAAAACTAAAATGAGCCTTAGTTTCAGATATATTGATAAATTCCTTGTAAACCTTTCATATTTGAATTCCACTCTAAAGATTGCTAGTAAACAAAACTTAAGAAGCAAGCCAAATGTAGCAAAATTGCTGGACACCTCTCACACATCCAAACACGTGAAAGCAGGGACATCCGTTGCTGAAACTTACGCCTCCCCTTCTTCTTTCACATGCTTACAAAAATATTACTACTTTGGTATTCTGCTATTGCTTTTACATCTCCAGTAAATATCCAAAGAAGTAAAGCTATTCTTGTTTCAACCTGGAAATCTAACAGAAAATATTTAATAGTGAGGAAGTGCTTTTACACCAATACATCGATGCCTGACAAGTTCCATATGTTTGATGGAGTCCTTACTGCAGAGGTTGTAGCTGCTGTTCAGCCTCTCCAGAAGTGGCTGAATGTATACAGCAGAAAACTTAGCGTGCTAAAAATGTTTGGTGTGTTCACCTCGGGCTACATTTTCAGTTCCAGTTAAAATCCTTTTGACAAACACCACCCTCTTACATTCTGGAAACCAGGAAGAGAAAAGCATAGTATGACCAAGGGATATATCCCAAGTACATGTGACACCATTCTGACAGGGGAACCAAAAAGGAAAAAATATTTAACCTTAGGAATAATTAAACCTTGAGTTTTCATCTAACTAGCACAACAAAAGTATCCCAGAATTATTTTTATTCTTCTTTGCTTTTTGCCATTTCAGTGATGTTTCTGCAAAAAGTAAATTCTGAAAGAGCACTGGACCCACGCTATCATGCAGCAGGACCTGCACCATAATTATCTGAGTTTAAAAAATGGTGTCTGCCTGCCTGATCTGCCCTTATAGAAATAACAGTGAAGATAGCAAGATTCTTCTGTTTTGCCTCTATGCTTTTATGTCTAAACATTCTCAGTCACCACCTAAACAGAGCGTTTGCTTTGCAAATGAGGGACAAACCCCATGACAGAAGAAGAATACTTCCACGTAGGTTTAAAATCACTCAGGCAAACTGTTTTTAGTTACAAAGGAAGGAACGTGTCATCTGTTACCTTTAAATCTGGACAACCTAAAAAGCCAAGAGAAGTTTGTCATGCCAGCGTTCTGTGTCAGTACTTTCTGATAGTATTATGTTGATTAGGGGTTTAGGTTGCATATACACTTTAGATCTAGGTCTAGGTTAGAAAAGGGCAAGCAATTTTTTTGTGTCTACTTTCTCTTCTCTGTTTGGTGGCAGGAGGAATGAAATAGCTTTGTTTAACTGGAGAATACTTTATTTATGGAACACACATTGCAGTACTGTCATTATCCTTAAGCAGCAATTCATGATGTGACCGTGTTTTCTTTCAGTCAAAATAGTTCCGTTTTTTTCCATGATCAGTGGTAAATTTAAATCTTCGAGTTAATGGTCAAATCCACCTAAATCACAAAAATGTTAATGTTTCCTGTCTCGCCTTTTTCCCACTGTGCTCCTTCCTTCCCTTATTCCCTTCCTCCACAGAGGTCCCTTCCAACCCCTAACATTCTGTGATTCTGTGATCCGAAGTCATCTGCAACAGCCAGGAATGCTGCTTTCTCTTGCCCATGTTCTTTCCTTTATTCCAGGGCTACACGCCCTGCAAGAACTGAAGAAGCATTGGTCCAAAGAATGTTTGCCATTAGTGGCTTGGCGTACTGTAACTTCAAGAAATCTTGGCCTCTTATCTCCAGATACTCTTTTAAGTATATTTTTAATTCAATGCTGTCTCACTTTCCTTCCACGTGTGACAAAGAAAATTGTTTGTAGTGTGACTGAACTTTGTTCTGCAACTGACTCTCAGTAGTGATCCAGAAAGTAGTTTGGAGACATTTGTTTTAGAAAACCAAAATTAGAAGGAAAAAAGTGGCATGCGCAGGGGGATGATATGGAAAGCCTAAATCAGTAGCTTTACAGGTACTTTACATGGAGGCAGAATGAATAAATGCTAGTCAAAAGGGGTAAAGGGAATAAGGACCCTTGTCTATAATCACAAGCTAATACTTCATCGTCAGAATTGTCCAAGGTTGCTAAGTGACAGTTATGTACTTTGTATCATTCACAAAACCTAGGAACAGAAGAGTAAAGAAACAACTGAGAACATCACAAATCTGAGCTTCCCGTGCAACACACGTTTATTCAGTCAAGTAGGAAGACTGATCTTTCATCACAGTATAAATAGTAGTGCTACATAAAGCTCTAACAAAATAGTAATTATAAAGCATTTTTAGTCTAAAAATACTTACATCGTTAAATGCGAAACCTGAGAGCCCTCTTCCTTCATTGCACAGGAGAACGTGTGACGTGGAGGCCATATCCTGGTTTACTGCAGCTGAGCATGTGAGCTTTTTGAGGGAACCACTTTAAAGTGTTAGCTGTGCAAAAGCTACCAGCTTT
>Ga0181612_143772_pt1 | contig 10369 bp, 6 predicted proteins | sample HoacroProtozoa21_FD_119630 | JGI IMG/M metagenome (GOLD analysis project Ga0181612, IMG submission 119630) | Hoatzin crop microbial communities from Cojedes, Venezuel. Combined Assembly of Gp0051906, Gp0051904, Gp0051908 | reverse complement strand
TGTGCCTGTATTGTTTAATCACAAGGTCAGGCATTGTTTCCTCAACTTCAGTAAACCAACTAACCCTCCATAATCAGCTTCATCTGATTACCTTAAATAGCAGAAATCCATGCTGAGTATCTAAATGTTTTACATGAGCGATCAGGGTGGTTTCTTATTAAGAATTCTTGGGAAATTGTTTTGGGTTTTTTTAATGAGGAAATTGTTTTTAAAATTAAAACTACAACAATACACTTGAAAATCAAGTTCTCAGAGAGTGGGAGATAAAATTTCTTGCTTCCGGAACAATTGCATGGGTATATATGATGATATGGTTTTAATTATATTATTGTATAACTTCTTTTCCCTGGAGCCACTGCCCAGAAGCTAAGCACCACCGCAACTCTCAATGTTTTCCTTTTCTTTGAAAGCAGAGTAAACTGGATTGATCTTACTTCTAATAGTCTGTTCAAAAGCCATAACAGAAAAGAAGATCCCACTAAACCAAAAACTCTGTCACGTATGTAATTCTGTGTCTATGGAGATACTGAGCGACTAAATTATGCAGTATTCTTCTTCTGAAAGACAGTCAGGGACCATACTAACAAGGCCAATATATGCACTTCTAAAGTACGGATGTGGAAACTAAATAATCTTTTCAAATCACAGGACTTCTGTGCCAATGATGACCATGTGGGAAGACAAATTTCCACATTACAGAACCAATGTTTTCCATTGTTTTTCATATTCAGTGTATTTTACTGAAGTGGTAAAACCAAGTGTTCAGAGTATAAGCAGTGCCAGAGCAAAAGCTGTCCACACAGCTGTAATATATTTTTCCTCTCAAAGGACACATGCCTCATTTATTAGTGTTTCTGAGGATAAACCAGGCTCTTTCACTAGAGGTGGCTTCATCTAAAAGATGAATGAGGCAAAGTTTTGAAAGAAAAGATGGTCCCGTAGAGGGAGATGGCTGTCCTTCAGGGAACACCTCACGCTATGTTTCTCCGACTAAGTTTGTGTGTGATCTTGGGCAAGACTTTTAAATCACCATTTCTCCTAGAGGTTAATTGAGTGTGTTCCTCATATTCTAATACTAATTTAAGATTCCTAGGTCTTGATTTGTAGAAATGCTGAACACTCACATCTGCAACTGAAATCGATGGAACCTGCATTTTGAAAAAGCTGTGCACTCTGGAAAAGCAAGTAGTTCTGTTTCAAGTTGGTTACACCATACTGATGGACACTTTGATCATTTTGTCTGTAGTCTCCATGTATCTTGATTTTTCAATTGTAAAATCCATATGGTAGTGATGACAACAGCTTTGGTACTCTTTTAACCTAATGAATTAATTAGGTCAGCGTTTCAACAGGTTATAGACCTAAAAATGTAAATCAAAATGATCTTAAAAGGCTTCTTCAGATGTTTCATTTAGATTTTGAAGCTTTAAATATACCCTATTTTGTTGCAGGAGATGTTAAAAAAATGGATTTAAATAAAAGCTTACAATTTTTTTCTAATTATTGAAAATATTTTTCTTAGGAAAGCCAAAATAAAAATGCTAGTTTTTTAAGAGCTAATGGTGTTTATTTTTAAATGTCTCTCCGTGGAATGTTTCTCTTTAAAAATCTGAACTTTTACCAAAACCCTTGAATTTTACCTAAAATTTTGTATACAGTTCTAGCAACATAATGCCTCACAGGAGTGTTTACAACTCAAGGGAACCAGACTTAAAAATATACTTAGGGTTTTGTTTTATCTTCATTGTTCCTATTTTTTGCCTTTTAAAAGTGCTAGGGATGGGATCTGCTGTGTGCTTCAAGACAGAAGCTGGGATGTTTTCATGTGTTTTTGTCTCTTCTTGCATTTTATCCAGACTCACCACATAAACAAGGGCTGTGGATACTGCAGTGGGGTGTTCTTTCATGTCTTCCTGTTTCACACATCAATGTTACTTTTAGTGTGTGGTTTCCTGGGAACTCCTGTCTGTGACAAGGATGATTTAGGTAGCCTCCCTCTCTCCTCCCAGTCTCACTTGTGCTGATACATTTCATATCAGAATGGTATATCTAACTGGGGAGATGATCAGCTAAACACTAGACACTCCTCTGTGTTGTTTGAAACCACATTTTCTTCCTGTATACCAGACTGTGTAAAGTGTGTTGAGGCAACTGAGGGGACTCTGGAGAGGGAACGGTGGTTGGAAAAAACAGCTGGGTGGTGGACAGGAAACATGGACTGACAAATGTTACCTTAAACAAATGCCTGTAAAACCTGGGCCTGGCTTAAATGAGAGCAAGTAGGGTGTAGAGATAGTGTCTTTCTAGGAATGAAGTTTACAAATTGTTTTAAATAATGGATTACTTTAATGTTACTTGGGGAAAAAAAAAGAAAAAAAGATATTGTTAGAGAACAGAGCTGTAAATACCCTCAGGCAACTTCATATGGAGAAGGGAAACAAAAACAAAATGAGAAGTCGTTGGAAATATGAACCTCTACTGATTAAATTTGATCTTATGAGCTCTACTGGGAAACACACAAACACTATAGAGTAAACTAGTTTGAGAATAAGTTGCAATGTTGAACAAAGTATACAACACTACAAATGATCTTATTAAGAATATGTAAAACAGCACTTCCAAGTAATGAAAATAGGACACTCTACTGTCTTTATTCCCATTATAAAATCAGCAAAAATTTAGGGCCCAATCACCTGTACTCTTGTTTTGTCTTAGGAAATATTAACAACTCATGTTACCTGGTAGGTTTAGAGTGTACAGGGATTTTTTTTTATATGTACATGTTAAAGACCTCTTACATAACAGTTCAAGGAAAGTTATTTCCACAGTCCAATATTCAAGATGTCCATCATCTTGATATTAAAATATTATAATTTACCTTCTCCCCAGTAAAATATTTTTAACGCTCAGTACTGAAGTGCACAGCAGGAAGTTAATCACTCTTCCTCTAAACACACTAGTGGTATCATCTTACCCATAATGAAGAAAAGAAACTCATTTCAAGAAATGTTTATTTCATGTGGGATCATCCTTTTTCCTGTGGCATAGTACCTTGTCTAGATGCTAGACTGCACTAGCAATGAATTTTGTGTTTGAGGTATCAAATTGTCTTCAAGTAAGTGTGGTCCTCTTCAGACATCAGTTCCGCGTTCTTTGAATTTCCATGCAATTATTCAGCCTCTATTCCAGTCAATCCCATGATCAGTTTGCCCACAAAAGGGGCTGATCTCAAACCACGAGTCTGCAATGAGTTCCACAGCATGACTCTAAACTTTGTAGATATAGTCCTAGCTTTAATTTAATTGTTGCCTGTACCTGATAAAATAAATAAGGTCTTGGCTGTGCATTAGATGTCTGCAGCTGCAGTCTGGGTACCAGGCAAGTTAGTGCGACCTGCATTTGAAGTTAATCTTACTGTTGCTACTGCCATACAAATTAGCCAAACTAAACTAGCCATACTTACTTTTCCTCTGCATAATCTGCAGGCATGTTTTCCATCTGCAGTCTGGACAAGCTTCAAGTGGAACAAGGAACATTTGGATTTCATGCATCAGACTGTCTCAGCTAGACTGCAGGTATTTGCTGGAGAACCGGTATGAAGATGTGTGGGTGAGGAAAAAGATTGTGGTGAGAGCAAGCTGAGCTACTGTGGATGTTTGTAAAAAACCAATGTTGCTAGCCTCCATTTCTTGCTGCTCAGATGGTTTGATCCTCCACTGCCTACACATGTGTAATGTGAGCACATGGGAAGGTGACAAGAAATGCACACGAATGACTGATCACTTCAACTGTACAGCAGCGAAGAGTCAGGTCTCCTGATCATTTCTACTGCTAGACCATAACATGCATGGAGAATTAGAGTGTTTTAACTTTATTTAGCATTTCAAGATATGAAAGTAACAGTAGTGACAAACACATCTTCCAGGATTTCCACAGCTGTTTACTAAGAAATATCCACGTAAAAGACTGGAATATGTAATTCCTTGCTCTGCTGTTGACTCCTTCTGGGATGATCAGGACATTGCCTAACCTCAGTCTGTCTTTAAGTTGAAAAGTTTCAGTGAATTGTCTGAGAAATATGTGGTGAAAGTTACTTAATTTGACAACATACTTTTAAGATCCCCAGTTTAGATAGATTAGCATGACACAAGATATGGCAAAATCGTTGGGAAGCACAGGATTTCATTGCCTCACCGAAGCATAACACAGTTCCTGTTTTCCTATTGCATATTGATAGAATTTCAAAAGGCTTCCTTTTTGAAGGCAGCTGGTGACCTACTGTATTTCATGACCCTCACTGCAAGACACCAGGCAAGCAGAGAGATTAACCTGATTCAAAGAAATAAAATTTAATACAACTTGTCAGAAAGAAATTAAAAATATGAGTGTTTCTTCAGCTGGATTACTGATCCGGACTCTCGAGTATTTATTCCAAAGGTCAATAGGAAATTTTTAATGCATGTGTGAACAGTAACACTAGGAAAGGTAGAATTCCTATCAATGCAGACACAGGTTCCTTTTCATTATTTTATGGACTAGGCCTTATCCCGTTGCACAGGTCCAGAAATTACACCTACTTGAGCCAGGAGAACTTCCTGAGACTAAAGAGAGATAAATCTGTACAGAAAACAAGAGTCACACACATGACTTCTGTAGGTTTTCTTCTTCTTCCATACAATTTTTCACTGATACAAAATAGCAAACTGAGTTGCTGGATCAGCCACCTGTCAGGATGCTTTTGATAGTCTCATCCCTTTCTGACGTTCCTGGTTCACTTCACCTGTTGTTACCCTGGAGCTTCTGAAAACCTCTGAGTTGTCACCAGGTTGCAGGAGCCTTGTAGGTGTTCCAGCCCTGGTGGCTTCATGGCTCACCACCAACAGAGATTTAGAGTCAAAGTCTTTTCATTTTATCAATTTCTAAAAGAAAATATCCAAAACTGTTCTGCTTTTCTATTATTTAGATGGAAAGTTTCTGTGATGTGCCAATGGACCTTACCAGGTGAGAAAACAACTGAAAATACCTCTGCACATGTGCATGAGTGTTATGCTACAGCTGTTCTGCTGGGCTGGAACAGTGTACCTTAGGTAAAACCTAGAGAGTCCTGTAAGAAAATGGTCCTTGTGCAACTCAACCTTTTCGGGTTATGTAAAGATTTTCTCAAATTCTCCATCATCCTAACCTGTACCAGAATCAGGACAGCAAAGACCTTCATTCTGCAGGGCTAGTCCAAATGAAGCATTTTCCCTGCAACTGGAATTTTCTTGCACTTACTTCAGTTCTACTTATCTGAGTATCCCACTGGCTGGGATTTTATTTTACTTCACTAATCTAAAGAATCTGCTGCATTCAGAGGAGAGAAAGAAGATGGCTTCTTAAAATGAGCTACTGTTGATAGAGTGTGGAAAAGTTCTCTTCCTGAAAACAATAACCTACATCTAATGGTAAGAAATCACCAATAAATTCCATTATGTTTGTGGGCTTGACGTGTGATTCTTATTAAATGTAGGAACAAAGCCACTTTATACATCATAATGTTCACATTACAAATTCACTGCTCATAATGGTGCTGCAAGTGTGTATGCAATTTTTCTGAACTTATGAAATATATTTCTGACACCTCAGGTATTGATGTATGCATGCGCGATATTGTCCCAGTGCAGTAAGGGAGACTTAACTGATGTCTGCAAGATTTGATTTATTACAAGTAAATATGATTGCCTTCATAATCTGATTTTATTATGTTCGGGGCTCTCGCAGGTAAACTTTTAGTAGAAGGAAGAAGACCAGTTTTATTAAACCAGTCTATTTCTGCAAACCAAATCGTTTCTTGAAAAAAAAATAAAAGGAAAAAAAAAAGAAAAGAAAAGGAAGGTCAAAAAGGAGAAGGATAGAGGATAGATTTTTGTGTCAAACTTCATTTCCTCCTGTGAATGTTCTGGAATATTGAAAGTTACTTTCTGTCTCCGTTAGACAAGAAGGCAGAGAACCAGCCTGTTCACACCACTGAACCTCTGCAGGATCGAGGCAAATGCTGCCACTAGAACTTCTGTAGTTGCAACATTAGTTTGATATTGCCTCAGAAGTCCCTGCTATAAAGTGTAGCATCAGTTCCTAGAGTATTTGTTTTGGACATTATGATACCAGAGCTGTGCAGAAGATAATATTGCATACATACTTCTTTGCAGCATGCTTTTATTTTTTTTTAATATGTAAGCAGTGGCAAAATTGCAAAGGATGCTTCCTATCTGAGTGGAATATGCGATTATGTACATTGACCTTTTCACGCACTAAAAAAGAAAAAGTTCACAGTAGTATTCTGCGTCATCCCATGCTGGTGAGCCTACTAGTACCTGAGTTATACGCACTCTTATTCTCCTATGCAAGCTAAAAAGGTTTTCTTCATATTGTCCAAAGTTTTTCTGTAGAGCTAAACATGTTTTTGTTTGCTTTTATGTTGATGTAAATGCTGAGCAACCCCCTGAAGTCAGTATAGTTGTGGGCACCCTTTCATCTGAGCAGAAGAGAAATCAGGTGACTAACAGAGGGTTGTCTAGGCAGTGTTGCATTGAGCTGGAGAGAATCCATCCTGTACAACAAGACAGCAATTTAAACGTTGTTTCATCAAAGCAATTGTTTGACTTGAGAGGATCAATGATGACACATTAGTTTCTGTGAGATATCCTTTCCTGGTAAGATTTTGAAATCCTGGATGCGCATCCTACTATACAATACTGCCCAGTTGTGTAGCTTTTAAGACTGCATTTGCACTTTTTGTCTAGAAGTATTTAGATCTCCGAATTTAACATGATCCTTTAACTTGAAAAAGAATTTTTTGAAGACAGCATGGAAATAGATGTTTCAGAGAGCTGACTTCTTTATTGTTCTACCCGTGTTTCAAAAGTAAAAAGTAGCATGGTAAAAACTGCAGTTTGGCTTCTCTGAACTGAACTGGAGCTTCTGTCCCATCAGTTTATTTATCATTAGGCTCATCTTCAGATGTAAAAATTGGCACAAAACCTTGTTTGAGACACTGCCCATATCCTCTAAAATCTACTTAGCCAAGCTAATGGCTCTTTATGGCACTTCTTGGAATTGTTACTAGCTTCTAAAGGAATGAAGCACTCCGTTCAAATGAAGAAAATCTTGGTTGTCACAATAAGATCAGATAGGTATGTGAGTTTTAGAAACAGAAAATGAGCTTCTGTTTTGCGTTGTTGCTGATGTGGGTAGTAGGGCAGTCAATCTGAAAGGAGAAGAGCAAAAGAGCACAGAGAGCAGAGCTTTATAGTGATGACAGCCTCAGCTTTTCCTGTATATATGCAACTTGTTGCATACTGCTATTCAACAACATTGCATAGAGACTATTTTTTCTCATCTGTTTTGATTGCTGCTCTATTTGTGACCATTTGTTGTCAGGAATAACACACAGACCTATTTCCAGCTGATGCATTTTTCTCAGAGCTGGCTTAATTATTGCTGTTACCTTTGCTGTCCTTTAAGTAGGAAAGGTGGTAACTATGCCTCTACAGCTAAATGAGGGACAAAGGCCTAATTCTGTTTCATTGTAAGCTCATAGAATGTGTTGTTTCTCAGGGAGTTATTCTTACACCACAGCAACTCCAGAATAATATTCAGAGAATGAAAAGGTGTAAAACCCCAGATGTATAAATCTAAGGAGCAAAAATTGCATCATATCCAGGGGACAGATGAACTCATTCCAGTAGCTCTCAGAAATGGACTAGGAAAAACATCACATTATTATTGTGTGGGTATGTGTGTGTTTACTTGTATGAAATACATATTTAGACTCTGCCAGTGGGAAATAAAACCCAGCAATATATCTTTTTATTTCTGCAATGTTGTTAATTTCTTCAAAAAAGGGTAACAAAAAGTTTAGTTGCTCTGTAGATATAAGTCTCTGATATGGTATAAATATAATATGTGATGGTAGACAGTGTAATGGAATTTTATTTTCATCCAGTAGGGATGACTGTACAGAATCCATTAGGGCCTTTGCTTTGCTCTGCCACCTGTGAGTTATGCAGTCATTCCTAACTCATGAAAATGAAGTATGCTGTCCTTCCCACCATCAGAAACCCTGTATTTATGCACACACAATGCAGAATATATTAATGTGTATAGTACTGGTTCATCTGTGGGCATTCAGGTACATGTGAACCTGTACAGTATGTTCATAGATAAGTCTTAATGCATGGCTACATATATGTAATTATATAGGTTTGGGGGCATCATTTCTAGTAAATGAATGAATAATTTTAACTGAAGATATGCCAAAAGACGTGTTTTTACAGGGAACTCAGCCAGCAGGTACTTGCCAATACATGAACAAAGACAACACTTTCTGTTCTAAACACTCAAATTGAAAAATTCGGAATGTCACATAATGCAAATGACACACAGAGTCACAACAACACATTATTATCATTTATATTACTTCATTTTGTGACACAGTCACTGATAAATTGAAAGTAAAATGACAATAGCATCGTGAATCTCTATTTTTTTTTTCTTCTCTCTCTAAATTTTTTTTTGGTAAATAGAATCCTGGCTAACATTTGAAAGAATTCTTCATTTCCTCATTTGGTAATTTCTTGTGAATTAAAATATGGTGTGACAGGAGATTTTCTAATACCAGAAATAAACTGTTTGAATAGAAATAAAATTGTTCCCTGCAAGGTGCTTGCTCCCTGTAAATCCAGTACTTTTTACGTGCACTAAATTCACTTTAAAGAGAAGGGTCCATGGGAATTACAACTGAGTTGTTTAGCTGAGTTGTTGTGCTTGTTTTTTCGTTTCTCTATGAACTATTAAGCCCATTCAGGACACTTGAACACATCAGATAACTGATGGAATAGTCTTCAGGATTCTGTTGCAGGATCCACACACTGTACTAGTTTTCTATAAACATGTCAGTGTCCTACACATACTTTAGCAGCCCTGTTTCATGTCAAAGATTTTAGTCTCAAGCCTTTCATAAGCTACCATAAACTACAAAAACATCCATGAGTTAAGGAAGAGTGCAGCACCAAAGGTCAAGGAAATGAATGCTATTAACAAATTCTTTACCACTTGCACATGAAAGTAGGAGAGGTGTCCTAGCTTTTAATGGCAATTTAATTCAGTGGTGTAAATCTGGGTTGTCTCACAATGTCTCATGTTTGGGAAGCTTATGATAGACTATGTGGCAGAGTAGGTAGTAAGTGCGCCCAAAGATATGGCAATGGGCTCACTACAGCATTTTGCTTAGCATCCATTGATGTCTTCTAGGATTTCACAGAAAGTGGGGATATTGTGTTGACTGCTTTTTTTACAGTGACAACAGTAGTGCAGACATTGGGACTTTGGATTTCAAGAAAATGGTAAACAAAGGATGACTTTTTCAATCAAGGGAAAATTACAGTCCCTTTGCTTACCGAAGATGCCCTTAAGCAGTATAATAAGACACTTTGGTCTCAGCTTTGGGAAAGTCAAGAAGAGGAATTGGATCAAATGAACGAATATGCTTTACGTCTTATTGTCCTGGATGCTCCTGTGTGCTGCCTAATCATATCCCTCTTTTCATTGGTTTAATTCAATACTTTTCGGACTAGATGTTTTTGTGTTCTTGTGATAGCTCTCTCAGATCACCATGGTCTCTGTCTACAGCTGGGCTTGTAAACCAATATTGAGTGTAGTTGAGAAAACAATAGCAAAATTTTCAAAATGTCTGTAAGAAGAAAATGCTTTGAAGATCGTATGGTTGAAAGCATGCTAAAGATTTTTTAATGTAAGGGGCTGCCAACACTGAAGACCACTGTTCGTCCCCCACCCTCAACACAAACTTGAAAAGTAGAAGGCAAATTTTGCAGAAAATATTATCACAAAATAACTTGCGTTACCTTGCTGCAGGATAATTTGTGTCTCCTCCAGACAACCTTATCCATCCTCTGAAAGTGTAATGTACAGAAAACCTTAAAAACAGAGAAGAATGATAGTTCTCAAAATAGTAAAATCACAGGATTTCCTTGTCTTGCAAGACCATGTATCTTTAATAGAAACAAGGTACATATTCCACAGTTTTGCATGTTCAAAGGGGCTATTAAACCCTCAGTTTCTTAGTCTATAGCTACTGAAGCTTATGAGCAGATGACAGAAGAAGTATCAGCCCAAGCATATGAGCTACAGCTAGTTGTGGTTGCTCCTGCTTCCAAACGCACACCCAGATACAATGTTCTTTTTCCAAGGATCTGGAAAGAAACTGGAGCTCCCCAACATAAGAAGGACATGGATGTGTTGGAGCAGGTCCAGAGGAGGGCCACGAAGATGATCAGAGGGCTGGAGCACCTCTCCTACGAGGACAGGCTGA
>Ga0181612_131244_pt1 | contig 10369 bp, 10 predicted proteins | sample HoacroProtozoa21_FD_119630 | JGI IMG/M metagenome (GOLD analysis project Ga0181612, IMG submission 119630) | Hoatzin crop microbial communities from Cojedes, Venezuel. Combined Assembly of Gp0051906, Gp0051904, Gp0051908 | reverse complement strand
GGGTCCCCCCCGGGCCTGGCTTATTGGGGTGTCCGTGCTCTTGGGCCTGCGCTCGTGGCGTGGCGTGGCGTGCTGCTGCTGCCGCTGGGCCCGCTGAAGAGTCAGGTGCAGTTGCTCGAGTAGCGTCTTTTGGCTGTCGGTAGAGCAGAAATGCAACAATCTGGTAGCGTAATACAGAAAGGCTGAAATATCTGCTCACTTTTGCAGTTATGGAGCAAAAATTCGTGCCCCGCATGCCCTGGTGATGACTTTCCTGTTCAAGAGTGGAAGGTACGAACCCTGGTTCTGTATTTCTGTGTTACTGCTTAGAAAGCTTTCGTTCAAGCATTCAATTTTTCGTGTTTCCAGGGGGCTTAAAACACAGACAGATCTGTGAGCCATAGCCCCTTGTTCCGATAGCTACACAGGGCAGTTCATCTGCACGCACCTACACAAATGTCTGTGCCTGTGGGGGTCAGCCGCCGGCCCGGGGCTGCTGAGAACCCCTGGGCGGAGGAGAAATTAGCAGATGCAAACAGTAGCGCTCTGGTCTCTGTTCAACTAAGCCAAGCTATTGCAGTGCACTCTGTGGCTTTCCCTGCTTGTGCCAAAGGTTTGCACTTGGACAACAAATAAAAAAACTTAAAAAAAAGGCTCCTTGACTATTTGTATAATTAGAAAAAAAGCACAGTCCGTAGTCTAGGTAGAGCTGTTGGATGTATTCTGATGAGTGAGCCAGGGGTGAAGGGATTTCCCTTCCCTCACAGAAGGGAAGATGTTCTGTGGGGTACCCGAGCTATCAGTCTAGATGGGCGGGCCGGAGGGGCGTAGCGTGCAGCGGAGTGACTGCAGTGGTACTGCCTTTTTGCTTTTCTAATTGTCTGTTTCTTTTCTTCAGTTTAAGAGAGAAATTGAAAGCGATTGCTCAGGCTACGTACACTCATTCCCGGAACTTGGCGTATTTTGTGTTCACCTACAAGGGGCTGATGGCGTTGCAGTCCCGACTGCAGGGGAAAAAAATTCCATTTCATTCTTTCTTTGCAGCCTGCATTGGAGGTTGGCTGGTGTTCGGTGAGAACAATCCCATCAACAGCCAGGTAAATGCGTTTGTTGAAAGTTTCCTTGGCAAAAAACCCAACAGATGGATCATTATGTGCTAGGAAGTGGTTGGTGTAGCCTGGCGTGTTTCTGGTGGTTCTTACCACGTAGCATTATGCTTTTGTTGTACTTCTCTTTGCACAAATTCTGGTTTTGGCTGTTCTGCGCTCAAATCCTAGAGGTGGTCGTGTGCCTCCACGAGCAGTGTGTGCAGTCTGAGCGCGAAAAGCCCCGGTTTACCTCCAGAACCGCACTGGTACAGCTGGGAGGGCAGGCAGTCGCGCAGTCCAAAGCCATTGGGTTGCCCCCCCCAGTCATCCGAGCTGTGGTAACTGGCCGTGTGCGCTCCTAGCCTGCCTGCTTGCAGGGCTAAACCCTGTAGCTTGAATGTTGTGAGCGTGGAGCACGGTCAGTTGCTGAGCTACACTTCACTGGTTAAACTGACAAAGGCTGCGCAGGGGAAGTTTGGTTGTTAACGCTCAGTCACAGATCAGTCGGTCAGTAAAACACACACGTGCAGATTAATCAGTAGTGGTTTACTGATGCAGGCCCCTGCAGGAGCATGCTGCCAGCCTGGTTTTAGGGTGTGCCCAGTCTACCGAGCTTGTATCTGCTTGGCAGGTGAGCCGGGCTGCTCCGTGGCTGTCCTGTCAGCAGCAGCATCTGAGGTGGCACTGACCGAGCAGAGATGACAGTTGTGCAACTGCAAAGATACATTGCATCAACTGTAACCTGTTGATTGCTAAATTAAGAGCACCAGCAGAGAAGTAGGACTCCGAGGACATAGGCAAGACGCAAACATCTCCAGTTATAAAGAGTGCTTGATATGTGGACCGACAGCCTGTTTGCTGTTGGGTAAATTGTTTTTGCCCATCCTGCCTGACTTACTGCTTCTGCATCACTTCACCTGGCTGGTATATCTGGTGGAGTTATTTACCTAATGTTCTTTGGGTTTCTCTTCGTGCAGATCATTATGTACCTGCTGTCTCGCATCCTGTTCGGCTTGTCTCGGCTGGCGGTGGAGAAGGGCTATGTCCCACAGCCAAAGCAGGATCCCTTTCCACTTGTTGCTGCTCTGATATGGGGGACAGTTCTCTGGCTCTTTGAGTACCACCGGCAAACTCTGCAGCCTTCTCTGCAGTCCTCCATGACCTACCTGTATGATGACAGTAATGTGTGGCACGACATTTCTGACTTTCTGATTTACAACAAAAGGACAGACAGCAAGTAGGTGGCTCATTGCAAGACAACTTTGGACGGGATGGTACCTTCAGCAGCTAAGGGAAAAGGTTGTTCTGTTGCTCTTGACTGGTGATTTTTTTCAAAATTAACATCTATCAGGCACGGTTACTTCTTGTGTCCTGGCCAAAATGTTCTGATTAGTCTTCTCTTTGCTCTGTTTAGAGCAAATAAATGCCCCACAGAAACTTGTTGCAGTCCTTAGAGTACAATGCCTTGGGAATCTCAAGTCTCTTTTAAAAAAAAAAAGAGACCTTATTTTTCCTACAAGTATGTGGGTTGTTTTTTTTTTTTTAAGAAACTAAATATACTTATAAAATGACAGCCTGATAGTAAGTAGAGAGTATGGCTAATCATTTTAAAACAAAAAAAAAAAAAAAGTTCTAGGGATTGTCTGAATGCTCGCAAGACAGAAGTGTTTTTCTGTGCTGCTGTGCTCACCGTAGTGTGATGGGAGTTGGGAACCTGCTCAGGTCTGAAAGCAAAGACACAATTCCTTGATTTCTGTGGATGACTGGAAATCTCGTTTATATTGTTACAAGGACACTTGTGTGCTCCTTAAGAGTGTTTCTCTGTGGTTTTCCCTCGGGGAGACAATAAGATGTTTGATAATGAAACCACTCAGATTGTCTGTCTGGTGAATCAGGCTCAGAATGACTATTTTTGCTCAGTTTTTCATGCAGTTGGGCTGAATCTGTCCCTCTGCAGAGTGCACTAATTAATACCCTGTAATTATTTTAAACTTACTTGTAAAGTTTTTAAAAGCTACTTGAACTAAATACCAAAAACTGTTACGCAACTGCAGGCTCCTTTGAAAACACTGAGGCGCGTTGCCCGCCCTCGGGTACCACACCGGGCGCTTGATGCACAGAAGCAAGCAACGCTGCTAACAAGCACTTTTATTCTGGTGGGAGACAAGCGCACGGGTTTCTCTTAGGTCCAGCATCTCTCCCCTGCAGCAGCGGCGTGTGTCAGCTGCAGTCGAACTTGCATGTCCCTGTAGTTTGTGCAGGCTTGCTGCTGGGCCGGCTTGAGGCCATGGGTGAGCCTTCCTCTGGAGGATGTGCTGCCGAGCCCCGGGGACAGCGCAGCACGCGCTGGGCTTTAACAGGAGATTGACTAGGTAGCTGTGAAAGAACAAAAACTGCTTTAAAATTAATAAAATCAAGCTGTTAATAGTACAAAGCACTTACACTGCCATATGACACTATACCATTCACTTAATGATATGCATTAAAATAATTCCTGACACACTGGTTTTGTGTGGTGATGTTGCAAGAGAGTCATTAAGCACCCTGTGCTAACCGCTCCCATTTGTCTCAGTCGGGGCTATTCTATTTGCTCCTTTTATACCTCTGTTTTGAAGAAGGTTAGTTCTCCCTGTACCCATCTGCTGTTCCCTTCTGACCCAACCCTGTCATTTCATAATCCCACTGATACTGCTCTTCATTGTTTGCAGTCTCTCTACGCTCCAGGCTCCAGCAGTTTGTCGTAGTTAATGGTGCAATCAAACCAGTAAATTTAAGTTCATGTAGCGTCTGAGTAGAAAAAAATTCTTGATTGTTTCTTTTTTTTCTTGAGTCATTTTTCCTTGTCCTCCTAAGCTCTTTTATTACTATTTTGCATCTTCCCGAGTGCAGCTTTGCTCTTTGTTTTTCCACTCTCTGTGTCAGCAAGAGGAGGAGTTAGGTGTTTCTCTCCCTATAGTCTATCTGGTGCTGTGATGTTTGGGATTTAATTGTGCCCTGAGTGTCTTGGGTCAAGTAGGGCTAGAATCTTTTGGCTCTTGAACTGAATCTAATGCTGACTCTGAGTGCATTCACCATGAGACCTTAGAGAGTAGAGGCAGAAGCTGCTTTGTGCTCGTCCCGTGCAAATCCGTGTTGTACTCATCCTTGGGGCCCACAAGACAAGGTACTGCTTTGCCATCCTCACTGTCCACAGTACCTGCAACTCCTGACGTCACCCGCTGTTACGGTCTGCACTGGGTACTTGAATGTGAACGCGAATCAGTATTTATCAGACAGACCCCGGGAAAGCTGTAGAAGTTAGGAATTGGTTTTGTTTCTTTGTAGTTAGATATTTTGTTTGGTGTAGATAAGCTTAAAGAATTCAAGTATAGAAAAGATACTGAAGCCACAGGTGTGGTCTGATTTCCTTATAAAGATCATGTCTTTATTTGCACCACTGCTGGGTATCTGAAGCAGCGCGAGCGCAGCACTCTATTTTTGTGTCAGAAGCCTCAATGTTGTGCCACATAAGAATGTTAATATTCTGCTGATATTACTGAATTCCTACAAGCTTTCAGATGGGATTTCAGGGAACCCAGAATCCGACAGCCATGGCTTGAGAATTTCTCCCTGGAACTGTCAGACCTGCAAATCCTTGACCATGTATAATCACTGTAGCAGAAGATGGCGCAGGCTGGTTATGGGAGCCGCGTGTCTATAAGAAGTTTTCAGCCTTTTTAATTTATAGCTGGCATTCCTTTTCCTGAGAAAGGCTTGTCATTCCCTTAGAGGCGAAATTGTTTTCTGCTAGTAGTTCTGCCGCTGCAACCATATGGCTGCTTGTGAAGCACTTCCCCGGCCGTGCGAAGGACAAGTGACCTGCCCTGTCCTTTTTACGCTGCCGTAGTACCGCTGCCCTCTGTAGATGGCGAAAACAAGCCACCAGCAAGTTTCCAGCGTCAGCCTGGCAGCAGTGGCCGTCAGTCCTCGGTTCAAAACGCCCTTCTTCTCTTGGGACCATATCGCCAACCTCACTGTCAAAGCAAACCGTGCCCAAGCCTCCGGCCGCCTCTACTGCTGATCCAGCAACCAGCTGCCGTCCCGGGAGGACAGGCTGCAGCTCATCCGGGAGCGGGCCCGTGCAGCAGCAGCCATTAGCCGGGCGTCTGCGGGCCGTTGGCTTTCCTGCTGCGCCGGGGCGGGACGTTAAGCTGCAAGTCACTTCGTTCCCCGGGGAAGTAATTGGAACAGTTCTTCAACGGCATTAGTCCGCGGTGCTGTTTCCGTGACCAGATAGCTGGGGATGAGCCCCTTCTGCTGCCGAGGTGTTGGAACAAAGCGAGCGTGTAGTAAGGAAGTGAACTAGAAGTAATTTGTCTGAGTCAGACTTTTCGGATACATAAGTTACACTCCCTGCCCTCCCCCAGCGCATTGTCTGGGGAACCGAGTCCCCTGTTCGTGTTCCTTTTTTTATTAGCATTAAAACCAAAAGAAATAAAGAGACAGTTGGGAAGCCACCTGCGAGTCAGCCAAATGCTTAAGAACCACAAAGAAGTGCCGTTTTCTCCCCCCAGCCCTGATTGGTTTTGAATTTTAAGATGAACTTGGTTTTGTTTGTCTACATCAACTTTATTTTGCCGTATTATTTCTTCCTCGGCACCTGACTGTGAGCTGCTGAGTGCCTCTAAAGAGGAGCAGAGTGTCTCAATGCTTAGCTCGGTTTGTCAAAAATGAGTGTTTCTGCGTAAAATCAAAGTCTTGGTTTTAAAACGATGCTTCCCCTCCAGATTCGAAGCCTCTTTTAGAGGCAGTTTTAAAGGTTAATGAGTCAAACTGATCAAAAGTTTTCCGCAAGCCTTGAGCAGCGGACTGACTATACTGAGCCATTAATCATTGATTTGATGAAGGAACAAAGCACGCTCAGGGTTATTTACTGCCGCCGCATGCTGCCCTGGCATACCCACTGTGCTGCCCTTCTCTTTGGAGGACAGCTTGTGTGCCAGCGCTGGCTGTCGGCGCTGCGGAAGAACCGTTTCTGGGACGATTCCATTATTTAACAAAGGTGAAAATTGAATGGGTGCAGGACATTTGGTTGGGGTGAGGTTTTCTGTACCGCGCTTGATCCTGTCTGTTAAGGGGAGGGTATTTCTGAAAGAGAAGCTTGTGCTTGTCCAGTTAGTGCTGCTGAGAAGTGCTGAGGGAGGTTGTGGCTGCAGGAAGGTGAGAACCGTGTTCGCAGCGTGACGTCGTGCTGTCCCCGCCACCGGCCACGTGTCCGGGCGATGACCACCCCTGCTCCGGGCAGCGGGGCCGGGAGGGAGCGGCTGCGGAAGAGCTTTGGCACTGGTGCTGCGAGACTTGCTCGCCCTGGTAGCGTAGTTCAAGCTGTGCTTTAGACCCAGCTGGGTGGGGGGTAGAAGTGCGGGGGTGATCTCTGGCTGCTGAATGAGACCAAAACCGGGCGTCTGCGGGGAACCCCTGTGACCCAGAGGGTCCCGAGCGCACGCTCAGCTCTGCAGCCAGCTGGGAGCTGTCGTGGATGGCTGGTGCTGGTGGAGCAACCAGAACCCTGTGCAGATAACCCTTAGGCAGGAGAAACTGTGGTGACTCAAACTCATTTTCACTGCGTCAGCACAAATGCGACCTTTGGCTAACACCCCGAGCCGCACGCTGTTTGGTATTTGTCGGGCTGCGTTTGTCTTCCTGGATCGTGCCAGCCTGAGCAGAACGTGCTCGGTGTTCTGACGCTGGTTTTGAAACCCAGCAGATAAGGGGGGAGAGAAAATAAGGCGTAATGCTGCCCAGTGTAATGTCTGTCTGCCACTGTTAATGTTTTAGGGGTGCTAATCTTGAATTTTCAACCTGTGTGTTCATAGCAGATTGTTGGAGGAGGTAACTTTTTTCTTTACTTAGAAGAATTCTCATCGGTCTCATTTCCTTCTGCGATCGGTGGTGAGGAGGGAGGAAAAACAAATTAAATGCTCTGTAGTACAAGTATTATGACTGCTGCTTTTGCTGTAGATATTTTGTGTTCATAATTGCTGTGTAATCCAGGCCCTGATTTCCTGACAGCATAGGATAAAGTTAAAAACACAAACTCGGGTAACTTGTAATGAGGCTGATCGGAATGCTTGTAGGAATAGCTCAGTTTTTGGTTTTAGAACGTGCGAAAGAGGGGGCAGTGGGCTGTTGAAGTAGCTCTGTCCACTATGAATTGACTTCTTGTGCAGTCGGTGCAGTGCATCAATCCAAGACTTTCTGCCAAAATCTTTTGCAGATTATTTCTGTATAATCACTCTCTAAGTATTATAATACTGTGCTTTCTATAATAATAAACCCCTCATTTTTTGTCTTTTTTTTTACTGTCATTATTAAGCTCAAATATAAGAAGTAATGCATAATTATTGCATGTTACTAGTGCTGTATGTAGAGAAGTCATGCACGGAGTGCATTTTTGGCATCGGTTATGCCCTCGTGTTCGCAGCTTGGGGGCAATAGACAGCGCTACTTTGGCCACACCATCAGATTTAGCTGTTCCAGTGCTGGCTAGCTCAGGTAAGGAGCCGAGTTGCAAAGACAAACTGGGGTGGCTATCATCCTTTTTATTTTTTTTTCTGAAGCATGAACTTTCTTTCCTGTGCTGTAGCTGTTTGGCTTGCGTAGCGTGGCCATATCTTCGGACCAAGCGAGTCAAATCGGGGCTAGGCGGGGAGGTTCGGGGCACGTACAAACTGGACACGCTCAAATGCAAAAACGCGGTGTGAACGGGGAAGAGCGTGGCCGGCAAAGAGCCCGTCGGTCCCGTCGGGCGTTCCGGGGTGACGTGGTTACAGGGCAGGCTGCTCCTCAGTGCCTTGCAGGCTGCCGGAACGCGCGCCAAGGGTTGCCACTGCTCAGAGAGAAGTCCGTGTGTGAGGAGTCCTGGCTTCAGGCTGCGTGCCTGGTCCCTGCCCGAGCACTCCTCTTTAGGGCAGAGAGCTTGCGGCAGGACCATCTGCCAGAGCAGCGCGCAGGTACGAGGCCCTGGACACGAGTCTGAACCTGCTTCGCCTGCTGGCTGAACAAAATAAGGACGTATACAACTAGCTAGGCAAAATAAGGGCGTGTGTAGATGATTTTGCTGCCTCTTCTAAGGTGAGAGCTGCAGAGAATATGCTGTAGAGGTAACAGCTGTGGCAGTGGAGATAACGCAGTCCTTGGGTGAGGAGCTCCCTGCAGCACCGATGGGTAAGGGAGGTCCTGATCCCAAGCAGGAGAAGGTCCCTCTGCGGGGGGAGCGCTGGGTAGCTGTAAGACAAAACCTCCTGCTTCGTAGCTGCTGTGATACCGGAGTGTCCGGCCCGGGCCCGTGAGAAGCCAAATTAACACCTCCAAACGATGTCACTCCTATCTTAAAGTCATGTTTTCCCCTCTCAAAGCATCAGACTACTGAGCCCTTCTTCCATTCCAAGTGAAGCTCCGAGTGAGCTGCAGGTTTGCTCTGACACTTCACCTGCTTTTCGGATTCACAGACCACGCTCTGAACCTGCTGAGAAGGGAGCGTGGACTGGCTGGAGTTACCAAGTCTAGGTAAACGCTGAAGCACAGAAGGCAACATCAGGGGGCTTCTTCCCAAAGCTGCTCCGTGACGACTCCCAGGCTGATGGCACAAGGTAGCGCTGCTCGAGGAGAGCAGTGCTTCTGCCTCTCCATTCCTCCATGGGCTGCGAGTGAAGGAAAAGCCGAAGAGCCCTGTGGAACGGAGCGGCTTTCGGCAGCTGGCGTGGGAGGCAGGCGCTGGCACTGCTCCGTCTGACGGAGGCTGGAAGGAGATTGCCTTGTTTGGGGGTGAAGGGCAGAGCGGGGGGTGAGCGGGGTCCGTGCCCCTGTCACTTCTGCTGAAAGACTCCACGGACTGATGTGAGCTCTAGCAACAGACGCCGTCACACAAGAGGAGGAGAGAACAGCGCTGAAGCTGTTGTGCCCAGCGTCCAAGAGAGCGGCTGACCTGATGTCCTGGGAGGAGAACTGCTGGTGTAGTTGTCTGTAGCAAGAGGCAAGGGAACAGGGCATTCCTTGCTGTCGGGAGCAGGATCTGGGAGAAGACACCTACACCAGAGATGGTCTCCTCCTGCTGCAAGCAAGCTGTAGTTACTCTGTTTGTGCTGCCAGAAAAACGCTCCAGTTCCCGTGGAAAAAAGGCGGTGGTGGAGGTGGAGGGCTGGGGGGGCTTTGGGCCTTCCCCAGCCGCCTGTCCCCGCCGCAGGTCCTGTTGCCACGCTGTCAGCTCGCCGTCCTCCGCACCGACGCGCTGGGGCAGAAGACCCCGGGGATGCAGTCGTCCCGGTGTGACACCTCGGCGCTGTCCGTATGGGAACTGCCGCAAGCGGGAGCACGCTATGGGTGACAAGGACAGTAAAGGTGCTTCTGGGATGCCGACACGCTGCGGTCAGCCGAGCACCGGGCTGCGGGTTCGCACGCTGCCAGCTCTCCTCCTGCCCACTCCCGCTGCCAGGAGATGACCTTACAGCACAGGTACCAGCCCCGGCTCCGTCCGCAGCCCCGGTCTGCGCTTTTCCTTCGGCGCAGGGCCCAGCAGACGCTCCTCGGCCTGACTCCATCCGAATGGGCAAGGCAGCCCAAACCCGCCGGAGCTCGGTCACCGCCGTGGGGTAAATCTGGCTGGGGTGCAGGGCCTGCGAGCAGCCTGCCCCATCCCCTCCGTGACCAAGCGGGGCCGTGGAGAGAGAGGGCTTTATCTTCGTGCAGCACCCACCATACAGCTAATCTTGGGTGCACGTCTGCACCCCTCAGCAGGGCCGGTGAGGCTGGGAGGAGGCTGCAGCCGCGCGGGGGACGGGGTTCGTCTGCTCCCCTTCACACGCATGGGGGAAAAGCCGCTGCCTTCGCGTCTCCCACCAGCGTTTGCCTTTCATTCGTCTTCCCAACCGCTCTTTTCCAGCGCTGCCAAAGCCTTGGAGAAGCTGCAGCTCGGGGGAGAGGGGGGCAGAGCCCAGCCTGCTCCCTCCAAATCACCTCCCGCATGAATTAGCGGTGGAGGGGTAATAAAACCCCCAGCCCCCCCAGCCTTTGTGAGCCGAGCGGGAGCAGCTGGTGCAGCAGCTGCGTCCCAAACCCCGCCTGGCCGAGCCTCCCCGGGGACAAGCAGAGCGCTGCCAGCCAGTCGCTCCCCCCCCTCCCCGTTGGGGGCTGCCTTCCCCCCCCACGGAAGAAGCACTGGCTGGGTGCAGCCCGCTGGTCTGACTGGTGCTGGTGCTTCGCGGTTGGGATAATGTCGCGGTGCAAGGGCTGGGGAGGGCGACTTCATCGCTGCCAATGTCTCC
>Ga0181612_121787_pt1 | contig 10369 bp, 5 predicted proteins | sample HoacroProtozoa21_FD_119630 | JGI IMG/M metagenome (GOLD analysis project Ga0181612, IMG submission 119630) | Hoatzin crop microbial communities from Cojedes, Venezuel. Combined Assembly of Gp0051906, Gp0051904, Gp0051908 | reverse complement strand
TTTACAATGTTCAGAATAAACAACATCATTTAAAATATTGACAAAAGAGGGATATGTAGTAAGAAGGAAGCTGTTTTGTTACTCTGTTGATGATAAAATCAAACAAAAAAGGTCCTGTCCTGTATCAGCCAACCTGTTCACACTACTTTTTGGCTCAAGTGCTCAGGCAGGAATTATTTTCCTGTGTGCTCATGAGTACCAGTGGATGCAGGACCTTCCAAGTCAATTGCATTAGACTTTGTACCTAGTTCCTTGGAATCTCTTGAGTTTTCACTTATATCCATATCTGCATCTCCTTTCCTTCCCCATTAAGTATACACCAACCCAATAAAGAAAGAATCTAGCCCTTTTTTCCAGGAAAGGATTACTGAACATCTACCTTTTTCTTTGGAGAGACTAATGTAACTTTTGACAGATCAGATGCTATCTCCTAAACATGACTGCCTCTAATGAACTCATTAAGGGCATAATACCTTCCCCTGGCTCCCCTGCTCTCACAGGCTCTCAGCAAGCACATTTCACTGTGAAATGTCTCAGGCCGTTGAACATTGCATTTTATTATCGACTACTGAATGGGCAGACGTACTCCAGGCAAACAATAAGCATTATATAAACACACGCCTTCCATTACTGGTTGTTGATTTAGAACAGATACTCTGTTAATAGCCATTTCAGAATGACAGTCAGTGGGTTACAGCTGAGGGAAACCATAACTGAGGCTTTCATGCAGAAGGAGTTATAATGCTGAAAGACAACTGTTGAGAGAATTTTGGTGGTCTTAAATTGCTCTGTCTTTCCTTCTTTAGGATATTGGTCAATCTACAGAACTGAAGCATTGCAGCAAACTTGTCAGATTCACACAGTTGTAGAGACTATTCATGCAACGTGCCATTTGACAGTTGAGGCAGAAATGCCTGCAACTTAAGGATCCTCTTCACTCCACAAAAGTGGAATCATATTGACTCACAAAAACATAAACAAAAATAAAAAAGATCACTCCAGCTAAGCACGCTCTTGAAGAAGTCAACGAAGTGAAACACCGGTCCCATGCTCATGCTAAACCCTGAAAGGTTTCCAGGCTCTCCTCTACAAGAATTCAAGTCTCAGTTCTGGCTGTGACTCTGCTCATGTCTGTTTTGTAGAAAAATGCCTCTAGCAGAAGATGATTTCACTGTAATTCCTAAATCAAAACAAACTGGGAAATACACTGCTGTTTGTGTCAATGTCTAACACTACACAGCATGTGTGAGTGCATGACATTATTTTGCATGCTGGCACTTGCAATGGATCAGGCTACAGAACAATTACCTCTACTATAAAATTGTGCCTTCTTTTGTAGTGTCTTCAGTTTTAATGAAGATCAACTGTGACAAAGCTACATGGAGTAATGGAAGTACCAGAGAGAAATCATTTTTTGAAAACAAAAAGCTTTTTAGAAGTCACAATAGGACTCGTGGAACCATGAGTGCATTTTCTACCCTAACATTTTGGCATTGCTCTGTGGAGCCTTCTGCTATCAGCAGGGAATAAAAATTGCAGTTGACATCTACACCTGGCATTTGTCTCCATTAATGCTTAATGCAGGGACTGTGTTCTCTTGGCTTAGTCTCCACTTGTCAGCTACTCTTCAGGAGAAAAGAGAGCAGGGAGAAACCAAATAGATTTAGTCTTGTCATGTTGAACCAGGTTTTAAGCAAAAGCTATAGGCAAGGGCCTTATCCACCTCCTTAAGCAAACAATCACATTGCAGCCCTTCTTGTCTCATCTCCTTCAGACATGCTGTTCCATCCACTCATCTACTATGGAAATTTTCTGCCTGTCTTTTCATACCAGGAGCTAGAAATCAATTTTTAAATTTGGCTCATCCTTCAAAGATTGTGGAAAGCCCGTGGCATAGGTGTGATTTGAAGTAGAGAACATACTTCTGTGTCTCTGATGCAAATGTAAAATGTTCCTGAAAGCTGGAGCCTGAAGGGAGCTTCTATCTGCTATGGCAACAACAGCTTCTTGGTGGAGACTTAATGAAGCAGTAAAGCTGGAAGGTGGTTCCTCTGCGTGTTGTATGACCCTCAGAGGAACAGTCCTACAGGCTTCCGGCAGTGGGCCTAGTGTGAACGTAATTGGTCTCAGATTCCCTGTCTCCTCCTAATCCAGAGATGCTCTATTACATCCCCAGGGATCGCCTGTGGCACGGTCATGTTCAAGAGCCTTGTCCTGAAAGCTGATGCCTTTTTTCTTCTGTTTAGGGGGAATGACTTCAACTTAAGAAGGCAAAGCAAAACTATCACACCAGCTAGCTTTTAAACATGTTGGTGTTAGAGGTTATCCGTATCATCCTTTTGGCAAGTTACACGCACAGACTCTATGTCTGCTTATTGTAGCTCCCAGGAGTACTCCTCAGATTATAGATTTGGATGCACGCTACGGCAGTAACCCAGCTCTGTGGTTTTTGGGCAATCATCCCCACCACACAATGGAAACCTGGGGCCAGTTCTTCCAAGGGAGCTGGGGCTCTGGTCCTCTTCCATGGCTGGGACTTATTGTCCAATGAAAGGTGATAGTTTGCTTTTCCACCATGGCAAGTTAAATTATCTTTGAAAGACAGCACAAAATGCAATAAAAGAAATAACAACACTGAAGTCTGGGCCAACACTATTGCTGAGTAAAAAGGCCAGAGAGCTGTTATAGCAGCAGATGAAGGAATTGGGTTTTTTAACAAATGCAAGCACCTGAACCTTGGAAAGCTAATGTAGCTGTAACCATGAGACTGTAATCTGACTAGTTCTTTTCAGGCTTACGTGCATTTGCTGTGCTTGCACTTTAAGCTGACAAAAGCTGAATGCCTGTATTACTGTTGAGATGGGCCCAAGCTTTTAAGGCCTGTTGAGAGGCCAAGCAGGTATCAGCCCAGCCCATGGACTGCTTTAATCAGCCCACGCAGCTCTTGGATCAGAGCTGTTTGCACAATGCTCTGAAGCATGCGTGGACCATGCTTGCATCTGTAGGCATGCCCTGACTGAATTTACTTTGGGGAAATATTTCCCTCTTGTCTTGGTGTCGTTAGCAGCTCTCTGAAGATCAGAGTGATCTGAAGCAGAGTGGCAGCTGCTATTTGTCGCCGTGCCACCTCTCACCCTGTGCGGGGCAAGTCTAACCCACTCGGTAACAACTAAACATCAGCCCCCCTGAGCCCAGATTTGCGCTAGCATTCCTGCCCCTAGTACCGCTAAAATAGTAGTTATTATGAGAGTAGGATTTTTCTAGCGCACACAGAGCCAGGGGAAAGGATAAGGAACAGCCGCAAACAAGGCGTAGATGAATACACGTACCGCTAGAAGCCAATCAGTTATTTGACCTCAGCTTCATATTTCTGTAAACATGTATCTAGGCAACGTATCATTCAGTTTCTCAATATGATGTGATGCAGGCCCTTTCTCGTTTATCTCAGCTGTCTTGTTGTGTTGTGTTATAAATTATTGCTGTTAATTCTGTGTTTAATTGTGCTTAGCATAATTTATTTGCTATCCAGTGATTTTAACTGTTGGACGTAAGAAAATATGGTTGTTTTCTCTTCTGCTTCCTTCTGCTTCTCATTTGTGGATGCAGAAAGCAGCTGGACCTGTTCCATGTGAATGGAAGTAATCATGGGCATGTACAACAAATTCATTAATCTCAAGAAGGCATCATGTGTGGAGCTATTCCTGGTGTATTCTTCATGAATTGCCTTCCTCTTTCCTACCCCTCCAAAATTACTTCCTTTTAATTTTCCAGCGCAAACCTGTTTTCTGTGAACCTACCTCATTCCTCTTTACTAATGGGGATTGGAAGCAAAATGCATTTCAACTAAAATTGGCAATAATGACGTTTTTCTTAAACCAACGTGCGTGTCCCAGATGTCCTGGAGGAAAGGCAAGCTCTGAGCCTTTCAAGTGCGATTGGAGCACTAGGACCATTTCGCACAACGGAAGACCAAAAGAGAGCAGTTTTGTTCTGCATCATTGCCCCTCACTTTTTAAACACTTTTACCCTGGGTTCCAAATACAGAGCAGTCAGGACCCATGTATTTTATTTTGTGAAATTTAATTGTCTGAAAAAAAAAAATCCATGTTTCTTCTGCTATACTCATTTTTATTTTCTTTTTGGTTTTGCTTTTTAATCCATAGGAGCAATTTGTCAGTCCTTTAAACAGACTATCAGTACACCTTGTTCCATTGGTGTCTAAAGGTACCGCTTGCCGTTAAACTCACCGTCTCACAAGGGATAGTCTGTTCAAATCTTATTCTGCAAAGCTCCCGCAGTGCTTGAACAGGAGTCCGCACACAGAACCAAGCACAGACCAGCGTGCTGAAGTCAGGTAGCGACTGTGAAGTGTGCCGTGATGGCTTTCAAGTAGGATAGCAACTACACAGGAAGCATAGCAACAGATGTGTGCATCTTGCATTACATACGCATTAGTGTACATATTTCAAGAGGCTGGTTATCCATGCCCTTTCAAGTCTAAGCATGGGGACCTGTGTGCATAACCCTATGGTATAGCTAATGAACTTCCCAAGATACGCAGACGATAATTGCTCCTCCGTCTCAAAGTCAAAGCCGATAAGGGCTGTATCAGTTCCTTTTAAATACAGCTGGGTTTGATCATATATGGGAATATTTCCAGCTTATCCGTATTCAATTTTTGTTACTTCTATTTCTTATTTACCACAAACATACTTGTCTACGTGAAAAATGAGGCCAGCATTTGATCAACACTAAATGGAAGCCTTTGAGGATCTGTCAGCTATTCTTCACTGTTATCTGCCAGCAGAATAATGATAAAGTAGAAGAGAATGCCTGCATTGTATCTAATGTGATTAGTCTTCTAATGATGGGGACATAGGGAAGAACACAGTCAGCAGGTAAAATACACCTCGGAGTAAATATATAAAGCTTGCAAGGCTAGCCTGAAATGAAAAAAAACACATACAAAATCAGCAGTTTCCTCAGCTGTAGATTGTGTTTTTATGTGTGTATAGTACTAATTTACCTTGGGGAAGAACTGCAGTGAGGTTGCATGGAGATGGAGTGTTGGGAGAAGAAATGTAAGAAAGTTTGGTATGGTAAGTTATTGTTGAATCTTTACACCAATTAGGTTTTGCAAAGGTACACTTCAGGCAGTAATCAGAATTGAGATGTGAATGATGGTAGAAATTCAAGATTTTATTTATCTTATAATGCACTGTAGTCCCATCTGCACCACAAAAAAAATGCAGTCAACAAAAATGATGTCAGTTAAGTCAGTTATATCTGCCACTCAGTGTTGAAGTGAGATTTTGTGTCTTATCTGAGTTCTGAGCTCTCGCCCATTTTTCTATGAAGTGTTTGATGGTGAAACATAAAGCCTTCTGTTCACTTCTGTGAATGGGCTTCAGATCTACGCTCTGAACCTCATTAGATTGTCAGTGCTTTCACAGGCATGTCTAGGAACTGGATTTCACGATCCAGCAGGTTTATTCCAAGACCATATGAGTCAAAAAAAACCCGTAATCCACTATCTGCATATGCAGATTGAGCTTCTCATCTTCTGTTTCTCAGATGAAACTTCTTGTATTTGCAAATTGTCACCGTAACTAGGGCTGGTGAGAAACTTCTCAATTTTTTAATTATTATGAATTGCTGATAAGAGTTGTTTTCAAAACCTCACCGAATTTTTTTTTTCCTGGAATACTCCAGTATTAGTGTTATTGGTAAAGGATTATCAGTCCATAACGGAATTTTCACTTGAAAAAGAGATAGGCACAATAGCAGATGTAGCCTGGGAAATCATCAGACTTCAGCTAAGTTTGGTAGGGATGGGCTTCACTCTCTGTTCTACTTATTGCCGGTGATTGGCCCGGGTACCTGAACACAGACTATTCTGAGCTATAGATACGCATCATGCTCATTTCTCTTACTGCCTGCCATCAAACTGCAAAGCTGTGCAAAGTCTTAGGCTCCTAAGAATTAAAAACCCCCTGCAGCTTAAAAACATTTGATGATGAAAAAATTCTTGTTGGGAAGAAAACTTCAGCTGCTCTTTCCTGACCTAAAAATCCTACCAGTGCTTACAGCATGTCACTGTGGTAGGATTTCAATTATTTTAAACTGAAAAACTTGTTTTTCAATTAAGCAGTTTTTCTAGGGTCACAGTCCTCATTATACCCTAATTTCAGATCTGTGGAACTAGCTTACTCCACACCTTCAACAACACTTGCACAAAATTGAAGAGTGGTGTTCTCCACATTTTGAATTTTTCTCGTGTCTCTTCAGTGTAGAGCTCACTGCAAGATCATAAGTTTCACAGAAGCCTTAGAGTTCTTCATTCAACATTCTGTATTTTTTACCTAATCCAAAGAACAGATCTGATTCATGAAGCATGGAGTTGTGCTAGCACTACTTTCTAAATCAAATCTGAGGACGGCAAACTGCATGTATGTATAGGTTCACATCAGGAATTAGGGCAATAGTCTGTCTTGCAGATGGTCCCTGGCCAAGTATAATTTTCTTTAAAATAGCCTTTCTTTCCTTAACTGTGATACCTTTGGTTAGGTAATATATTGCAACTGACAAAAAAAAAATCAGCTGCTTCAGTAGAGATACATGTTAATTTAATTACTGTTCTTGCATAGTTCTGTATCGGCGAAGTATTATCTGCATTATTTTTCTAGCATTGTTACTTTTTCTAATATCCTTTCCAGTTCACTAGTATTTTCCAAGGTGAAAATCTCAGCTGTTTTCTGTTATAGTCTCCCACCTAGGAAGAAAATTTGAGATCAGCCGTGTCAGCAGTTTGTTCTTGCTGGCACTGAGATTTTATTTACTTCCCCCCTTCCTGTGTATCCTAATGGCTCTTTCTCTTCCCTGCCACAATTCTGCTCATGAACCAGCGAAGCAAAATTAAAGCTTCCAGGCTTTCTAGCAACAGGAGTCTCCTAGGCAAAGGAGACTATATCAAAACAGTCCTGTATTACCAGCAAAACATCTTCCTGTCTGATTATGGAGACCTTTGCACAAATCTGGTTATAGCAGGGTTTTGCACTAAATCTGACACAGAATGAGAAAGTCGTGTTAAAAAAAAGGGGTAAGTAACTCCTCATGTGAACGTAGCAAACTTCATTTTGGTTCTTCACTGACTTCAGACTTTATGACTTGAGAGCATAGAACTTTATACTCTTCTAAATAGGACGTCAGGGTAAAGAAATTAGACCTTTGTTTAGCATTCTGTAGAAGTGATAATTTCTACAAGAGTATCAGCTAGATCCGTGGACCTCTCTAGGGAAGAAGGAGAGCTAAGGAATCATGACAATAATTTAACATGTACAAATTCTGGACAAGAATAGTAATATCTAATGGAAATATTGCTGTTGTGATAGGCACTGTTTTAATTTGGCTCCAGTTGCAGATCACATTTGCCGAATTTGCCCTTTTTGTGGGTGTCTTCTGTGGATTTTTAAAATGTATAATTAGTGCAGCATAGAAATGTGCATTAGCCATATTATCAAAATTTAGCATGGCATTAGCTTTCAAAAACAAGCAACAAGTTGAAGCTAAAGCTGTAAAAAAAGGGGGGACTCTGTGAGGAGCTCCATCATAAAAAGCATTGAAATTTATCTCAATATTATTTTATTAGAGCTTTTTAATTACTATGGCAGATAAGCAGGACTGGCCATTATCTTTGCAGAACATTTGTATTACTAATGTCATGCAATTTGCTATGATTGGTACAGAATATTCTGTCCCCATTAAGAGCTTAGTTTAAGCTGATATGCAATAGTCAGTCTTCTGCAGGACAGAGGATTGCCTGTTCTCTTCCACTGGGCTCCCAAGTCACAGCCATTTTTCTCTATTGAATCATAGTCTTCTCTTTAGCAATATAGCCAAAGGAAACGTATCAAATCCCCCCCTGAAAACACCAGTAATAACAAGTTGTGAATGAATGCATGGTAGCCAGAAAATTATTCACTTTTTTTTTTCTTTTAAAGCAATCCTGCTGTTTATAGAATGTGAGAAAATACAATTTTGTAATCCAAAACCATGCTTTCAATTACTTATTAGATGCTTTTTTTTTTTTTTTTTTTGGTCTGGATACATAATATGAAGCCCAGCAATTTTTTTCTAAGTGTAGTTTTGATACTTTGTTTGTCAGAAGGATATTTGTAGCTACAATAAGGGGTGAAAACAGGAGAAGGAGTTAATATACCATATATTCTAGTTTACCTGTCCTCTTCAAAAAAAATAACATGTCAAATACTAACAATGGATTTGACTAAGATTTGAATTAGTAGTGGCAGTGTTCTCACAATGTTACAGAACTCACCAAAGCCCTTTTTGTACTGTTCCTGGAGTGACATCCAGATTTAAATATTTCAGGCAAGAGTGATTTTTTTAGCAAATAAAGTAACCAAATAATTATTTATGGATATTTTGTATCCTACATGGTTCTGTAGTTTATCTGTGGGAGATCTTGTCTCTGTAATCAAAACATGCATAACGAAAGAATCAAGAAATTCAGAGACTGTAGGAGTACCACAAGAAATAAAACCCCATTCAGCTTGTAATGAGATTTTTAAAGAACTGCTGAGAAAATTTCAAATATCTACACTGGTTGCAAAGAAGTTTTTGTCCTTGAGTTATCTTGACTTCCTCCAATTCAGGACAGTTCAATGTTAGCATTATAAGTTCACAGCACTCAAAATCAGACACATAAAAGGGTCATTAAGATCCATTGCCCTCCCTCTTCTTTGCTGGTCAAGACAGTATTGTTCCTTAAATTATATTTTTCTGTTGTTTGCCTGGCCTCGATAAAGATTAGGCTAACATCAAAAAAGGAACAGCTACAGCAAATGAGCCACACAGCATGAAGCTGAGAAGGCTTCCAGTTTTGGAAGCTGATAGAATTGGGTCTTGATATTCATGCCAATATATGGCAGGAGTGTCTTAAAGTACATGAGAGTGACTCCTACCACTAAGTGTAGAATTGTTAGAAAGGATGTCCACTTGTGTCTTCCATGCATGAAAACATAAGTACCTCATGAGGCAATCAAGTCTATGACCTTAAGAAGCTGCAGTTGTGTGCTCTGAGGGATGAACATTCTTTTGGGTGCTGATACAAAAGTCACAGAATAATAGGTTGAACTGTTAGGTGTGACTGTTCAGGTTCTTTTTCTTTGAAGTCTGAGTCCTAGATCCTACTCAGACAGTTGAAAAGAAAACACATGTAATACTTCTAGCATTAAAATAGATTGTAGTTTCTATATGGAAACTTGTAAGATTTACTTTTTCTCCGATGAATAAGGGGAAGCGCTTTATGAGAGGGAGATGTTAGGAATTGTACGGCCAACAACAGAATGCTGGAAAACTGGATTTATGCAACAGAAGATGCCATTATTTGCTAATTGTAGTGCAATTCTTAACAAAATAATAAATACGAGCTACTTGTAGTAGCTGGTTTTGAAATATTAGAAACACTCTCCACACTGTTCTCCAAAGTTTTAAAGCCAGAGCTCCTTCAATGAAATGTCAACTATTGGCACCTCCCTTCATGTGAGCACATTTCTTTACAGTCTCATCCTGTACAATCGCCTTGATTTGTACATCCTTTATTTTCCCCTCCCCTGTTAATCAAGCACCCCTGTAGATCTTCATGATCATCTTTTAGTAGTTTGATAAGCACTAGAAATCGGAAAAGACTTAAAATACCACCTAAAGCATTATTGATGGCACATGAGGTACTGCTCCTTGAAATGAGCAGGGCTGCCCAAGGTTGAGAGCTATGGTCTGTCATTAAAACCTCAGGGAAAGCTCTCCATAGCTGAAATCCTTCTTTCAAACTGAAGGAGTTACTGACAGCAAACTGCAGCATAGCGTGTTATTGTGCTTCAAGTTACTCTGCGCCAGCTACGCTGAAGTCCTTGTGCTTACACGCAGCATATGTGAGATAGTGCCACTTATCTTGAGCTTTTATCATCTGGAGAATCCTGGGTGCATGTTTGCTGAGTTTCTTTGTTTTGCTTTTTCTTGACAGAGAGATTGGCTTCCCAGAAGAGGATTCACACCAGTCTGTTAGCTCAGTGCACCACTCCATATGGCCATACACTCCTCACTGTTGACAAAAAGTTGCCACAAATGAGTTGCTGCACTCATCCATTTCCTCTGAAATGCTGAGGAGAAGAGAAGCCCTCATGGAGGTAGGTCAGCCCTAACATACAGCTCTGTGATGCGCTGCTTCTGGGAAAGGGGATGCAGCAGGGGCAAAGGGCGAAAAGTGACCTTGAAAAGCCAAACCATAGCACAATACGGGCTGCTAAGAAGAAAATTAACTCCATCCCAGCTAAAGCCAGTATGCACACCA
>Ga0181612_159405_pt1 | contig 10370 bp, 5 predicted proteins | sample HoacroProtozoa21_FD_119630 | JGI IMG/M metagenome (GOLD analysis project Ga0181612, IMG submission 119630) | Hoatzin crop microbial communities from Cojedes, Venezuel. Combined Assembly of Gp0051906, Gp0051904, Gp0051908 | reverse complement strand
TCAGTCACTGGAACAGGCTCCTCAAGGAAGTGATCATGGCACCAACCCTGTCAGAGTTCAAGGAGCATTTGGACAATGATCTTAGTCATACGATTTATTTTTAGGTAGTCCTGTGAGGAGCAGGGAGTTGGACTCAGTGATTCTTATGGATCCCATCCAACTTGAGATATTCTATGATTCTATGTAGGCACCCTGAAATTAATCCACTTTTGAAGACTTTTATTGGGAATGTGACTAAGTGTCCTTCAAGCTTCAGTAGAAGGAAAAAAGGTTGAGAAGCCATCTTATAAGTGATGGATTTCTCTGGTTACCTGTTGTGGAGAAAGTGCCTCTAAGTGAGGTAATTACATATTTGGTCAAGCTAATATGACAAACTCTGGCAGGTGCAGGCTGTATCTTGTGAAGCAGACAAGAACACCAACATGTGGAATAATTCTGTCCCCTCTTATTGGGTCCTTTCCTGTAATAACGCTGAGAGATAAAGCCTTTCTCTGTTAATATAAAGATCTCTAAAAAAGGGGATTAAGCTGTGTTGTTTGGAGTGCAAGGCAAATTCCCGCACAAGACTACAGCACCAGTATTTTCTCCAGAACCTCTGGTGTCCAGAGTAGAAGCTTTTATTATATTACTTGATATGAGACAGTGTGGCCTTTTGCTTATCGTAAGCCTACACTGTTGTGCTGGCCTTTTGTAGAGTAACAGGAATGATTTGGGACCTGACTGTGATAGACTCCAAGATGCAGATTTCTGCATGTCCCCATAGATGTTAAGATGTGCTCTACCGGAGTTGAAGTAGGTACTCTACCATCACTAGATAAAGTGATGGAGTTAATCTGCAAAATACTTCATAGTCTGTGGAGCCTCAAGTTGGGCAATATATTCAACAATGCAGTACGTCCATCTCTGTACTCTTAGGATTTTTTCTCCCTTGCACTGACTGGTTGCTACTTTGGAGGAAATTGTAGTACAGTTAACTTTTCTAACTGAAGCTCCTTAATACACGTTGTCTATAAGCATGGTCTGCAGGATACCTTTACAGAAAGCACAGAAAGAGAGGGAAGGTAGAAGGGAAGACTTCAATTTCAGTGTCACAGGTGTAGTTCCCTTAGGAATGTCTGTAAATATGCTCCTGCTTAAAATGAGACGATCCTTTTTTATTGCAGAAGCAGAGGAGTTGCATACTATGCAGCTGTTTTTTTCAGTGTATATGTGTCTTTTCATAACCTCAGGTTGTCTCCATTCAATTGCAGAGTATGTACTTTGCAGTAAAGTGTCTTCTTTTTCCCCGGTGAACAAGCTGAAAACAAAGACCAGAATTACAGTGAACCTCTAGCAATTGAGCTTATGCATTCTATGCAAAATAAAAAACCCCCACTGTTTGCACTATCAGGCTATCACACTCAGTTTCTAGACTTAAAGAGAACAGCAAATTCTTTGGGGATATTGTCTAAAACGGAGTGCCAGCACAGTCTTTGACAGGATTATAAACCAAATTTGGAATACATGGTAGTTTACCAGAACAAAAAAAACTTGACCGTGTCTCTAGCCTTCCTCTTAGTCTTAAATACTGACATTGGCAAAAAAATCTGTGGCTGAACTGTTGCTGTTAGACTTTAGTCTGAAGCTTGCCCTTCTCATGGGAGGATTGGGAAGCTCAGTCAGCAGTGACTTCTCCGTGGGGGTCGGAAGGGAGAGGCAGGCTATTCCTGCTGAGTCTTGGCAACAGCTGGTACCTCCTATATAGTTCCACACTCTTCAGCAAACTGTAGTAAAAGGGTGAAGCATGTTTTTGTGGATTGTAGTAGCAAGAGGAGGGGAGCAAGGGAAGGCACTGTGGAAAATTGGCATCTTGGTTTCTTCTGTTTTTCCCTTAATAATGGTGCAAGATGGGTTGTCAAACCTACTGTTGCCACAGCCTGAGGCGTGTATTTCTCTTTCATTCTGTTTTCTTTACTCTCTCTACAGAGGGGAAATGGCAGTCTTGCTTGAAGTTGATAATCGCAGAGGATATACTTCTGATCTTGCTATGCTCATGTGACTCTACATCTTTGTGCTGCCTATGTATTTATTTTCACAAATGATAGTGGAGTTTCACAGTAGAAAGGATACTTCATCTGTGTTTAATGTAGATAGTGCATTTTCCAAACGAGGAAGAGGGCAGAGGAGATATTTCTAGGATAGCTGGAACCACAGGTAGCTTATCTTCTGTTTGTTCCCTAGCATCCCAGGCAGACTTGAGAACCCCTTTGTGCTAAGTGCTGTGTGGGAACCTGTGAGGCTTGATTCTGTTGCCAGAACATGGATATTTCATAACTCCTGAGGTAGCAGACACATCTGTCTAGGGATTATAGATATGACTTAGAATATGTGAGACTTTGGGTGTTATGGCACAGCAGTGAAGTCTTCTTAGGAGACCCTGAGGCATTGCAGATGGCATTAGACGTTTGTGTTTAACAATGGAATTAAGTCGACAGGGATACCCTGAAGAGCCTACTGTCGTAATAAGCAGGAAGAAGAGCTTACTGCCCTAAAAGGCAGAGACAAGGGAGTGTAAAGCACCAGCAGCGTGGTCAGGGCTAGCTAAGGTCAAGAGGTTTCCCATGTGTATTTGTAAAAGTGGATGGAGTAAGCGAGTAACTGGGTGGGAAAGAGGGAGGTTTAAAGAGAAAGTAGTTTGGAAGGGAGAAAAGTGTGGGAGAGGATGATGAAGTCAAAGGAGCCAAAATACTAACAAAGGTCCTTTGAGGGGCAGAGGGAGGGAATGGCCAGCAGCAGCTAGTCAAAACAAAATGCTCTGCTTCCTGACTGGGGCTGGGAGATTGCAGACCGGCAGCTACCACAGACCCACTCATTGCTTCTCTGCCTCAAGCATGAGCTGCCTGTCCACTGGAGTTTGCTGTGCCATTAAGAGTCACAGGTCTTCACCAAGCCTGAGATTGCATTTTGAAATAATGTATTAAAATAATCTGAAGTTTCTCCTGGTCAAAATGCTTTGCTAATGTTTGCACTTACAATCCCCACCTCCTACTTTTTCCTCTACTGCAGCTTTTCCCGTCTGGGGAGCAAGAGAGCCAAACATAGATTCAGCCTCATTTCTCTGGAGTGAACCAACTCCTTAACTCTCTGCTGTTTTGCTTCCCACTCAATGTCTGGCTACACAGTCTAGAAAAGTGAGCAGGCAATACTCACTCTGCTGCCATTCCCTCCCCTTCCAAGTCCCGCCCCCAGCCCATTAACTCCCCATTATAAGCTACATGAGCTCTCGCACAGCTGTCTGCATAGGAAGATCCTGTCAAAGCAGTCCAGCTCCCCGGAGCCAGCATCAATGTCAGGCAGGTGACAAAAAGGCCAAGGCCAGAATTCAAGGAAAGCACCATGGCACAGAAATTCTCCTTCTTTCACTCCAGGCACTAGGGAACTGGTTAATTCTATGGAAATCCTTCTTCTCCTCCAATATTCTGTTCTGCAATGTTTTAAAAAAATGTGCATAATTGCCCTGATGATCATTAACTGTATTTCTTAATGCTGGAACAGGGAATTGCATTAATGCCAACTTCTGGTTTACAGTTGTCTTTGTGTTGCATCCTTCTTGCAACTCTTTCCAAACTAGAGAGAACATGTGTATAGAGTGAAATAATAAAATCAGGCTTGGAATGGGAAGCTGGCTTCAATCTGACCTGTGTAGAGCAGAACACATCTAGCAGATGTAATATGTTATAATGTTCTACAAACTAAGGAAAACTATTTCTATAGTGGTTTGCTGCAAAGTGGTAAGCTGTAAATAAGATAAAGAATTATGGGAGGTTGTCCATGTAGATGGAGCTGCTATGAAGACTTTTGTACTCCCATGGGGATATTGCAGAAAAACATACAGGAATAATTGAAAAGAAGCTGATGCTTGAAAGAAGCAAGACTTTTCTATAGCTGACTAGAACAATGACTATAGGAATTAAAAAATGAAAAGGAGAATGAAGTTCTGTTGTTTCTGGGATCCAGTAGAAGTAGTAGATTGGACCTGCTGTGCTTGTGTCAATTTTATGCAAAAACAAGTAGTAGAGTTCTGCATGAACTGCAATTTGTGGACAGCAGAGTTTATTTTTCTGTATAATACTGTCCTAAGACTCATTTTCTGCCTCCTTATTTATCCCACAAAATATATTTAATCTTGATACTAAGGAAGGGAAATTTCCCACTTGTGAAATGTTATTATTTGTTCAGCCCTAGAGAGTTCACTGGATTTAACATAAATGATGTAAGTGATCTGATACAGACTAAGTTTGATCTTACCTGGAGGTTTAAAGGTGCAGCAAGGTAAACTTACTGTCCGCTGTGTTTTCAGAGCTGTATGGTTTTGATGTCCTTATTGATGACACTCTCAAGCCTTGGCTGTTGGAAGTGAATCTGTCCCCGTCATTGGCCTGGTAAGTGCTTCCCAGTTTAAGATGAGGCTGGGACTGTTTCTAGAGATGGTTGTCCTTGAAACTTGTGGTCCTAGGAGGGCATGATTGCATGAGGCCTGCAGAGTATTTGTTCCACTGACAGAAAGGATAGTCCTTTGCTTTTCCCATTTGCGTAAACAAAATTATTGCAGCAATAGGTTTTGAAAGAACCCAGTTGGGACTCCATTTTCTTTTTAATTATTTCTCCTCCACAGTCCGTCATTGTTGTTAACACTTCATAATCTCCTATCGTAGATGAATTTTTAAACTCTTCAGGCTATTCTGTGGGGTTTCAATCTGCTTGGCTGAGGAGAAACTAGGATTTTGGAATCCAAGCAGAGTTCAGACATTATGCTTGACTTGAGTATGTAGATGTGTGCTTAGGCTCAGATTTTTGGTCTAGTACTCTCTTTAGCTAACATCTGAAGAGTGAGTGTTGTCTTGGCCCTTATGCTGACCCTCATACTCTAATGAAACTTGAGGATTTATTTTTGTAGATCTTCAACTATGTGTGTTTTCTGGACTACTGTTTAACTTTATAGGAGCACAGATGCACAATACACTTTTGTAGTACTGTGAGTAATATTTCAGTTATGATGGTATAAATAACCTTGAAGTTATATGTTCCTGGAATAGCCGTATCTGACCTTCCTCTTGTGTTTTGTTTTGTTCTTGTTTTTGGTTTTTTTCCTGCTTTATACTGCATAGACTTTTTTCACATACTGTTCTTAACCCTAGCTTCCACAGTACCCATTTTGTTTTCCGGTGCAACTAGAATGTTTCCACAACATTTAATTTCCTGGTTTGATTAGTTGTTTCATATACATACACATTGAATTATTTGCATCCTTTACTAGTTAAAATTCTAACTCACCTCTGCATTCTTTGCTCTGCTTTGATTGCCTTTTTCTTTGTCCAAGCTGTTGGTGTCGGTGTGCTGTAGAACATGGCAGACTTCTATGCTCCCAAGAAATCAATCTTTGCCTGTCTGATCTGAACTGTGTTAATTGATTCCCCCCCCCAATAAATAGAGATGCTTCCCATCTGTCCCCACTATCTGATGTCTTCATATCTGTCACCTTCCCTAACCATTTGTTCCCATCCATTAGACCTAACCTGTCTGATTTAATGATTTTTTTGGAAGAGGCATAGGTAATTATGGTTTTTAAGAATTCCATGATGGCAGCCTCTATCTACTCCATGAAATGTAGCATAGATGCATTCAAGGCAAATGTTGCTAGCCAAGCACAGCTAAAACAAGGCCGTAAGTTGCTGCATTGAAAACTAAAGCTGTGAAAAAGGATAAACAGAAACAGATTAATCTGTTGCTGTTTCACGTTTACCTGTGTGTGTGAAAATCACCTAGTTTTCCTCTGATGTTGATGATGTCTGTGTTAAGGACCAATACAAAGAAATTATATTGGAAGATATCTTGGCTATTGATGTGTTCCTCTCATTTAATGCCAGACAAATAATTCCTCTTGTTCTCTGTTGCATGTGGGGATAGTGATGCTCCTTTGGACCTGAAGATCAAAGCTAGCATGCTCTCAGATATGTTCACTCTTGTAGGTGAGTGTAACAAAAAGCTCTTTCAATCTTTCCCTCATTTAAAACCAATAAAAGGTAGGTTCATGAGCTGCATGTTATTAGAGGAATATAATAGAGAAGAACTGTAGTTAATGAGAGCAACTGTAGCACTGGGACGTTATGTGGATGTTTCAGCTTCAGAATTATCTGGCTGTTTGTGATGCTTAGGTGGTATTAAAAGTCCCTAGTTTGGTGTTTGAAGACACTACTCTTTCACAAGTGACTTCTGTTTATCCCTCAGAATCAATATTCATGCATTTTTTTAGGTTGAATGGGTCCATTCTGGTTAGGCTATGTTAGAAGTGGAGTCATGATTGTGAAAGGTGCATGACTTTCTAGTGCACAGCACCTTTTAGGCATACCTAGTACACCTTGGTTCAGTTACTTGATGAAACTTATCCCTAATACTAAAAGAGGCAGAATTGTCATCATACTGCCTGCTCACCTACTAAAGAAATGGAGCCGATCTCTATGCTGCTATTCAGTAACCCGTCTTACTGATTTGAGTACTTGTTTTTGAAGCAAGTTTCAGTTTTATTAAAAAAAAATGTAATGCAATGTACAGTTTGGGATTAAACAAAGCAAGATATGGAAAGAAAAGTTTTTTTTGTTCCTTGGGCAGGGACAGGAAGGTGAGATCGTTAACAGGAATACTAGGTTTATATTTCAGGGTTTGCCTGTGTGAAAGTTCTCATGTGGCTCCTGATGCCCATAGGATTCGTGTGCCAGGATCCAGGCCAGCGGTCAAGCCGGGCCATTTATCATTCATCTGAATCCGTCAGGAGAAGTCCATACCAGAAGCTGCAGGTAAGTGACTTCAGCAAGCTAGAGCTGAGGTGGATGGCAAGAGAATCATTCTCATTGAGTTTGGCTCACAGGTGAGGGAGCGTGTGAGTAGGTGAGGTTATCTGGATTTCTAGCATAACTACAGAAGAGACTTGAGGGATGCACCTGAGCTATGGACTGTTCAGCCATTTTCATTTTGTTGTGGGCAACAAGCTTCCAGAACCATAGAGCTTTATGAATGTTGCCAAGACCACCTTCTAGGCAGAAAGAGCTTTTTGCATTTGAAATTTAAGGCTTCTTTCCAGTGGATCCTTGGACTAAGGCCTCATGTGGCTTGCTGTGACTGTACGTTAGCTTTTCTGCTGAGAGAGTGCTTTCTTAGCACTGTAATGCTGAAGGGCAGTTGCTCTCTATCTTTTTTTGGCTGCAGGATGGATTCCATAAATATCTGTGGAGGTGGAGCCTTCACAAAAGGCAGGGAGATCCCCTATGTCATTTGGACTTTCAGATGCATTTCTCCTTGGGGAAATAGGCAAACAGTGTATCCTGACACTCCCTGCAGCTGATGTGTATGCTCCTGTGAGAGACATGCAACATGGCTGTGTAGGTCAAGTTGAATTGGGAAATGAAAAGTCATTTTTGTTCAGTGGCAGAGTACCAGTACACTGTCCATTTTGGTATAGGCAAAACTCACAGAAATTGCGACATTTTGCTTCTTGTAAAACTTGGAGTCAAGAGTCACTGGGAGGAAGGTGAATAGCTGGGAAGGTGAGATTTGAGTAGCTACAGGATGTGTGGCTGAGTCCATAGCTGCTAAGGACAATTAGAGGGTTTCATACAGATCCCTCTGACCATAAAGGTGCTCTTCGTGGCAGACAAAAAGTATGTTGGATAAATTAGGAACCATTCAAGAAAAAGTAGCCCTCTCTTAGAGTTATGTGATCAGATCCTGATGATTTGATGTCTTTTGTCTTAAAAAAATTACACAATGCAGTCTCAGCAAATTGAGCTGCTGGGAAGCATTGAATTTTAAGGAACCTTTAAACTTACGGATTTGTTTTGCTAAAAACCCACAAATAGGTGTAAGGCCTGGCCAGTGGAAATGTGCAAAGATTCGTATGACAGAGCAGTGGTTATGAGATGGGATTAACTTATCTTTTGGGACAGGTGTCCTTGTTACCTGTGTTTATCACTGGATTAGAAACCTGTTCCTGGTAAAGTTTTATAGCATGTTCTTAAGTATGTAAATGGAAAGCCCATGGCTAAATAGGTGTAGAGATCTTTCCAAGGTTCAAGAATGTTTTGACCTGCTCTTTGCTGAATGCATTTTATCTCAGATTGTTGGATCTTTTGATACTTCTGTTCCCATTCTCAGTTGCAAAGAGTACCTTGAACCTCTTTTGTTTTTCTTAACTCCTTCATGATGTCTTAAGTTTTGATTGTTCACCTAGGCCATCTCTAATAATTGTCAAAGTTGCTTCTTGGGAAGGAAACGCTGATACCAGCGTTCTTGGTCATGAGATAGTTATTGCAACTTCTGTTGTCTGAGTTTCATCAGAATGCAAGTTCCTTGTGCAATTTCTTTGGTTTGACTCTCTGAGCGTTTCTCCCTCTAGGGATATGAATAATTTACCAGCTTCCTTTGTCACTTATTGTTGATTTGGATTGGAGCTCTTTCAATTAAATGTAAGGAGCTCGACCTGTTTTGTATAGACCAACTGTAGAGAAGAACTTGATAGTAGTACAGCTAGAAATGATAGGTAGGTCTCTTGAGAATGCCTTCTTACACCACTTTCTCGTCATGGGTATCGGGGAGGAGGAAGGTAGCCTGAATACCACCAAAGGCAAGAAAAATGTAAGCTGCTATGATAACAGTTTTCTTTTGAACCTATTCCTGTCATTAAACTGGTCTTGCTTATAGGCCTCATGCAAGATAAGTAATACAGGGTACTTCTTGACATTCTGCTGATATTTCTACACCTGTTTTGGAATGTTAAATAACATCTTGTTTCTCCACAAGAACTGGAATATTGTTGAGATATTTAAATCAAATGGCTTTTGGAATTTCAGGATTTTTACTATTTTTTTTACTGCCACTGTTCTATGAGCAATTCTACTTGACAGCATCTGTTTCTCCTTAATACTATTAAATATTTTCCTGTGGGTAACTCTTATCTTACAAAAACATGACTTTTGGTCATGAGAGTTGAGTTCATTCATCCATTCCTCAGAGCTCTTTTCTGCGTGCTTTTGAAAATTATGTGTATGTCCAGATGTATTCTGCACTGTTGAGCACATCTGAGGTTAGGATTAGTGCTGCGTTTTGGCATGGGGACAGGACACATTTGTGGAGGATGTGAGGAAGATCTGAACTGAGATGACGGAAGCTGTTAGCTGTATCTATGGACTTCAGTTATATGCTTTTGCTTTAGGATACTCGCCACTCCGCTACAACTCAGGCAGGGATGATAGTGTCTTGGAGAACAAAAGGTTTTTATTCTCTTTCTGTGTCTCTTGCAGCGTCCTGTGTCTGCACAGTCTCAAACAGCAAACACCAGATTGGTAAGTACCCTTCAGCTCCCCTCACCAATACAGGGGATGCAATTTCAAATGTTACCTTGCACAACACTTTTGGTGCAGTTGGTCCCAAAGTATATTTTGCAGCTAAGTAGCCTGGTGGGTGTGAAGACAAGAAAAGAGGAGACGGATAGGTACTGGCATGTGTTTCCAGGTGGTAAGAGCAAAGGTTGGAAAAACATTTGCATGAGTTCTAGCAGCTTAAAAAATGAGTAGGTGAGGTGTGCTGAGAGTCAAGGTCAGCTGGGTTAAAACCCTCAAAATTTTTAAGCCTTGAAGTGTTTCTGAACCGCACTTTAAAGAAATTGGATATAGATGGTTAAAGATGAAGTTGTCACTCTGGTCATCGGATGATGAAGACAGAGGCAGCACAGTGTTCTGGATTTGGTAGGTGTTGAAAAGGAAGGTGCAAAACAAAAGGAATTGCTGGTGAAAGCAGCAGCATTTAGGAGTGTCACACCAAATGGAAGGAGGAAGAACTTTTGTCTTGTGTACTACAGGGCATGAAATAAGTCTGAATGAAAAGGATAGCACAGGTGAATCTGTACTGACAGAATTTTGGGTGGCCCCATAAGAGAAGCCGTTATTTTCTGTGAGACAGTCATCTGAAGGGAACTGCAAAAATTTGAGTGAACTAGGTCAAAATAATTACGGAAATAAGAAGGATTTCTTAAAGTTAATGGAAAAATGTGGAACTATCCTTAGCATAAGTCAGACTGATCCACCTTTCTAAGTGTCATATTTAGCACCCTTCTTGCAAGCCATATGGACAGATCAGTGTAGCTTACAATTCTGAGCACCTGGCTGTGTGGGAACACGGCAGGCATTATTTTGCTTCTGGGCTTCACGCGTGAACGTATTAGCGATGATTCTCTCTCTTTTTTCTTTCTTTTTTTTTTTTTTTTTAAGAGCCATCTGCAGGTCAGGCTCAGGGCATGGATTGTCCCGTAACATTTTGCAGAGACAAAGCAGAGTTGATAG
>Ga0181612_134383_pt1 | contig 10370 bp, 6 predicted proteins | sample HoacroProtozoa21_FD_119630 | JGI IMG/M metagenome (GOLD analysis project Ga0181612, IMG submission 119630) | Hoatzin crop microbial communities from Cojedes, Venezuel. Combined Assembly of Gp0051906, Gp0051904, Gp0051908 | reverse complement strand
TCATCCCAGAGAGGGGGGGTGTCCATGTCACTAAGCAGTGAGGTCCCTTCTGAACAAGTAAAAGTGGATAGCAAAGCTAAAGTGATCTCTGCCATCTTACTGATGATCTGTGAATAGCACAACGGCAGAAAAAGTAGAACGTAATTGCCAATATCAGGAAAGTATTTGAGTAACATTTGACCGGCCCATCTTTAAAACCACCTGTGCTTGATAAAAGCTCTGAACCACTCTCTGTCGGTGATTCGCAGGGGGCCAAGGGAGTTCCTGGCTTGAGAGGCTTCAAAGGACAAATGGGATGGCCTGGGAAGACTGGAGTCACTGGACCAGATGGACCTCAAGGGCCACAGGGCGAACCAGGGCCACAGGTGAGCAGCAAGTGGTCCATAAAACCCTGGTAAGATCTGCATCTCACATCCTCATGTGACATAGCACCCCAGATGTGTCCCCGTATGTCACCACGTACACATACATCTCCCTGCCTCTTACAAGCCAGCACCCGAGGTCTGCCATGTTGAGATGGCTGTGAAGTTTGCTGTCTTTCTGTGGGATCTTGGTCAACTTCATCTCTTGGTGCATTTACCACCAGATATTTTTTTTTCGCTTTGCTCTTTTATTTTCTTATCTGCAGTGTAAGATGTGACCTCTCAGTGAAGAAAGGAAGGCTGCTAATTTCAAGTTAACAGGGCATCAAGTACACCCCTCCTGTTGCTAATTATCTGGGGAGCAGGATGCCAAGGTTTCGGAAGGAGCTGGTGGCTTTCAGACCCCATTTGTGGGCCATACTTAATAAGTGTCTTTGCATGCAAGACATGCTGGGCACCTTTTGAAATGTAACAAAAAGACTTGGAAATGAGACATGCTAATACTGTTTATGAGCAGGAACATGCTGCCCCCAGAATCTATGGTAATGAAGAGTGTCTTGCTGCTGCCAACACAATGCGGAGGGATGATGGTAGAGATTAATGCTAATCACTTGCCCTTGGACAGCATCCATTAAGTAACGAAGAACTTTTTGAGTGAAAGAGGACTAGAAATGAAAATACCTTTCTCGTTTGTACTGGTGGCACTGGCTGAGTTTCAGGCTTGGACAAGAGAATACACAAATTAACATGAAAGAATAAAGAGCAAAGCAAAAGCCTAAGTTAGGTAACTACCTGAAAGACCAACTATTTATCATAAGCTGTCTCAAGGATAGCCCTGTTTTAACTCCTGCCAGCCTGTGAGTCTGGCAGATATCTGGTGTGCCATGTTCCACCCTTCATATGTAAGTATGTGTAAGAACTCGATCCTCATATGTGTGCGTATATATATATATATATGTATATATATGTGGGTAGAAAACAAGGAAGGGAGGTAGAGACCCTGGCAGGATTTTCTTATTTTCTTCTTTAATTTGCCATGCCCCGCTGAATTATTTCAGCCAAATAATCTGAAACCAAATCACCTGTGATTATCCTTCATCAAGAGAGAAGCACATTCAATAGCATGGAGAATTTAGCTGATGCGTGTGTGTCTGCATCTGACAGTTCAGGACTGTGCTGGTAGAGAAACACTGGCTAAAATTGCTTTAGCTTTTGAGATTAGAAGTTAGGACAATTCAGACCCAATTTTGTGTGAAAGTCTGAATGAGTCTGGACCTCATTAGATCAGCTCTCCTGGGTCTCAAAGATCTCCCCATCCTAGAGCCACTTATAGGACTTCTGATGTAGGTGGCATAAAGGTATCTATGTAGGCTTTAGTGATTCTTAACCTGCTTTTCCCACACACAGAGGAAGAGCATCACATGTCAGGAAAGTCTGTACCCTGCTCTTTGGAGCCGCAAAACAGAAAGTTCCTAACACTGCGTGGTAAGTCTTAGGGAAGAAGTGATTAAGGAAGGGAAAATGCAGGTGGTGCAGCAAGGTCCACGTTATGCTGATGGTCAGGTGGAACATCTGCATTGTGTACTGGGATGTCACCAGATAAAAGCTTGACCTGGAGCAATCTGCTCCGTGGTACAAAGCCACAGAGGATGCTCTGGGTGTCCAGCATTGTTCAGCAGCCTACAGCTACAGCTGAATCCCACCCAGTGCTTCACTGCTGACAGGGTGGTTGTAGGAAGGGCTGCCCCCAAGCCTTCCCCTGTAGGGGTGCAGGTGTAGAAAGACCCTTCCAGAACAATAAAAAAATGGATTAGATCAATCTTCAGACCATAGCAGCAACATTATTCTTCTTTCCCTTGCTCCCCAGGCTGTACCTTGCAATGAAAAATGTATCAAAAAAATCACAGAAGGGAGGAAGGAGCTGAAAGCATGAGATCCCCTCATGTATGTTTAAAAAGTCTGGAAGTTTTTATAATTAGCATTTACAAGCACTGCCTGCTCAGAAAGCTGTGTATGAGATAATGAATGGCTTTCGTTTGGACATTGATTAAGCAGAGACTGTGAGATGTCACTTTCTACACCCACACTGTTACTTGTCTTTTCTTAAAAGAGAAAGTCCCTGGGTCTGAGCCGCAGCAGCGAGGCCACCCTCATTTCTAATGTGGGAGGATATTATCTCAGTCTGCAAACCCTTCTCCTCCCGCTGAGACTCCGTTTCTTAAATTAGTGCCAGGACAGACAGAGTGTCAGAGAGAGAAATCTGCCTTCTGCCCCTGCAGCATCCATCCTTTCTGCAGGGAAGGACCATAGGAAACGCCTTGTGGTTGCCCAGGGCAGAGGGGGCAAAGCTCAGGGCTCTGACCCATCACATCTGATCTATCTGGGGAGTATCTGAAATCCAGAGAGCTCTATCTTCTCCTACTGATGCCCAGATTGGGCTTTAGGGGAAAAACCCCAACCGGTGGAATGGGATAGCTCCGGAGGGTGCTCGGGCACTGCTAACTGAGCTCTCCTCTTCCTCTCTAGGGTCCACGAGGGAAAAGAGGGAGACCTCAGCTCTGCCTCAGGGGACCCCCAGGCATGGACGGGCGAAAAGGAGAAACGGTCAGTATGGGGATGAGCCAGTCTCCCCTCCTGATGAGGGTCCTCATCACCCTGGAGCAGTGCAGAGCTCTGCATTGGGGCTGTTCTAGGTTTCATTTCTCGGCTCTCCAAATATTGCAACAACAAAAGCCCAGGGAGCATTTTACTCCCAAGCACCAGGCGTTGGACACGGGTAATGCTGCCTACACTTCTGCCTGAAGGCATCTCCAGCTGGGACAACTGCGGTGAGCCCTGTGGGCTGCCAGTTGTTTTATATAAGACTTCTTTGGGAAAACACCATATTTTGGCGAAGTACATCCTCTGTTGTGCTTGCCATGGTAAACCAGGAGTAAAACAATACTCAGTGCAGTACTTCAGTACAGAGGGGCAATGCTCAGCCTTTTAATCCACATCAGAGTATACAAACAAAAGCTTCATCTCAAGATCCCAACCTACAGCCCATGTTCTGGATCGGTCCCTACACGCTGCGGATCCTGCCAACACTGACTCAAGGGCATTTTGCATCAGGAGATGGCATTGCATTAGCTCCATGTGTTGGTGAAGAGTAATGCAATTTCTCCTTGCGCTCCAGCCCTTGGAAGTGAGCATGGATTGAGAAAAATGACCATCACAGCTTTAATTTAGGTCATTCTTCCTGTGCTCCTTTTCCTTTAATATTTTTAAGTATTTTTAATCAACGAATCCGGTTCCGAGCGGAAAGTTTTTCACAGTGTTTTCTCCCAGGAGGCAGAAAACCCTGTCGACAAACCTCAGCTCTCTCTGTGTTTCATCTTTTCAGCACTTGGATTGGAACCCCAGTTGCAATCTTCTGTGTGGTCTTGTTCCCAGAGTTCTCTGGAGGCCAGATCCTCTCCATGCCTCCACCTCAGCCTTTGTGGTCTCTTATAAACTGCAGAGAAACCTGATTTAAATTATAGCCGGTAACTTCCTTATTGTTTGGATAGAGCAGAGCTCCCAGATCCCAAAAAATCTGGGAGCCTGCACCCAGCGCTCTGATACACACTTCTGTTCTTGTTTCCTTGCACATGGATGAGTCCGTTCCTTTCTGCTCAGTGAGCTACTCACAGACATCCCTAAAATTTATGGGAAAACACGTGAGCCTTTTTCCCTATCTCCCTTCCTAGCGCACCCTTTCCTCTCTAAGGTGCACTTATTCTTGGAACATTTAATGGTCAATCTACAGAGCTTTTGTAATGACTTAAATGTTTTTAACAGGGTGAAAATGGTCCAGCTGGCCAGAAGGGAGAAAAGGGAGATCCTGGTCTTTCTGTGAGTACTTTAGCTCAAGATCACATCCTATTACAGAAGCCTGAATAGAGAAAATAGGGCAAACTGTCCCTAAGAGGTGTAGGGGAGGAGGGAAATGCTGAGAAACAGATTCATTCAGAGAATATCTGGGAAATGAGAGTGTTGGCCATTACCCAGAGACGTCAGACGTGCACAGGCTAGAGCAGGAGCAGTGCTGGGCTCTACAATGCCAAGTCCAAACAACAACTCAGAGCCTGGGGCATATGGGGCATATTTCTCCTCTCCCATCCTCTCCGTGATGCTTCAAACTCGTGCTTGGCAGATAGGATCAGTGCCAACACCCCCAGGCTGATAAATACAAAGAAAGAGCAGGAGACAGAAATGTGTCCCATTTTCAAAGCAATTAGGGAGCTGAGATTACTGCAAAAGCTGCTCTTCTGGGTTCATAAATCCTGAAGAAGAAGGAGTGGTTGACCCACATGCATCAGGGCAAAATCCCTGTTGCAGCTCCCCTAACATTTGAGTCTCCATCCTGTTGCCTGGGCAAATACGTTTTGAGGCACTTGACTGATACGATGTGGTACTTCCATCTTTCCAGTGTGTGGAGGCCAGGCAGATTTAGTTATAGCATGGGTGTTACAGGCAAGGGTGCCCTATGTGCGGGTTACTGAAGAGACCGGCTCCCTATGTAGTAAGTGTCCCAAAACCTGTCATCCTACGAGGGATAAGAGGTAGTGACCACATGAAGTGCAGTAGGACACCAGCTATTGGACATGGAAGATGCTCAGCTGAAGCAGTGGCAGCTGGCTGGCACGAGGGTGAGGGACAGACTCAAAATCCATGAGACCAGATGTCTCACTCTGTGGGGAACATCATTAGCTGGTAAAAAGATAGAGGAGAAAAAGAAAATGAGGTGCAGCTACATCTCATCTAAATCTGACGCTACAGCCAATCTCCATGGGTCAAGCCTGCAGCATGATTTGAGCAGCCCCTTTGCATGGATGCAGGTGGGTTGATGAAGCTTCTCAGAGGTAAGGGACATCTTAGAGACCATGGCTTCAGGGACAATGCCAATAGGGTGGAGAGACTCACTGGAAAGCCATCCAGGGCTTAAGGTGTACCATGATCCTCACATTGGTCTGGGGATCCCAGCTTCTCGTGGTAAGAGGAGCTGGCTACAGGATGGCCGTGAATTTGCAAAGGGAATAATTTCCCTGATGAGCTACAAATCTTGAACCGAGGTTCCTGTGACCCCAAATGTACGTCTCTGATCTCAGGCACACCCAGGCTGAGGTGGTTTTACCAGAGGCCACCTCCGGTGGGGCAAGCAGAGTTGGGATGGAGCTCAGAGTAGAGGGAGGTGATGCTGGAGTAGAAAATCGCTGCTAACCTCTGTTTTCCCCCCACGGCACAGGAGGAAGAGGTGAAGGAAGTGGTCAGGAGCGAAATGAGAAGTACATGCGGTAAGTCAGCCGGCGAGCCGCACTCGGGGCCACCGCTCTGACACCTGCCAGCGACTAAATTGGAGCAATTTGAATGCCAGCACACACTGGCTCGGCAGACCAAATATCACCCCATTAGCAGCAAGCGGAGATGCGTTGCCTCTCCATGTTCGGAGACAAGTGCAGGCTTCTGGGCCGTGAGATCTCTGCCACAGTCCTGACCTCCTACTCAAGCTCTTAATTTTTTCCCTTTAAACCCTCTCTCTGCCCATTTCTTTCCCCGTGTTTTCTTCAGCAAAGCTTTCCTCCCTGATCATCTCCATTTCCCCGTTGATTGGCGAAAGGCGCTGGGTCACAGGGGAAAGTCTGGAGCTGCATTTTGCCTAATAACAACCTTTAATTCCTGTCTGCTCCATGGCACTGCTTGACACACAGACCTCGCCTCTCCAGCGATGGATAACTGCCAACCAGTGCCACAGAAGTGACAAAAACCTCCACGTTTGGGGATGGTTTTACCCCATAATCCCAACATCACAAGGGTGTCAGGCTTTTGGGGTCTTGCTTTCCTTGCCCTGCAGACGTTCAGCTACCTGAGGGCCAGCAGAGAGCTGCCCCACTCCTGCCCCACTCCCTGTTGTCCGCCTATGGCCAAGGAGGGTTTGGGTTCACCACCATTTGCCAAGGTGCTTCAGCCATTAATCTGGAGTCGCACTCCTTTCTGCCTAAAGACATTAGTAGGCATTTGAATGCTTTGAGGGGGGGGGGGGGGGGGGGGAATAAGGAGTCCATGAAAGCATGTGCTGCCTGTAAAAATATTGATTCTGTTGAAAAATCTTGTTTACATAGCGGAAAAAAGAATTAGCAAACAAATGATGCCCTGTCCTGTCTTATGATTGCAGACTGTGGAGATGAGTTGGGAAGGATGCTCATGGAAGGGGGTAAGGCTGCTAATATCTACATAGAAATGCATGTGAATTCATGCAATAAAGGATGTTCTCCTTGCCCCAGAACAGCCTGAAACTGCAAGAGAAAAGATGTTACTAAGAATAAGTACTTTTTTCTGTGACACAGTGCAGAAAATGACCCTGGATCACCAACTACTTTTAGACCCTGTCTCTGAGGGTGGTATTTCTTGCAAGGAATCTGAGAAAACAGGCTTGAGAGGGACACCAAGAGGTCTCCTGCTTCCACCTTGTCTACTGCCAGACAGTATCAAAGCTATTCTTGACACCCATCTTTAAAAGCTGCAACCACAGGAAGACTTCTCCCTGCCCATGAAACAGATCCTGTTGCTCCACCATCCCAAAGCACCAACATGAGAAGCTCCAGTGAGGTGCCTACAGTGCAGGTGTCTGTTCATCATTTAAGCTCCCATTGTGGAGATCTAATCCATATGGTCCACAGAGTCTGGAGGGCCAATCTGCCAACCCAAAGGTAGACCAAAGTTCAGTCAGGGGCTCATCCTCGGTCCTTCAGGGAGGACTTGGTTCCTCCATGTCTTTGCCTATGTGTGGGCAATTGATTCAGAATCTAGGTTTTTTTGCAGAACATACTGAACAAGGTTCTGGATCTCAATGGGCCATAGGTTTTGAAGACACTCAGCTCACATGCAGGCACCTAGAGAGAAGTTTCCAACTCTGGATCTGATCCTTATCCCTGAGTGTTGATCTAGTTGCCCATATATAAGCCAGATTACGTATCAGGCTGGATCTCCTCTACAGGCACAGGTGTCTCACAGGTCTGTGCTGTATCTGTCAACCAGCTTTGAGGTGTCAGTTGCCCTTGGACATCTCCTCTAACCTGAATGTTTCCTACTACATTTCAAGGCCATCATTAGACCTGGAAGGGTCTTCACCACAGCTTGTTTTTTTTGTATTTTAAACAGGAGTAGACAAAGGAGGAACTTCAGAGCAGCAATTTCACTCTAAATTGCAGTGAACTCATGTTCTCCAGGAATGGATTTGCTTTAATTTTTCCCTCATAACTGTTGCATCATATTTTTTTTAGCCTTCCTAACACATTGTTGCATAGTGTACAAAAGCAGAGCATTTTACAAAGCAAGGACTTTCTAAACAGAGAGGTGCGTCAAGAAGCAGCATCCTTGCCTTGGATGTAAGAAGCCAGTACAGTCGAAGGTACCTGGAGTAGCTGGGCACTCTCTTGGTGTGAGATATTCCCAATTACACCAGACAGGTGATAGTCCTTTGGGGGCTGTTTCCCCCCTACTCCGTGCTTAGAAAGCAAATCTGTCAGGGCAGAGATCCCCTCTCCCTGACATCTATCCACGGTCCCGCATCTGGGATCCTGCCCTTGCCCCAGCCTCCAGTTGCTGTAATGTAAATAAATCAGAGCCAATGAATGCTCTTGGACACACACTCCTGCCAAGGACAAGGCTCACTGGAGTGCTTTGCCTTCATGACTCAGGTGTTACCCAAGGGGTAACTCAGGGTCCTGTTTTCTGGCTGGTTGATCCTTCAGCCAGGAGCATGTGGTCTTCTCCATCCCTCATGCTCAAAGCATCATTTAGGTAAAACAGTAAATTAGTAAAGGAAAGCAAAGCCAGATCAAAACCACAGTGGACACACCACAGAGCATTAATCTGGGATGGTTTCAGTCTGCTGGTCCCCATTGCTTCAAAACAGGTTTCTGGGTTAACTTCGCACAGTCAGGCTCCACTAGACATACTGTCTCTACCTGCAAACTCCATACATCCACCATAAAACCAGAACTCCTAAAATATCTGCTCCGCTAATGTGCCTGCCAGCCTGGTCCAGATCACACTTGTCCCTGAAGGCACTGAGCATCAGACATACCTGGTATGAAGGAGCCACAGCCTCACACACATCCAGACATACAGCTGGATATGTATAACTTAGCTAACTTTTTTGTGGGTTCCTAGGCTTATAGTAGAATGATAGAATCACAGAATGCTTTGGGTTGACCTTTAGAGGTCATCTAGTCCAACCCCCCTGCAGTGAGCAGGGATATTTTCAACTAAAGCAGGTTGCTCAGAGCCCCGCCCAACCTGGCCTTGAAGTAAACAGGTCTTACCTGAGAAGACTGGCACTGTGCAACGCTTCAGGGCACCTATGCCATGGAGATGCCGATCCAGCAGCATCTAATTATCCATGTATTTTTGATCACGACTCCATCCCAACTGACTCTGGGAACATGTCCATGCACGTACGGAGGTCCCAAGGAAGCCCAGCACACTTCTTGGGAACCACTTTCTCAAAAACAACTTTTATTCTGAAAAAGTTTAGCGTACACCCTGCTCCCTTCCTTGAGAAGACGGTAGACACTACAATCTCTCCTCCATTGCTTGCCCTTCTCGAGAGTGTATGCGATTTGGAAATAGGTTTCCTATTTTCACCACATATGCCGGTGGTCTGTAGGCCAGCAAAACATTGTGTTGTGACTTGTCTCCCACACTGTGTTGTGCAGTGGCAGTCATTTTTTAATTTTTTTTCTGACCCAGTGATTAAATCCACAGGTCTGGAGGCAGCTGAAATCAACAGGCAGCTCCAAGGGTATTTTCAGCCTCGGGAGCACACTGGAGGGGATGGTGAAAGCCAGGAAGAAACGCTTAACAAAACTCAGAGCATGACTACATTGGTGACTTCAGTGAAGCCCTTCATGGAGCCACCTTCACTTGTTGCAGGTAAGTGCAGCTGTGTGACTGCATGCTTTCCATCTTTCCAACCATGGTAGCCGGTATCTTCTTAAGCACCCCATGAACCCAGCGCTAAATCTTCTGCCCTGGAACTGGGCAGAAATAAGGCAGCGACGAGATTTCCAGTGAGGGCTCCCACACTGCCATGCCCCATGCTGAAACGGGCTGGTCAGCGGCTCAGAGACAGGGTGAGCCGATGCCCCTAGAAGGTATCGTGAGTGAGGGAAAAGCCAAATATGTGTGGCCTCATTGACGATCACCACCTCCAAAAGGATGCATTTTGAAAGGAGGCAGCTGTTTTCAGGCTGATTTTGTCCCCTTCTTCTCACCATGTCCTTTGCAACTTCTAGTAAAGCTTCCTACCAGCCAGAAATTACATCCCTGAGACCAAACACTCAAGCTATTACAGATTATTTCTGCCCAGGGCCTCGTGAACACTTTAATGGATAAAACTACTCATTACAGCTAATGGGAAAACAACCAGCTCTATTTCTGTCCCTTTGTGTTGCCCAAGAGACAGAGGAAGAGAGAAGCACCGAGGTCAGGACAAATGCAATACAGTCTACCTATACACGAACACCAGTGGGTTTGTGGCACCTCCTCACATTGCATCTACTCTACACCAGGCAACTGGACAGGGCAAAAGCATGATCCAAGATATGCCATGCTTTTAGGTATTGTCAGGCCAACCGTGCCCTGGGCTGCATCCCCAGCAGTGCAGGCAGCAGAGCCAGGGAGGGGATTCTGCCCCTCTGCCCCGCTCTGCTGAGACCCCCCCAGGAGTCCTGCGTCCAGCTCTGGAGCCCTCAGCACAGGACAGAGCTGGAGCTGTGGGAGCGGGGCCAGAGGAGGCCCCAGCCATGATGCGAGGGCTGGAACCCCTCTGCTGGGAGGAGAGGCTGGGAGAGCTGGGGCTGCTCAGCCTGGGGAGGAGAAGGCTGCGGGGAGACCTGAGAGCAGCTGCCAGGGCCTGGAGGGGCTGCGAGAGAGCTGGAGAGGGGCTGGGACAAGGGCAGGGGGTGATGGGACAAGGGGGGATGG
>Ga0181612_108755_pt1 | contig 10370 bp, 3 predicted proteins | sample HoacroProtozoa21_FD_119630 | JGI IMG/M metagenome (GOLD analysis project Ga0181612, IMG submission 119630) | Hoatzin crop microbial communities from Cojedes, Venezuel. Combined Assembly of Gp0051906, Gp0051904, Gp0051908 | reverse complement strand
TTCTGCAGTTTGTCCTGCTCCTGCATGCTCTCTTTTTGTCTGGAGTGTGGTAGGCAATTATTGCTAACTGAAATAGTCAGAAACATCACAGCAGATGAGAAAGTGTCACAGAACAACCCGAGTGCCACCCTCCGTTCTGATTAGAGTGGAAGGATTTGTTTGTATTATAATACTGAATTTTCAGTAAAAGTTGAATTCTTATGTTTTTTTCTAGTTTAGATTCAAAGTGGATTGTTGTGCACTTACGTTGTATTGGTTTCATGATACTTTCTAGTTGAATTCGATATTGAGGGAAGTTTTTAAATATGTACTTCATGTACGTGAACTTACTGCTGGTTGTGATAGCAGGGATCTCAAGGCGACCAGAGGAATGACCATTCAGTTCCTGAACGCAGTGGTTCACAAATTGAAGAGGAAGCACGGGTTGAACCCATCAAGAAATCCCAGCATCGCTCTTCCTCAAGCCAACACCACAACCATCGCAGTGGTGTTAGAGGCCTTTCTAGGCAAGAAACTTTTGACTCGGAAACACAAGACAGCAGAGATTCGGCTTATGTAGAGCCAAAGGAGGACTACTCACATGAGCACGGTGACCACTATGATTCTCACAGGGATCACAATCACAGAGACGAGTCCCACGGGAGCAGTGATCACAGACATAGAGAATCAAGGCATCGCTCAAAGGAGAGGGACCGCGAGCAGGACCACAATGAATGCAACAAACAGCGCAGTCGTCATAAATCAAGGGACCAATATTGTGACAAGGATGGGGAAGTGATATCGAAAAAACGTAACGACACAGGAGAATGGAACAGGGATGTTTACATCCGTCAGTAACTTTTGCCTCTGGCAGTCTTGTGTTTCTTTGAAGTCTTGTAACAATGCCCCTTGAAAATATCTTTGGGTTCTTTATTGCAGAACATACGATATCCTTCTGTATGCTGGTTTGTATTGCTGTTGCTTGCATAGCAATAGCATGAAATAGAATATTCATATACTTATTTTTCTGGTTAGTCCTATATGAATTAGCGTAGTACAACTGCAGAGTTCCTGATGTTGTACTATGCCCATTTTTCAAGCTGTTTTTTGGTAGCTGCCACTTGAACAATATCTGTTGCCATCAAGGTGTTGTTAGTGTTTTTTAAAAAAGGGTACATTTGATGTTTAATAACTTCCCGTGTATTCAGCAAGCCAGAATCAGCACATAAAAGAAATCTAAAACTTTTTGTCTGCTCTGATTTTTAATTTTTATGCATTTGATTTGCATATTGATTTAAGAGCCACTATCTGTTGCTTATACCTCTGGTGGACCCCATTTGAAGACAGAATTCAGTCTTGCCTTACACACAGGGGATCATAAAGTCAGAATCTATTTTCTATGTACTGGTACTGTGTACTGTATATACAGTTTATAAATGTTATTTCTGCAGCCACCTTCTTACTATATAAGCTTGATCACACTGTTTGAGAGTCCTAATGCCAAGTCAGCAGATTTGCTTTTGAATTACTGGCAACTGGAACTAGCCTCATTTAGGAAATCTGTAACAGTGTTCAACCTAAATACTTCTTATTCTGTAGCAGAAAGCTTATACTTATTGTAAATACGAACGAGTACTTGAGATAAAGGGTCTAACTCTTCCACCTTATGCTGTCCTTGCAAACCCAGTTTTGCATTTTAAATTTATGGTAAAGAGAACAAACGTACTACTACAAATTATTCTTCTCATAGGGAGGTCACAAAGTTGCAATGGACACAGCTTAATCTGCATTCTGTTGTCAGAATAACAGAGCCCACGTGGCAGGGGTGTGTATGTGAGTGGGGGGGCGGGCGGGCGGCTGGGTGGACGTGTGCCTGTGCATGTGAGGCAGCGAAGCGTGAGAATCTACTGAAGAAAACAAAGGTTACGCAAAATTCCAACAAGTCTGGTCCTTCGCTCTGTCTATTAATTTAAAAATCCAGACTGCAGTCAGGGAATATGAGGGAGTTTACTGACCTGGGTAATTGAGAAAGCATACATCTGCTGGCTCTTTGTTGAGACTTCAGGAGAGTTAAAACAGGCAAATGTTACTGTGGGTGTTTCACTGGAAATGTAGAATCTTTGTGTTTTAGTAAGAAAAGTTTACACAGCTTGTGGAGAGTTATTTTGTCGGAAAATAAATTTTTGTAGCGTCTCCACTTTTTCTACACTTGCCAATTCCTCTGCATTCCCACTTTGCAGCCAGCTCACTGTTTCTCCTTCACCTAAACTGTTGTGCTGCTGGTGAGAGCTTAGAGAAATAACTGTGACAAAATGCTCTGTGACGAGCTCGCTAGAGAAAAATGGATTGAAATCAAAGGGAGTGAACGCAGTTTGTTTTGCATTGAACACCTGTTGCACTGGTAAGTGGGGGGAAATTCACTATTTTTTTTGACTACAGGTTCCATATCCTTGCCTAGTGTAAAAGCTGTTCTGCATCACATATAGTCTTTGTAGTAATTCTATGAATGAAATACTTTTTGTATTTCACTGTAAATAGCACATTATATAAAGACTGTAGTGGGATAATAATAATTAATTTAGCGGGAAGTTTTTTATTTATTGCTTTAATTCTGGGAATATCAGCATTGCCTGATTTTGAATATCATTTTAGTGAAATGGATAAGATATATGGCAGGGGCATGTTTTCTCCAATCTCCTATTCCAGCATCCAAGCAATTCAGTTTAACTCCCTTAAACACACTCCGTCCTCCCTTCTCCCCCTTCCGCTCCTCTCCCTGGTGCTTTATATGCATTTTTTTACAACAAGGTGAGAGCGTGAAATTCTGCTGTCAGGTATCGGACCATTCCTCCCAGTGCTGCTGACTCTTGTGGTTATTCAAATGTAGTATTTGGTTCAAAGGATGAACTGTGGGGCAACACAAGGAAAAGGGTATTTTTCTAGAAATAAAATTCTCAGCATTTCTCTAAACATCACTAAATGCCTTTGTAGACAAAGGAAGCATAGGTAAGTAAGTATATCTCTTGTATCACTAAATGGATATGTAAGAGTATACAAACAGTGGCTTTTGATGCGAGAGGATTTTCAGGGTATCAGTGGAAAAAGACATTGAAAGACGTTATTTGAATCATATCAGATCACATGTAAATGGGAAGAGAAGTTATATTGTCTTGCTCTGTATAGCCTGGCTTTTGCTGTTTTACCATCTTCAGTAATTGCTGTTGCTCTGAACAACTGTTACACGACAACTGTGTGCTCCTCCAAGAAGTGATCTGTGGATTCCACTTCAATACCTTGACTTTTTTGTTTCTTTTTTTTTTTTTTAACTTTTGCTCCAGAGAGTGTTTATTTTCTGCCTTTCCTAAAGCATTTTTTAAGGAATGTTTGGCAGAATTTCAAAGCACTGAGTAGTGTATGAAAACCATGGAGTAGGTAGCCATGTATACACAAATGAATGAGAAAATAAAAAGCATAGTCCAAGCCCTAGTTTTTAAGTATGGCCAATATAATGATTTATGGAATGTAAATATCACAAGAAAAGGCATGTCCTAATCAACTCATAGTGCTGCTAATTATGTACAGCAACATACTAACACATGCATTTCTTAGGCAGACTCACTTGGTAGGTTGTTATTAGCCTTGCTAAGATACTTTCCTTCCATTTTTAAGAGTGACAAATCATTTTTAATTTGAGCTTGTACTACACGTATTGCACAATACCACCTGCCTGCTGAGCACTACTTTGAAAAGCACTTTAACAGAATTATTTCAATAAGAAGCTTTAAACATACTCCAACTGGAGGACATATCAAAGGTTATTGTGATGAAATGTCTTTGCAAAGTTTTGCCAATGGAAAGTTTAATATTATTGTTTGCATTAGGATACTAATGAGCTTGTATTTCTGTATGTGGTTTCAGGAGCTTTGAATCTGAGGAATGGTAGAGGTCCCAGTGAGCTCCAGAGTCTTCTTATGTATGTGTGGTATAAAACAACCTGTAAATTTCTGTTCAAATGAGCTAAAAAGATAATAAAACCAGTGAGACAGAAGGAAAGGGAGGAAGATAAAATAGTTAGGTGATACATAGGTCTTGTCAGCTCTCACTCTATATTTTTCTAGAGACTTTCAGTGCGTGGAAGGAATGGGATGCATTTTAACATTTACATGTACAGATGTTAGCCTCATTTTTGTATGTCTTTTCAAATCAATACACATCAGTGCTGTTCAGCAGCCCGTGACTATCCTTTATCAGTTGCTTAGTGTCACACAGACCTCCTGGAAGAAAGAATTCTTGAGGAGAGACTGGAAGGAGGCGAGAGTAACAGTCTCCAGCCCTGTTAAGAGACAGGGCAGTGGGGATGAACAAGCAAACAGGTTTGTGCACAAAGGCAGCATCAGTAGGAGTTAAGAGCTGAAAGAAACTATTTTTAAATTGACCCTTAATTTCTGCCTAGAAATTAAAAAATTCTTCTAGAATACTCATTAATTCACATTCTGTGTCTGGCATTTTTGTTGAAGAAGAGTTCCACAATTTTTGCTTCTTAAGGTGTAAAATTAAATAGATGGTTTCTCCTAAGGATTTGGCCCTAATTAGTGAAGACCAGTTTTAAAGCCATGGTGAGTTTGAGTGAAACAGAAATCTGTGAACTCCTAACCGATAACCGTTATTACAAATGGAGGGTAAGGAAATTAAATTCCACTCATAAAACCCTCAGTAGAGACCTACTTTCACTTCTTTCTGCGTATCTGGTTACTCATCCTATCCATGCAGTTCCTGCCCAGGTCTAATACCCTGCCCCTTAATATTGACTGTCTTTTATGAATTTGTTGGTAATTACCATTTTTAAGCTCCGTTAGTTTGTAAAGTTCTATTCACGTTCTGTGACACCTGCAGAGGTTTTAATGTGGTCCATTATCATTCCCTTAGCTGGAATGCAGTGAGTGGTCCGGTTCCTTTTCATCAGTGTCTGTCCGAAGTAAAAGGGTCACTGTAAATGACCTCCTGTGTTAGTTACTGAAGCCTCTTCAAGATTTGTTTTGGTTTGTGGTTACATTTGACCTCTGATTGCTTTAACACATGAGGCTGAAAGCTGCTTCCCAAATGCTTTTGACTTTAATTCTATTCCCTCCATGAAAATAAAGCATGTTGCAAAAAAATTTTATTATATAGTCTACAGGAAGAACATAGAAATTATTTTTCAGAATGTAATATAACATTTCTGGTGTACATTTACTTATATTTATTACTTTATTGCAGATCTTTCACAAAAATTTTAGTTCTATCATCTGTAAATTATGTGGATACCATTTTTATTGTGAATGTTTGTAATCAAATGTTATTCGATTGAATTTATTGCTTGGCAATTTGTCTATCATTTATTTTCCCACTTTTATATAACAAACTGTTACATATGGGCTTACAGTAGTTTTACAGAAAGTTTCTTTTTATAACTTACCGCCCTAGAGATGTGTTCCTACGCAGCCCCAAAAAAGATTTATGTCAGATATAATAGAGATTAAGCTGGTTCTTCTAACTCATCTGTGTTCTCTTTTCTTGCTTTATTCTTACCACTTTTATCTATCATGCTTACCTACTCTGCAATGAATTCTAGCAGTACAAAATTGGATTTGCTCTTAAATTTTTTAGTCATGAACAATTAAACAAAAAAAGGTTCCTTATATTTTCAACTACCCACTTCAAAGTAACTTCTTGTTGATCACCATCACCAGCCTATTTCTTACCAAAATAGTCCCTTTTCCTTAAAAAGTGTATGAAATCGTATGATCTAAAAATCAGTGGACTCCATGACACTGAAACAGGAAAAAGCTGTATAATAATTTCATACTATACTAGGCTGCCTATTTTAATATCTTTATATTGACCAAGAGAAATATTTAGATTTGGCACTATTTCTGCAAATAGAGAAAACTACTTTTCAGACTTTCGTAAAAGACAAGATCTGATTGCATGTTTAATCTATCTATTTTGTAGGGTTAATCTTTCATTACAATGACAGTAACTTTTTAAATTTAATATATATCTCATATAGTATATATAAAAATATATGTAATCAATTGTGCTTCAGCACTAAACACTGAAGCGTAATGATTCAGTGTTTAAAGCATTCTTATCAGGAAAGTAATCCTATTATGTATTAAAAATACATACACCATACTTCAAAATGGTGACAATGAGAAAGTATTCTTGCACTTCTAGTTAAAGTCACAGTAAGACTGGAAAGGAAAAGAAGAAAAAGAAGGGCATCCATCCAACTTTAGTCATCTAACTTAGCCAAGCCTGTCGTCAAAGCAAGGACGCTGGCTCCTTCAAGGGATGATTTGGGGCATCTTGACTGAGTTCTGAACTGCCTGATGGAGAAGTCTCTTCCCCCTGCCTCCCTCCCCAGTTACCAGCAGAGAGAGGGGCCTAGGGGAAACAGCTGAGGCTTAGCTCTTTAATATGCCAAGTGTTCTTTTAAGTCTAGCAGTGGACTTCTGCAGAAACAACTCGAGTAGTTAAAAGTTCAGATATCAGTAATTTTTTTTCAGGTGAAGTTTGGGCTGCAGTTACACTGGAATGAAGTACAAAACAGTTACTTTTTCTCCTCCTTCCCATATAATTTATATTCTCATATAAAATCAATTGAGATCACCTTGAAAAGCCTGTTTACCATTCAAAACTAAAAAAATCTGGGCAAAGTGTCAAAAAATCTTTCACTAAAAATTCAGCAATCTTAATTCTTTCAAATTCAAATTTTGCACAAATCCTGCACTGAAACTGGAGGCAAAGTTCCTTACTTCATATGCATATGCAAATTTCAGTATCTAGTCTATATGTGCTGATTAACGTTTACAGAATTTATATATTCTACAAAAAGAAAATGCTTTTTTACTAGCACTGAGTTAAAGATATGTACTTACAATAAGACTCATCCCTTTTGTTACCAAGTAATTATTTTAGCCATATTCAGACTGAAAAGACTATAATTTATAGTATGAGCTTTCATGATTCTAAATAGGGTATCTCACCTACTACTGATGGAACAAAATTACTTTAAATCTTCTTTCGATATGTTGTGATTAATGGCAAGGAGCAACCAACAAAAGTAGACAGGTAGTAGAGAAGAATTCCACCCTCCTACCCTGCCAGGATACGCCTTACAGAGGATTTACCAGGCAACCTTTGCAGAACAGAAGAAGGGACATTTGTTTTATTTAAGAACAGTAGAAAACATATGGTATCAAAACATTTACAGCAAATATAAGTAAACAACCAGACTACTGAGAAACTGAATTGTATAAATTGTTTTGATTGTGAGCAAATGCAAAAGCACTTCTGACAGTATAAAGAAAAACTATAAAAGAAGTTTTGCTCTTTTTAATACAGCCAAGTAGTTATGTGTGAAGACAGACATTTTTCAGATAATGCTTTTAAAAACTGGAAATTGATGAGAGGAAAAAACCCCAAACACATATAGATGTCAGTTTACGTTTTTGAATTGTACTTACCTTTTCCCTCTCATTTTAGTGCTATTGTCAGTTCCAGCAGGACTGAGAAAAGAGAATACTGTTCAAACAGAGAACGTCTCTGAAACTGAAGCAGGATTTTCAAATACATCTAGCACCGTTCAGAAAGTAAAACTGAGCAGTGTATTAAGGCAGTTCTCATTAGCATGCTTCCCCAGTTTCAGTTTTCTTACAATGTTAGCTGATGATGCTTTCTAACTAATACAGAGTTAATATTCTTAGTTGTTTGAAAGGTGATTTGCAACATTTCAGATGGTATTATGCATTGTTTTCTGTCTTTTGATATATTAATCACAACTGTAGCCCCTTCTGTTGCAAATGTTTGATTTTAAAATTGTCACTTGTCAGCCAGTCCAATAGGCTATTTCAGAACCAATACCGTTTATGCATGGGAAGTTTGATGTTGAAACAATATTTATTTACGTTCCCAGAGTGAGATGGTTTAATATATTCATGCTGCTATAAAAGACATGCTACAAAGCCTAATCATAGTTTGTGTATATACTATGTGTACAGAGAATCTTGCTTGTATGAAAATAAAAGAGAAATGAGGTTCTAAGTATCAATTTATAAAACAGTTCTTTGTAAAAATGTTACAGTGTTCTGTGAAGCACTATTCAATGAAACAGTAACTGTCGGTAAACCTCCATAGAAACTACCGTTTCCAAAATTCATGATAATAGCTCCCATCTATTGTATTTACGTTTGCATTTCATAAAGCAGGTTACTTGCCCTCCCAGAGAAACCCTGTTGCTATGCTTGCTGCGCTAGATAAGCGACTCACAGGCAGCGGTATGAGTGAACATACTTGTCATTTGTGCACGGACCTGCTGTAAATACAAAAGGAAATGGAGACTTAAAAATGATACTGCCCTTCCCCCAGCCATGACTCTCCTTCTGCAACCTGTGGCTCTTTCCCAGCAGAACAGCTGGCTGGTTTTGCTGCTGCCATAGCAACCCTGCCGTCAGCCCGTTGGCTTGGCAACATTGCAGCAGTAAGAAACACGTCCAAACTGTTCTTAGACTCACAGAGGTATTTTTTCAGGTTGCATTCCTAAATGCTTATTTACTGTTTGATTTTAAAAATTTTGCAATAAAAAATCCTATACAGTCCTTATTTGCCAGTGAAATCAGATCATCTTCCCTGGAATTTTGCAAAGAATTAATATCCATTCCTTGCAACGTCACAGCAGATGGATCAAATCTCTGCAGCAGCTTCAACTGATCAAGCGACAGTCCAGCTCCCCTCATGCCTTCTCCTCCAATATGAGGTTCCTTTTTAAGTAACAAAGAAAAGCAAATTATTGTATCAGTAAAATTCCCACTGTCAACTTAAGTGAGTCCGCTGAGTGTAAGCAGAGCTGCCTGACTCTTCACGTGGACAAGCTAGGTTTGTATCATTCACACCGAGGAGGACGTGGAAGTATCATGGCCCTTCTTTTCTCGCCTTCATCTGGTCAGCATGTACACAAGCACATATACAAGGTCCCAAGTACTTTGAGGTGGTGGTGGTGCACCTAATCCACCTTAGCCCAATAGTTTAGAGCACTTACTGAGGACAGGTACAGAGGTCAAAATCGATTCATTACTCACAGGACTGAAACATCCCAAGAAAGGTGTTATCACCAGACAATAAGAAATTCTAAAGGTTTTAGGTTTTCACTTTCAAATGATGCAGTGTTTCTGTGTACTGACTAATAGCTAAGTCAAAAATGGCAATTCCTCAGCCAGTTACCAATACACTATCACTAGTAGAAATACCTGGACTCTTCACATTAAAAACTTCAACGCGAGAGAATGAAAGCCCCAGTCCAGAATACTTTACTGCCTGAAGAGGCATCATTTTGGAAGATGATGCAGTGGAAAAATCTGAGCTTCAGATTTTCTATGATGTCATGTAATGAGACTAACAGGTAAATGGGACTACTGTTACCATCCCTAACAGGTATGTATATGAGGCAGAGAAAGAAAGAAAGGAACCGCTTAGGCATCTCAATTCAGGAGATCACATTTGGCATCAAAGTCCTAGAGAGAAGGGCTGAAAATCACAGCCCTCTTCTCAGCATTTCTTGTGAGTAGCCTTGACTGCTTTTTATTTAATACTCCAATTCCTGCAAAAATCTTCATTCTTAGCTGGACTGGTCTTTCAATGCATTCAGTGAGGAGACAGATAGAACAAAATGTGCAAAAGCTGGCATTGTAACATCAAAAATAGATCTCCTTTGTAAATTTAGTCTAGTGTAGTCTCTAATGCAGCCTGCAGCAGAGCATTTTTTGAGCCATCACACTTTGCTAGCACATGAGCTCACCCAGCACATGATGCAAGTTAGTTGCTTAACCACTTACTGTGTGCTGCCAAGCTAGGCAGCCAAGAGGCTGCAGCCTGATTTCTTTCTAAAGACTACAGCGTATGGGAACTACACAAAGGAGCACGAGGTAAGTCAACCCTGCACTCCAGTTTCCACCTTAGTTTACACTGCTGGGGAACTGGTTGTAAGATACTATAAACTATCTGTGGATAAACAGTTCTGTGTCATCTCATTTAAAATATACTATACACAAAAGCTAAATTTTTACAGATACGGCATTTGTGTGTGAAAACTAGTGCTTTATTCAAGACTGGTATTATTGGTGAAAGAACGTCTAAAACCAGAATTAATCTTGCATTTGAGCTAATAGGGCTTGTGTTTTGCTTTGTCATTCTATCAAGGACAATTTTTAAGCTGTTAGGTAAAATGTGTAATCTCAGTTGAAACGGCTGGAACTGAAAAATTCCTAGTAAATGAATAGTGAGAAAGCAGGCAGAACAACCCTGATGTACAAATCTTTTATGAAAAGCTTCAGTTCTGTTAAATCTTTACCAGC